>Ga0209992_10002564_pt1 | contig 16416 bp, 22 predicted proteins | sample 2SBtaG_2_FD_182564 | JGI IMG/M metagenome (GOLD analysis project Ga0209992, IMG submission 182564) | Deep subsurface microbial communities from Kolumbo volcano to uncover new lineages of life (NeLLi) - 2SBTROV12_ACTIVE470 metaG (SPAdes)... | ecosystem: Environmental > Aquatic > Marine >... | reverse complement strand
GCGGACATGATGTAGCGGAGTTACAAGGTAGAGATTGGGCTATTATACTACAAGCATGTGTAAACCGAGATGCAACACTTACTGCTGACCAAAAACTTAAATTTATATTATTAAATTATAGTAGAGGCTCAGTAGGAGCATTTAAACATCTGCAACAAACAGAAGATTTAGATAATACTGCTATAAGTGAAATGCCTGATGATAAAATCCCATTTTAAAACAGGTAAAAAATATAAATCTAAATCTAAAAGATTTGTAAGTAAAAAACATTTAGAACATATAACTACTTTTGATTGTATTATGTTTCCATATACATGGTGTACTAGACGACCTGTTCAAGTACATCATTTATTAAAACCTGTGTATTCTGCTAGGGGTATGGGTTTAAGAGCAAGTGATAAAGATGTAGTGCCATTATGTTTTGATTGTCATACAGAACTACATAGAAATGGTAATGAATTAAATTTTTTTAAATTAAAAGCAGATAACGAAAATCTTGGTAAAGAAAAATGTCAAGAACTATGGGAAGGGAGTCCATATTATGAGTAAATTAAAGAAAGTAACTTGTAAGCATTGTCAAACTATTGATATGTCTTATATGACCAGAATTTATTGTTGGTATTGCAAGATGCGTTATGGGGATAAGTTATGAAAGCAGCATCTGCAAAACAAAAAGGTCGTAAGTTTCAACAATGGGTAAGAGATATTCTTATTAATACATTAGGCATAGATGCAGAAGATATTGAATCTAGGTCTATGGGAGCAGGTGGAGAGGATATTATGATGGCTAAAACTGCCAGAGTACAATTTCCATTTTCTATTGAATGTAAGAACCAACAAACTCTTAATGTTTGGAAGTCTTATAAACAAGCCGAAGCAAATTGTGGAGAATATGAGCCAATTTTGTTTATGAAAAGAAACAATCAAAAACCTTTGGTTGTAGTTGACGCAGAATTTTTTGTTAATTTATTTAAAAAGGGGAGTAAAGACAATGATACAGAGACAAAATGATATGATTTTAGAACATTTAAAAGAACATGGTAAGATTGATCCTAAACAAGCCTATGAAAACTTTGGTTGTATGCGATTATCGGCAAGAATATTTGATTTAAGAGGTGATGATATTCACATTGAAACAACTTATAAAATGGTTAAGAATAAATTTGGTAAAAAAGTAAAGGTTGCTGAATATAAGTTATTAGGGGATTAATGTGAGTCTTAAAGTACAACAAATTAAGTCAGAAGAAACTTATCAATGGTTATTAAAAAAACATTATGCAAAAAGAATACCTAATATTGTTTATGCTTTTGGTTTGTATAAAAATACTGATTTAATAGGAGTTATTACATACGGAATACCACCAAGTGATGCTTTATGCAGAGGAGTTTGTGGTGCTGAACACAAGGCATATGTATTAGAATTAAATAGATTATGTTTACAAAATAATGAAAAAAATGAAGCGTCTTTTTTAGTAGCACACTCTTTAAAACTGTTACCTAAACCAAAAATTGTAGTAAGTTATGCTGATACTTCTAAAAATCATGTAGGGTACATTTATCAAGCCACTAATTTTTTATATACAGGACTTAGTGCAAAAAGAACTGAATGGAGAGTTATTGGTAGTAATAAACATAGCAAAACTATTACTGCTCAATCTACTTTAGAAGATAGAAAGATTAATAAAGATAAATATGAAGTAGTAGATAGACCTAGAAAACATAGATATATATATTTAGTAGCACATAAAAAAATTAAAAAGATTTTAAGAGAATGTCTTAACTATAAAATAGAACCTTATCCTAAAGGTGATAATTTATATTATGATTCTAGTGCTAATATTGAAAAACAAATAATTTTAGATTTGGAAACAACATGAGTCTTGATAGAAAATTTGTATTAGGATTAAAAAGAAGTGGCAAGTATTCTTGCCCAAGTTGTCAACACACTAGAACTAAAAATAAACGAGATACACCATTATCTGTAACTATTAAATCAGATTGTGTGCTGTATAATTGTTTTCATTGCCAAGAAAGGGGAGCAGAATTTTATGAAGAATATCAGCGACAACGTCCTAAAGTTCGCAAACAAGAGGGGAATCAGCCAAAAGACCCTCACAGATTTACGAATAGAATCAGGACAAGGACAGTATGGTAAGGATAAATTAGAATCTATTGTATTTGGTTATTATGATTTAAAAGGAGAACGAGTAAATTATAAAGCCAGAGCTATAAAAGAGAAAATATTTAAACAACAAGTACAAGGTGTGCAACAATTTTATAATTTAGATAATGTTTTAAAGTCTAAAAATTTAGATACAGTATATATAACAGAGGGTGAATTTGACCTTTGTGCCTTATTAGAAAGTGGTTTTGCTATAGATAGTATATTAAGTGTACCTAATGGCGCACCTGCTACTACTACAGACGATCCAAATAGCTCAAGAAAATATAAATATGTATTAGACGGATTAGAACAAGGTTTAGATGATGTAAATTGTTTTGTTTTACTTACAGATAATGATGATGCAGGTAAATTTTTAAGAGCAGATTTAGCAGGTTTATTAGGGCATGGTCGTTGTAAGTTTGTAGAATTACCTGATGATACTAAAGATATTAATGAATTTATGCAAAAGGTAGGTAAAGAAGAACTACAATGGCAAGTAAAAGAAGCATTACAAGAGTTTCCTATTGAGGGTGTATATTCATTAGATGAAATACCAGAACCTGCGCCTATAACATTATATAATCCTGATTTTGATGGTTGGGATAACAAAGTAATGTTTGGTAGTGGTATGGTAAGTGTGTTTACTGGTATGCCGGGACATGGTAAAACTACTTTTGCTTTACAATTATGGGCTCAAATAGTTATGAAGTATAATGTAAATGTAGGTATGTTTAGTGGAGAAACAAGAGTTAAACCTTATGTTCGTAGACATTTACGCACTTATTATCATAAAAAGTTAGAAAATGAACTGTACCCTTCGCAAACAGAAGAAGCGGATAAATGGATAAGAGATCATTTTTATTTTTTAAATCACCCTAACAATGCACCAGAGTTTAATTGGGTATGTGAAAGAATAAGAGATATGAAAGCTAGATATGGCATTAGTGCTTTTATATTAGACCCTTTTAATAAGTTAGAAATGCCATCATTTACTACAGGTAGTGAAACACAGTTTATTGGTAGATGTTTAGATGATATGTGCACATTAGCTAAGTTATTAGATATACATATAATGATATTAGCACACCCTGCTAAACCAGACGCTAAAATAGCTAATTCTGCACCGACAGCGTATTCGATAGCTGGCTCTGCCCATTGGTATAATAAACCAGATCATATAATGGCTTTATGGAGACCTAAGTTTACAAATGATGACGGAAGTCGTAATACTGAGAGTAAACTAACGATATGGAAAACTCGTTATGAAGAACTTGGTTATCCTAGAGTAATGGATATGACGTATAATGTAGATAATGGTTGTTTTGAAAGCGAGAACAAGGCAGCTAACATAAATAAAGATCGAAAGGATATTTATGGTTAAACAATTAAGAATATTATCATTAGGAGCAGGAGTACAGAGTAGCACATTAGCTTTAATGATAGAGTATGGAGAAGTTCCAATGGTTGATTGTGCAATATTTGCTGATACTAAAGATGAACCAAAAGAAGTTTATAAATGGTTAGATTATTTAAAAGGAAAATTATCTTATCCTTTATACATTGTAGATAATGGTAATTTAAAACAAGATAGCTTAGATAGTAATTTTTTAAAAATACCTGTATTTACTAAAAATACTGTAACAGAAGAAAAAGGTTTTGGTAGACGACAATGCACTAGGGAGTATAAAATATACCCTATTCAGAGAAAAGTTAGAGAGTTGTTAGGATTAAAAAAACATCAAAGAGTGCCTAAAGATACTAAAGTAGAAATGTTAATAGGTATATCTAAAGATGAAATGTCAAGAATGGCTAGAAGTAGAGATTGGTGGATAGACAATCAATATCCATTAGTTTTAGAAAAACAATTTTCTAGGATAGATTGTTACAACTGGTTAAAAAACAATAATCACCCTATACCAGATAAATCAGCTTGTACGTATTGCCCATTTAATTCAAATAGTTCTTGGTTACGACATAAAAAAGACCCAGAAGAATGGGCACAACTAATTAAATTTGACAAAGAAATTAGAAATAAAATTCGTTATAAAGATGTTGAAGCGTATTTACATAAAGATTGTGTTCCATTAGATGAAGCAGAACTAGACCCACATAAAGACCAAATGGATATGTTTAATGACATCTGTGATGAAGGTATGTGTGGAGTTTAATAAATTAAGAAAGGATAAAGATATGAGTTTAAAAGAATTAATATTAAAGAATCATACACAACGTAGTTTTGCAAAGAAAGTTGGTGTATCAGAAGGAATGATATGCCATCTAATAGCTGGACGCAGAGTACCTAGTTATCATTTAATGCAAAAGATTAAATCGGCATGTGATTGTGATTACAATACAATAGTAGAAGCTCTTAATGATACATATGAAAGGAAAGAATTATGAAAGAAAAATCATTCTTCTTTGGACTCTATTGTGCAGACTTCTTAGTAGATACTAACCATTTAAGTAATGAAGCCGTAGGGTGTTATATAAAGCTCCTCTGTCGTATGTTTTTAGAGCGTGATTGTACTCTACAATATAGACATGCCCATAAGATATGTGGCTATGCTTCTGAAGGGAAAAAGTGGACTAAGTTATGGACCGAAGAACTAGAACCTTTATTTATGCCAGTAGATAATGATGGGTTCTTTAGTAATAAGAGGTTATTAAAGGAAAAGAATAAAATTGATGGTATACGAACACAAAGAAGTAAAGCAGGTAAACAAGGAGTAATTGCTAAACGTAAGTATAGAAGCCAAACTACTCAAGCAAATGCTAACAGTTTGCATAAGCAAAGCATAAGCAATATAGAGTTAGAGAAAGAAAGTAATACTAAAGTCATAGATAAATTTAGTTCTATTGATGATAATAAAGATCATAATATAGCTGTTAATATATTAAATACGCATGGATAGTTGTTAGGGGTACGATAGTAAATTCGTGTTAATATACCTTAACAAAAAAAGAACCTATAAAATAATTTAATAGGCAGTTTAAAATAACAGTCATGACCACGCAAGGCGAGTGGGCTAACGGAGGGCAAGACAGTTAGCCAAACAACGTAGCGTTAAACCTTGAGGCGTTTTTGGGCGATTACTAATGGCAAGCTATAACGCCAAGTTAATTTAAAAACATAAAAGAGGCTAGGTAATATAAACCTTAGTAGTTAATAACAGTTAACCTTAACGTATATAATAATATATCTATAGCTTTAGGGAAGAGATATGGGACCTGCCGATAAAAACGAAATAGTTTTATTTTATTTCAATCGAAGGTAGGGGTCGGTTAGTGGTGGGCTCTAGGTATTAATACTCGTACCTAAATATATAATATTTTGTGTATTTTAAAAAATAATATTTTGGTTTAAAAAAATTGACAATGAGTAATGTGTTATGTTACCAAAAAATATGAGTGATAAATTTGGTAGACCTACATTTGAGCCAACGCCTGAGACTGAAAGGATATGTTCTTTAGGAGTAGCGTTTGGTTTAAATCATGAACAAATATCTAAATTAGTAGGTTGTAGTCCTAAAACATTACGCAAGTATTTTAAACACGCATTAGAAACTGGTAGAGAAAGATTAGTAATGTCTTTAGGTTCTAAATTGTATAGTAAAGCCATGAAAGGTGATACTATATCAGCTATATTTTTAGCAAAAACAAAAGCAGGTTTTACGGAAAAGGTGGAGCATGAAGGAATACCTAATCAGATTAGTGTAAGTTTTTCATTAGACCCACCGAAGGAAATGAAGGTCGTTGAAGGAGAAGTAGAAAATAAAAGGATTGAATAGTGCATATAACAATACCTTATACGCCTAGACCATTACAGGCAAAACTGCATCAGAATAATAAAAGATTTAAAATCTGTGTATCGCATAGACGTTGGGGAAAGTCTGTGTATGCTGTTACGGAGTTATTGCGTAAAGCATTAGAATTAAAAACAGAACGTAGTGATGGACGCTATGCGTATATTGCTCCGTATTACCGACAAGCAAAAGCAGTAGCTTGGGATTATCTTGTATATTATACCAGAGATATTCCGGGAACTAAGATTAATCAATCAGAACTTAGAGTAGATTTATTAAATGGTAGTCGTATTCGTTTATACGGAGCTGGAGATGATCCAGATGCGTTACGTGGTATATATCTTGATGGCGTAATACTAGATGAATATGCCGATATGAGTCCTAGAGTATGGTCCGAAGTTGTAAGACCAGCATTAGTGGATAGGAAAGGGTGGGCTATATTTATTGGTACACCAAAAGGACGTAACCAGTTTTGGCGATTATACGAAGATTCTAAACATGATTCTGATTGGTATAGAGTTATATACCGAGCATCAGAAACAAAAGTTGTAGATCAAAAAGAATTAGAAGCTGCTAAACAACAAATGGGTGAAGATGAATATATGCAAGAGTTTGAATGTAGTTGGGCTGCGGCTATCAAAGGTGCATATTATGGTAATCTTGTTATAGAAGCAGAACAAGAAGGTAGAATAACAAAAGTAGAATATGACGAAGCATTGCCTGTGCATGTAGCATGGGATTTAGGTATATCTGATAGTTGTGCTTTATGGTTTTTCCAAGTTACTATGGGTGAAATAAGAATAATTGATTATTATGAAAGTGGCGGAGTAGGCTTAGATCATTACGTTAAGATGATGGAAGAATTGCCTTATAGCTATTGGGGAGATGATTATTTACCACATGATGCTAAAGTTAGAGAATTAGGCACAGGTAGAACAAGAGCAGAAACATTATTAAACATGGGTAGAAAACCACGCATAGTTCCTAGTCATAAAGTAGATGATGGCATTAATGCAGCACGATTATTATTACAACATTGCTATTTTGACCAAGAAAAATGCGAAGATGGATTAAATGCGTTAAGAAATTATCAAAGAGAATGGGACGATATAAAACGAGTTTTTAAAAGAACTCCATTACATAATTGGGCATCACACGCAAGCGATAGCTTTAGATATTTAGCTATGGCATATAAAAATATTAAACCAAAACCAAAAGAAATTGACCCACTAGAAAATTTATATAAACAACCAACGCTTGACGAAATGGTTGAAATGCACTTAAAATCAGAAAAAAGTAAAGGGCAACCTAGAATATAATGCTAAAAGATGAAAAATATAATGGCAATTATAAAAAAATGGATTATACTTTTTATCAAATGTCAAATAAAAAAGATAAAATAAAAGTAATTAGGAAAAAAGCTAATGGCAAGCGAAGAAACAAGGTCTAAACTAGAACTAGAACAAGGTACTGCTCAATATTGGCATATAGAATTAAATAATGCTGATAAAACAGAAGAAGATTGGCGTAGAAGAGGTAGAAAAGTAATAGAACGCTACAGAGATGAACGTAATGTAGATACTTATGGCATGGGTTCTGAAAAAAAGTTTAATATTTTATGGGCAAATACAGAAACTCTAAAAGGTGCGTTGTTTGCTAAAATGGCAAAACCTGATGTAAGAAGAAGGTTTCCAGATAATAATCCAGTAACTAAAGATATTGCTAGAGTTTTAGAAAGAACATTAGCTTATGCTAATGATGTATATAATGCTAATAAACCTATTGAATCAGCATTAGAAGATTATTTATTGCCGGGACGTGGTGTTGTATGGGTAGTGTATGACCCAGTATTTGTTAAAGAAACTGTGCAAATGGAACAAATTAACGAAATGGGCGAAAGAGTTATTATTGAAGTAGAAGAAGAAAGAGTAGCTGAACAACGGTGTTATTTTGATTATGTGCATTGGGAAGATTACAGAGAAAATCCAGCAAAAAGACCAGAAGATGTAAGTTGGAAAGCTAGAAGGCATTTATGGACAAGAGACCAACTTAAAGATAAAGGTTTTTCTAATGTAGAAGATATACCATTAAATTGGTCGCCTGATTCTGACGAAGAAAATTATGAAGCAGAAGAAGTATTTAAAAGGGCAGAAATTTGGGAAATATGGGACAGAGTAAAATACAAAAGATATTATGTAGCTAGAAATTACGATAAGATTTTAAGAGAAGATGATGATCCTTATGAATTACAAGATTTCTTTCCTACTCCTACACCTATGATAGCTGTAAGAACTAATGATACAAGCGTTCCAATACCAGAATTTACATTGTATCAAGACCAAGCAGAAGAATTAGATAGAGTTACAACTAGAATATCAAATCTTATTGAAGGATTAAAAAGGCGTGGCGTATATGACGCAAGTGTGCCTGAATTATCACATTTAGCTAATGCAGGAGATAATGATTTTATACCATCAGAAAACTTTAGTTTACTAGCTCAAAAAGGTGGTTTATCAGGAGTATTCCAACAAGAAGATATATCTCCAATAGGCATGGTATTACAAGGATTGTATCAACAAAGAACTCAAATATTAGAAATAATATACGAGGTTACTGGTATATCAGATTTATTAAGAGGTAATACAAAAGCTAGTGAAACAGCTACTGCACAACAATTAAAAGCACAATTTGGTAGTATGCGTATGCGTAAAAGACAAGAAGAAATAGAACGCTATATTAGAGATTTATTTAGAATAAAAGCTGAAATAGTAGCAGAGCATTACGAACCAGAAATATTACAGGCGATTACAAATATACAGGTAACACCTGAAATGATACAAATTATGCGTGATGACAAGTTAAGAGAATACAATATTGATGTAGAAACAGATTCTACTGTATTTACTGATGAAAACGCAGAAAAACAAACAAGAATAGAATTTTTACAGACAATGGGTGCGTATTTAGAAAGAGCAATATCTATATCAAATGCTAATCCTATGCTAACTCCTATAGCTTTTCAATCTTTAAGATTTTTAGTAGGAGCATGGAAAGTTGGTAGAGATTTTGAAGAAATAATAGATCAAACTGAACAACAAATTATGCAGCAAATGCAGCAACAAATGCAAGCACCACCACAACCTAGCGAAGCTGAAAAAATAGCACAAGCTAAAATACAAGGTGAGTTAATGCGTGAGAAAATGAAACAAGAAGGTAAATTAGCTGATATTCAAGCAAAATCTGGTGCAGAAATGACTAAAATACAGTCTGAAGCAGAACTTTCAAGAGAAAGAAATGATTTAAAAGAAGATTTAGCTTTATTAAATACAGACGTTAAATTAGCAGAAAAGGCTATGGAATGAGCTATTTAAAAAATTATGACAATATAAATTGGTCAGGTGGTAAAGAATACCAAAATAAAAATAAACGTAGACGTGGTAAATCTTTACAAGTAATGTCTGATATAGAAGAATTTGTTAGTCCTGTCGATAAATCTGTAATAGGTAGTCGTTCAGCACTAAGAAATCATGAAAGGCGACATGGTATTCGCCAAATTGGTAACGATTGGTCAGGTTCTGAACGAACAAGTAGTGCAAAACCTGATAATTGGCAACAATAAGAAAGGTATAACATGGCAGAAGAAAGCACTCCTGAAATACAGGAATCAGCAGACGAGCCAATGAGCTTAGATGCTGTATTGGAAAGTTCAATCGGTGAAGCTCTAAAAGAACCTGAAGTATCAGAAGATAATCCTGTTGAAGAAACGCAACAAGATACTATTGAAGATATTACAGTACCAGAACAACAAGAAACTTCTCCTGAAAAAGAAGAAGATGACTCTGACAACTTGGATCAGTTAGCTACTGAACAAGAAGATGACCAATCAGATTCGGAAAATTCAGAAGAAAACCCTGACAATGTAGAAGCATCTGAAAATTCTACGGAATCCAAATTAGAAGCTCCTAAAAATTGGTCAGATGATGTAAAAAAGGTGTTTGATACTTTACCAGCAGAATCACAAGAATTTATGATTAAACGTGATAAAGAAATGACATCTGATTACACCAAAAAGACACAAGATTTAGCGGAACAACGCAAAAATATTGAAGCATTAGATAAAGTTTTACAGCCAGCTAGACAAAATATTCAAGCAACTGGGATAGGTGAAGCAGAATACATATCTCGGTTACTTAATGCAGACCAAGCCCTGAGAACAAATCCAAAAATGGCACTTCGACAACTTGCACAAGGTTACGGAATAAATCTGTCGTCCTTAGAAGATGAGAGTGAGTCTTGGAATGATCCAGACCCACAATACGCCCAATTAATGCAACAAAATCAGCAAATTATGGCAGAACTCAATCAATTTAAACAACAAAATATGCAATCAACAGTTGCACAAACAGAACAAACAGTTGAGCAATTTTCAACTAAAACTGATGCAGAAGGCAAATTAGTACACCCACATTTTGATAAAGTTAGAGTTAAAATGGGTAACTTAATAGATGCTGGAGAAGCAAAAGGATTAGATGATGCTTATGCTAAAGCTGTTAGACTTGATGATGATTTATATGCACAAGCACTTAAAGCATCTCAATTATCTATAAAAAAACAAGAGGATTCTAAAAGAAAGAAAGCAGTTGAAAAAGCTAGAAAAGTAAAACCTTCTGCTTCTGCTAATCCTCCAAAAGGTTCTGTTAAAGCATCTGATTTGGATAGTTTGTTAATGACAAATATTGAGGGTGCAGGATTTGGTGCTTGATGCAAGGGTTAATTTTAAAATAGGGAGCAGATAATGGCATCTCCAAATAGTACATTTACAGATATTGTTACCACTACTCTTGCTAATTACAGCAGGACAATGGCAGACAATATCACAAACAATAATGCTTTACTTCGTTCAATAAGCGAAAAAGGCAACAAAATTGTATCAGGTGGTAGAACTATTGTGCAAGAACTAGAATATGCAACAAATGGTACTGCGAAATGGTATAGTGGCTACGAAGTATTAGATACTTCAACAAGTAGTGTTTTTACAGCAGCCGAGTTTAATTATAAACAATTAGCAGGTAATGTTGTAATTTCTGGACTAGAGCAAGTAGAAAATTCTGGTAAAGAGCAAGTATTTAACTTACTAAAATCCAGAGTTAAAAATCTTGAAAAAACACTTAAAAATACAATGGCAACTTCCTTGTATGCAGATGGAACAGGAACTAATGGTAAAGACTTAGGTGGTCTACAACTTACAGTTGCAGATACTCCTACTAATACTGTTGGTGGTATTAACGCTAATACTTACTCTTTCTGGCAAAATCAAGTTTATGATTTTACAACATCTTCAGCAGGTGGAGCAGTAGCATCAGCAACTAATATACAATCAGGTATGAACTCTGCATGGTTATCAACTATCAGAGGTGCAGATAAACCTGACTGCATTGTTGCAGATAGCAACTATTTCCAGTTTTACTGGGCATCACTACAAACTAATCAAAGGTTTACAAGTGATGATAAAGCAAGTGCTGGTTTTATGAACTTAATGTTTATGAACGCACCTGTTTATTATGACGATCAATGTCCAGCATCTCATATGTATATGCTGAATACTGATTATTTATTCCTTCGTCCAGCTAAAGGCAGAGAATTTACTCCTTTAGGTGAGAAGGCTTCTGTAAACCAAGACGCAATGGTATTGCCAGTAGTTTGGGCAGGTAACATGACTGTTTCAAATCGTGCAAGACAATGTGTTCTTAAAAACTAATTAGAAGGGAATACTATTATGTCTTATATTATAGGAATAGACGTAAGCGAAGTAAGTGATACTCCAACATTTAATCTTGGTCAAAAGGGAATGAATGATGATGGTAATACTTACAAATATGTTCAATATGATACTGGTGCAGGAAGTGTTGCAGCAGTAAGTGGACAAGTAGCTTACTATTATGCACCATCTGGTGCATCTGCTGGTGCAGTAAATGTTTGCACTAGTGATTTATCTGACTCAAATGAGGTAGGTGCTGGCGTTTTACAATCTGCTCCAACAGACGGACAATATGCTTGGATTCAGATAGGTGGAACAACAACCCTATCTATTGCTTTAACAGCAGGTGCTGATGGTGATCCACTAACAGCAACAGGTGCTACTGATGGTACATTAGATGTAACAGCAGCAGCAACTTCTCCTGTCTGTGCCTTTGCAATAGACGCATCAGCTAAAATTATAGCGTGTGCCTTTTCTGGGTAATTAACTAAGGTGGGGGGATTAAGTTCCCCCTACCATTTAAAAGGAGAATAGAATGTCAAATTTAAGAGCTAATTTTTTTAAATCACAAGATGGTATAGATATGGTTGAATTATCAATTATAGGTGATCCTAATTCTGTAATACACAAAGTAGAACCAAGAGCAAAAGAATTTGAAAAAGATTTTCCAAGAGAATGGTCAGAATTTTATAAAGATAAAAAAATTAAAGTAAAAAAAGAAACAAATTTAGATGTTTTAGAATGTATGAATAAAAGAAAAATAGACGTTTTAAGATTAGAAGGAATTACATCAGTAGAACAATTAGCAGCATTATCTGATGGTGCGTGTCATGGTTTAGGCAAAGGCACTATAGATTATAGAAAAGAAGCTAAAGAATTTCTTATGGATAAACACGATCTTAAACCATTACAGGTAGTTGGCTCATGACATTATTAACAATATGCCAAGATGCAGCAAATGAAATTGGAGTTCCATCTCCAAATGCTGTTGTTGGTTCAACGGACACAACAGTTATACAATTATTGGCAGCAGCCAATCGAGAAGGTAAAAATTTAGTTTCTGGTTATGATTGGGAAGTATTAATTAAAGAAGAAGCACATTCTGCAATAGCCAATGAAAGTCAAGGAACTATAACTTCTATTGCTAGTGATTTTGAAAGATTTAGCAATAATACTATGTGGAATAGAACTACAGATAGAAAGTTTTATGGACCATTAAATAATTCAGAATGGCAAAGATTAAAAGCATCAGTACAAAGTGGCGTAACTAACTATTTTAGAATAAGAGGTGGGTATTTATTAATGAATCCAGTACCTACAGTAAATGATTCTATTTATTTTGAATATATTTCTAAATGGTGGGTAGATACTACAGGTAATGGAGTAGCAGATGCAGAAAAATTTGCAGCCGATAGTAATACTACAGTATTAGATGAAGATATAATAACATTAGGTGTTATCTGGAGATTTTTAAAACAAAAAGGTTTGCCATACGATAATCAATTACAAGAATATCAATTAAAAGTATTTGAAAAACAAGCTAAAGATGGTGCTAAACCTATATTAAGAATGTCTGGTAATACTAGATTATTTTTACCAGTTAATGAACCAGAAGGGAACTTTACATTATAATGCCAGTTAAAAAAACAAAAGGTGGATATAAATTTGGTAATAAAGGTAAAACGTATAAAACCAAATCTAAAGCTACTGCACAAGGGCGTGCAATCTATGCTTCAGGTTATGGTAAAACAAATAAAGGTAAAAAATAATGGCTAGAAATAGATTATATTTAGACCAGTATAGAAATTATGAAGATGAAACAATGCTGAAACAGTTTCTTAATCCTTATAAAGACCAAGCATTAGATGCAGTATTTGGTTTAGAACCAGAACAAGGCAGTATGTATGATTTAGGGCGTAGTTTATTAGATAGTAATTATGATCCAGAAGGCACTTTTTTAAGTAGGGCATTAAAAGATACGCCAGAAGTTACAAATGATTTTTATGATGATAAGAAAGGTTTAGATTTAGAAGCTAACATAGTAAGTACTGAAGAAAGCGAAGCAGATAAACCTAGTGTTAAAAGAAAAGCAACTACATTTAATGTAGCTGATACTAGAACTAATACTCCTTTATACGAAATACCTAAACAAGATGTAGTAGAAGATGAAGAAAAAATGAGATTAATTAACGCATTAAGAGGTTTTTAATTAATGGACGAAGAAGAAAAAAAAAGAATGGTTAATGAATTAAAAAAAGAACATACTCTAAAATTTTTAGAAGATAGTGATATGCCTATTACAATAGTTTCTAATCCATCTCAAGGTTCTATAAGAGGGGAAGCAGGTAGCCAAAATATTAAATTTATTGTACCTAAAAATGAAAGAGATGCTTCTGCAACAATAGAAAAAGAAATTGATTTAGATGAAAATATTAAAGCTATTGTGGCACATGAACTTCGTAAAAAAGGAAAAGAAGGAACAGGATTGCATTTAAAAACGCCAAATTTTAATATCGGAGGTTCTACTGATTATGATAAAGAAGAAATGGGTTATATATCAGGGCAAACTAAAACTCCTTTTGGTAATATAGGTGCTAGGTTTAATACTGATTTTACACAAAATGAAAATGGAGAAATATTTTTTCGTTCTCCAAATGGTGAATTTATTGCAACTGGTTATACTGATTTTGGGGATTTGCAAAAAGCTCGCATGGGATACAATACAGATAAATTAAATATTAATTATGACACAGATTTTGGTGATAATGAATATTTAAAAACTGAATATAGACCTACTGAAAATGTTATGATAAGAGCAGGTACTGATTTTGGTAATAATAGAAATATTAGTGCAGGGTTAAATTATCCTATAAATGAAAATTTATTAGTTGACGCACTTTTAGAACGTAATAAAAATTTTGATGAAGATGAAAATAGAATTATGTTTGGATTAAGAGGAAGATTTTAAATGGTATTTCAACCAACAGGAGAAAGTACAACAGTTCCAGCACCTATCGGTGGTTTAAACACTAGAGATGCACCTGATATGATGGAACAATCTGACGCAATACGTTTAGATAATTTCTTTCCGGGAAGTACAGATGTGTCGCTAAGAAATGGTTATACAAGCCATGCAACAGGTTTACCTAGTACAATACAATCATTGATGGCGTATTCTTCTGGTGCAACAAATAAATTATTTGCAGCTAGTGGTTCGGCTATTTATGATGTTACAAGTTCTGGTGCTGTAGGTAGTGCTGTAGTTACATCATTAAGTAACGCACAATTTCAGCATGTTAATTTTACAATATCTGGTGGTGGATATTTATTTATAGTAAATGGAGCAGATGCACCTAGACATTACAATGGTAGTACATGGGCAACACCATCATTAAGTGGCGTTACTGGTTCTACAATTAATAATGTTACAGTATTTAAAGAAAGATTATTTTTCTGTATTAATAATTCATTAAGTTTTGGTTATTTACCAATAAATAATGTAGCTGGTACTGTATCTACTTTTAATTTAGGTAGTATATTTAACATGGGTGGTTTTATACAAGCTATAGGACAATGGACAAGAGATGGTGGTAGTGGTCCAGATGATTATATTGTATTTATAACTAATCATGGAGAAGCAGCAATATATTCTGGTTCAGACCCATCAGATGCTGCAAAATGGAGTTTAGTTGGTACATTTAAATTACCTAGACCAATAGGTAAAAGATGTTTTATTAATGTTAATTCAGATTTAGTATTAATATCAGAGCAAGGTTTTATGCCTTTATCACAAACATTGGTAACTGGAGAAAATTCACCTGCTAAAGCTATATCTGATAAAATAAGTGGTAGTATATTACAATCAGTAAATAGTTTTTCAGGAACTTTTGGTTGGCAAGCTATTATATATCCTAAAGGACAATATGGTTTATTTAATGTTCCTACATCTACAGTAGGAGATTTTGACCAATATGTTGTTAATGTAAGTACAGGTGCATGGGGTAGATTTACAGGTCAAAATGCGTATAGTTGGGAATTATTAAACGGAGAATTATATTTTGGGGAAAACACTAAAGTATTTAAAGCTGATGATGGCGATAGTGATAATAACTCAGCAATACAAGGAGATGCTAAAACAGCATTTATATATTATGGTGGCAGAGGTTCACCAAAAAGATTTACAGCTATAAGACCAGTTATGGGTAGTAATGCTGATTTACCAGTTAGTATTGGTTTCGACGTAGATTTTAATGATGGTACAAGTGTATATACTCCTAGTTCTGCTACTACTACTGGTTCAGAGTGGGATACCGCAACATGGGATACTGCTACATGGGGTGGTACAGTACAAACACAAAAAGTATGGAGAAGTGTTGCCGATATTGGTTGGAACGCAGCCATTAGAATACGAACAAGTACAACTGCTCAATCTATTAAATGGCACGCAACAGATGTATATTTTGAAAGAGGGCGTGGGTTATAATGTATATAACAGATAAAATATGGAAAGTATTAGAACCAGCTATAGAATCAACACATGAAGTAACTAGAGAACAATTAGAAAAAATGATAGAAAGTGGAGAATACCAACTGTTTGCAAAAGATAATAGTGCTATTATTACTGCACATCATGGACAAATATTACGCATAGGCGTAGGTGGTGGAAATTTAATTACTATTAAAGAAATTAC
>Ga0209992_10002561_pt1 | contig 16423 bp, 14 predicted proteins | sample 2SBtaG_2_FD_182564 | JGI IMG/M metagenome (GOLD analysis project Ga0209992, IMG submission 182564) | Deep subsurface microbial communities from Kolumbo volcano to uncover new lineages of life (NeLLi) - 2SBTROV12_ACTIVE470 metaG (SPAdes)... | ecosystem: Environmental > Aquatic > Marine >... | reverse complement strand
GATATGAATGTTAACCATTACAATCTTATTGCAAAAGCTATTGAAAAAGAAGTAAAGAAGGGTGTTGATGGCATTATTGTGACCCAAGGGACTGATACGTTAGCGTATACGTCTGCTGCCTTAAGTTTTATGTTAGAAAACCTTCCTGTACCTGTGTTAATGGTGTATGCACAGCGTTCGTCTGATCGTGGCAGTTCTGATGCAGCTTTAAACTTATTTTGTGCTGTTAAGTTCTTGGCAGAGTCTGATTTTTCTGATGTGGGCGTCTGTGGTCATGGAACAACAAATAGTAAAGATTGTCATATCATACAGGGGTGTAAGGCTAGAAAATTACATAGTTCACAACGGAACGCATTTTTACCCGTTAACGCACAACCGTTAGCAGTTGTGAGTAGAAAGAAAATTACATACAAAAGTAAACACTATAGAAAGAAAAAAGATGGTGGTACATTTACAGTAAAACCATTTAACCCTAAAATTAATGTTGGTTTTTACAAATTACACCCGAACATGAAAGCTAAAGAGTTAGCATTTTACAATAAGTATCATGGATTAATTATTGAAGGAACAGGCTTAGGTAACGGACCTGTTGATGAAATTGATGAGTTTACAAAAGAAAATACAAAGATTTACAATACGTTAAAGAGTTTAGCAAAAACCATGCCTGTTGTTATGACAACACAATGTATTTTTGGAAGAATTAATATGAACGTCTATTCGTACGGACGTAAGATTAAAGCGCTTGGTGTCTTAGGAGATCATACTGATATCCACCCTGAAACAGCGTATATCAAGTTATTATGGCTCTTAAGTAATTATCCTAAGGCTAAAGTGCGTGAGTTGTATGGTGAAAACGTACGTGGTGAATTAACGGAACGCTCACAAGAACGAGAATTTCCACACGATTTATAAACATCGGTGTGTGGTTTCTTACAATGGATTTGGACTATAAGAAAGTGGGATTTAAGTGTGGTGTTGAAATTCATCAGCAGTTAGAAACACATAAGTTATTTTGTCATTGTCCTTCTATAGTTCATGATGATGCTCCTATTGATATTCAAATAGAACGGAAGTTACGCGCTGTTGCTGGAGAAACAGGTAAAGTTGACGCCGCCGCTTCATATGAACGTGAAAAAAATAAACGGTTTTTGTATGAAGGATGTTCTACGTCTGCATGTTTAGTTGAATTAGATGAAGAACCACCACATGAAGTAAACAAAGATGCGTTAGATGTTGCATTACAAGTTGCATTATTATTGGATGCAACACCTGTTGATGAAATTCGTGTGATGAGAAAAACAGTAATTGATGGTTCGAATGTTTCTGGTTTCCAACGTACAATGTTAATTGCAACAGGTGGTGTTATCAAAACATCTAAAGGGAATGTTGTTGTTGATAGTATTTGTTTGGAAGAAGAGTCTGCAAAGAAAGTTGAAGAAAAAGTTGATCATGTTCGGTATCGTTTGGATCGGTTAGGTGTGCCTTTAATTGAGATTGCAACAGATGCTTCCATTAAAGATCCTGATCATTGTAAGGAAGTTGCAAGCATTCTTGGTATGATCTTACGGTCTACAGAAAAAGTACGTCGGGGTATTGGTTCTATTCGGCAAGATGTTAATGTATCTATTAAAGGTCATCCACGGGTTGAAATTAAGGGGTTCCAGGATTTACGGAGTATTCCTAAGGTCATTGATTTTGAGATTAAACGTGAATTAGCTGATATTAAAGCAAAGAAGAAATGTTCATCTCATGTGCGTAAGGCGGATAAGAATTTTACAACATCATTTTTACGTCCGATGCCTGGTGCTGCACGAATGTATCCTGAAACAGATGTTCCTCCTATTGCAATAACATCGTCATGGTTAAAACAGATTAAACGTCCTGAACTATTAACTGAAAGAGTTATGAAGTTAGAAAAACAATATAAGTTATCTCCACAATTGGCACATGAAGTATTAGACAATGAACACTTTGTATCGTATGTTAAACAATTCAAACTTGCACCAGAATTAATTGCTAGAACATTAGTTGAAGTGCCGAAAGAAATTACAAAGCGGTTTGGTACAAGGACCCTTAAGCAAGAACATTTCAAACTAGTATTGAAAGCGTTAGAACAAAAGAAGATTGATGAATCAGCTATTGTCGAGTTATTAGCAGCAAGTGCACAGGGTAAAAAACTTGATATTACTCAATTCAAGAAAGTTGCTGTTGGTGACGTAGAACAAGAAATTACTAAACTCGTTCAAAAAAATAAGGATGTATCACCCAATGGGTTGATGGGTGTGATTATGAAGAAATATCGTGGTAAAGTTGACGGTAAGAAAGTAATGCAGATTATTCAGAGTAATCTCAAGTAGAATAATATTTATATAGTCCCTTCTTATCGATTTTGCTATGTTACGAACGCATACGTGTGGAGAGCTGAGAAAGAGCCATGCAGGCAAGAAAGTAACACTTTGCGGGTGGGTTGATGCTCATCGTGTGCAAGGAAAATTATCGTTTATTGTATTACGTGATCGGTATGGGAGTACACAAGTATTTGTTAATCCTAAACTGACAGAACAACATCCTCATTTATTGAAGGATACTGTTGTTATCATTTCTGGTGAAGTAAAGGCACGTCCTGATAAGCAAGTAAAGAAAGACAGTGAAACGGGAGAAATTGAATTGTCTGCTTCGTCTATTGACGTGCAAGGTCCTTGTGATGAATTACCGTTAGATCCTGCAACAAGTACGGAAGAAACAAGATTAAAATATAGATATTTAGATTTACGTTCAGAACGTATGCAAAAGAACCTTATGGTTAGACATAAAGTGTTACATGCGATGCATTCTTTTTTGAATGATAAGAATTTTTTAAATATTGAAACACCTATGTTAGCAAAGTCTACACCAGAAGGTGCTCGTGATTATCTTGTTCCTTCACGAAAGTTTCCTGGAAAGTTTTTTGCATTACCACAATCTCCTCAAATTTTTAAACAGTTATTGATGGTATCTGGTTTTGATAAGTATTATCAGATTGCTCGATGTTTACGTGATGAAGATTTACGTGCAGATAGACAACCAGAGTTTACGCAGTTAGATGTGGAGATGGCATTTGTTGAAGAAGAAGATGTCTACACCGTGTGTGAAGAGTTAATGAAGTTTATTTTCAAAGAAGCGTTGAACGTTACGTTAAAAACACCGTTCCCACGGTTAACGCATGCTGAGGCAATGAAGAAACATAAGACGGACAAGCCTAATTTATCAAAGGCCAAGGATGATTTTCAATTTTTATGGATTACAGAGTTTCCGTTGTTTGAGTATGACAAGGATGCAAAACGTTACGTGTCAGAGCATCATCCGTTTACTGCACCCAATGAAAAAGATATTACATTGATGGAAAAGGATCCTGCAAAGGTGCGTTCGACAAGTTATGATTTAGTATTGAATGGATTTGAAATGGGGAGTGGTTCGATTAGGATTAGTGATGCAGGTGTGCAAAAGAAAGTATTTAGTGCATTAAACATTGCTGAAGCAGAAGCACAAGAGAAGTTTGGTTACTTGTTAGATTCGTTACAGTTTGGTGCGCCTCGTATGGGGGGTATTGCTTTTGGTGTTGATCGATTAGTTGCTGTGATGACTGGTGAAGAATCTATTCGTGATGTTATTGCATTCCCTAAAAATAAAGATGCAAAAGATTTAATGCTTGATTCACCGTCTGATATTAGTAAAGAACAAAAGAAAGAGTTAGGATTACAATGAAAGATTTTATCTCCATTCAAGATGCATTAACAAAAGGATCCGGAAAAGTAGCTATTCGTGGTTGGGTGCATAGGGAACGTGGTTCAAATAAATTAAAGTTTGTTGTGTTACGTGATGTTTCTAACGTTGTTCAATGTGTCTTAAAGCAGGAAGATTTTGAAAAACGGTGGGATGAGATTGATAAGATTCAAGTTGAAGCATCGATGGAAGTGGAAGGAACGTTAAAGAAAGATGAGCGTGCGCCTTCCGGATTTGAATTACGCGTTACTGATTTTACGATTGTTGGCCCGTCTGATAAGTATCCGTTAACGAAGGATCAAAGTTATGAGTTTTCATTAGATATGCGTCACTTGTCCATTAGGAATAGGAAGATGACGGCTACATTAAAGATTCGTTCGACTATTTTTGGTGCGATTCATGAGTATTTCCGTTCTCGTGGGTTCTTTGAATTCCAAAGTCCTTCATTCACGCCAAATGCTGCTGAAGGTGGTTCAACATTATTCAAAGTGGATTATTTTGGTAAGGATATTTTCTTAACACAAACATGGCAATTATATGCTGAAGCAGGTATTCAAGCGTTAGAAAAGATTTATTGTATTGCTCCGAGTTTTCGTGCAGAAAAAAGTAAGACATCAAGACATCTAACAGAATATTGGCATGCAGAGATGGAAGAGGCATGGTGTGATTTTGATCAGTTACAAGATCATGGTGAAGCGTTACTCAAACATATTGTTGCAATGGTATTAAAAAATAATAAAGAAGAATTAACAATTCTTGAACGTGATATTTCCAAGTTAGAACCTGTTGTAAAAAAGAAGTTTCCTCGCATGTCTTATGATGAAGCGTTAGTTCTTCTTGAAAAAAAAGCAAATATGAAGGTTGTGTGGGGTAAAGATTTACGAACCCATGAAGAGGATGCGTTATCAAAGATGTATGACACACCAATTATTATTACAAGATATCCTATGGCAGTAAAAGCGTTTTACATGAAGGAAGATCCGAAGAATAACAAAGTTGTGCTAGGGTTTGATATGATTGGTCCTGAAGGATATGGTGAATTGATTGGAGCAAGTGCTCGTGAAGAAGATAATGATAAATTAATGGAACAGTTACGTGCGGAAGGTGCAAATCCTGCTGATTATGGTTGGTATTTGGATACGCGCAAGTATGGTTCCGTTCCCCATAGTGGTTTTGGTTTAGGTGTAGAGAGAGTGATTGCCTGGGTCTGTGGTCTTGACAGTGTCAAAGATGCGATAGCATTCCCAAGAACCATGACGAGAGTGAGTCCGTAGTGGGTGCAACGAATTTACGATTAGTAAGGCAATTATCTGTTTTTTTAACCGACGATACGAAAGAGTATCCTACGTTGTGTGATGCATTATCTGATTGGTATGATCCCCATGAGGTGCGTGAGGGTTTGTCTGTGGATAGAATTTGGGGAGAAATAAAAGGACATTGTTCGTCAGCGTTATGTACGAGGGGCCCTACAAAGGTTGAAAAAAACCCGTATGTTGTTTTTATATTGAATGAAGATGAATATCTTGAAAGTTATGTCCTCCATTCTGGTTGTTTGGCATCTGAAGTTATAAAGGGAAAACGGCAAACAAATTACTAATACAGCTGGTTAGTTACAGAAATATTTATATAGAAACATAACGGAATTCCAAGAAGATCTCAGATACTACTGCAAAATGGATATAGACGATTATCTCAAGAAGAAAAAAGAATTAGAAAAGAAAAAAGAGTTATTAGAAGCTCAGCAAGATCTTGATGAGAAGAAGAGTCGTGTGAAGAAGAAAGAAGTGGAAATCCACAGGAAAAGAGAGGTTACACCTGTTAGTAAAGATCCTGATGATCGTCCTAGAAAATCAAGTAGTCGTTCTCCCCCGCATGATAATGGTATGAGTATGCAGTGGATATTTTTAGGATTGGCATTTTTTGTAGCGTTATTGGTTGTTGGTTTTTTTGTTGTTAATAATATGATGAAGGATTCATCAAGTACAACGGAAGACAGTGAAGTTGATGCGTTAAAAGAACAAATTGAAGAGTTACAAGAGGCATTAGAAGAAGATGAAGCATTGGATGAAACATCTGAAGAATTAGATACGTCAGAAGATAATGATACTGGTGAAGTATACACTGGTCCTGGGCCTGAAGTGGAAATTTATTTAATTGATGAACATAATAAGGGTGATGCATTGAGTTTAGGGAAATTTGATAAGAAAGGTATGATGGGCGGAAACCTTATCCAATTATGGGTAGATGGTGGAGAAAAAGGAATGTACAAATATCGTTTGAGTGTTAAAAATTTAGAATCTACACGAGTACAATGTAAAATTGATGAATCTATTGATATTGATGAAGACCAAGATGGTGATACTGATGAAACAATGTATAATCTTGATTTACATGTTTTAGAGTTATCTCCTGGTGAAGAAGACGTTATTGAAGATAGTATTATTGCTATTGGGATGGTCCATGGTGAATATGAAGCACGGTGTTATTTCTGTGAAGATAAAGACTGTGATAATGTGTTCTATGAAGGGGAAACGAAAGTAAAGGCAAAATTAAAATTCTTGGTTAATCAGCAAGCATTTGATGCTAATGATTCAAACAGTTCTTAGTTGTTTATTGTTGTTGCAATATCCTGTGCTTTGTCAAGAATAAATTCTCCGGTTATGAGAAGAACATCTTTTGTTGCTTCTGTATGCATGTATAAGCCAACAACTAACACTGCAAGAATGATAATGATGAGATTTTTCATAGTCTCTACAGTGGAGAAAGGTATTTATAAACGTACGTGCGCATGAATAGGTGATACTGAAAGCGTTATTATTTTGGGGATTACTTCTTTCTCTGTTGGGATGGAATGTTCGTTCAAAAGGTAAAAAGAGTAAGGCTTGGTGTGATTTTTCTAGAAACATGTCGTGTACAAAGGCGTTAACGAGCGAGTATGCTTCGTTGTTACCTCCATCAAATCCTGTTGTGGGTGCACTCTATTATGTGGTGATGTTGCTCTTGTTACAACAAGCGATGATGGCTATACTGTCGTGGTTGGCTGCGTTGGCAGTGATAGGCAGTATCTATTTAGCGTATGTTTCGTTTGTGAAACAAAAGAATTATTGTTTGCTCTGTATTGGTGTGTATCTCGTTAATATTGCTGTTTATGTGCTCTTAGTTTCGTAAAGTTTTTGGTCACACTTCTCAGAGACCACAGATACAGTTAATAAAATTATTTCTAAAGATCTATTATGAATCGTGTTTTTGCAGAAGTCTGCGGGATCCATGCTGGAGATGGATATTTAAGAAATAATGGGAAAAGGGGGGAGTTAGATATTAGTGGTAGTGTTGAAGAGAGGGGCTACTATGATCAACATGTTATTCCTTTGTTTTCAAAAGAATTTAATATTTCAATTACTGGAAAGTTTTTCCCTTCAAGAAACACCTATGGTTTTGTAATCAGAGAAAAAAGAATTCTTGAAAGAATGCATGCACAAGGATTTCCTTACGGCAAAAAATCTCTAACAGTGCATGTTCCAAAAAGGGTATTTGAAAAGATGGCGTATAAAAAATCATTTCTAAGGGGCTTTTTTGATACTGATGGGTGTTTATTTTATCAGAAGAAAACAACGGGTAAGTATGTTGCATTGAAGAAACAAAGAAATTATTATCCACAAATTATTTTATCTTCTGTTTCAAAAATATTAATAAAAGAAGTAAAAGAGATGCTTGAGGATCTTGATTTTACATTATTTCACGCATCATATACTTCTAAGAAAGAGAACGAAAATACAACACATGTGATTCATCTTAATGGTATAAAAAACGTACAAAACTGGATTGATAATGTTGGAACAAAAAACCCAACAAAATATACGCGATATCTCATCTGGAAAAAGTATGGTTTTTGTCCACCAAGGACAACATATGATGATAGACTAAAAATACTTAAAGGGGAGATCTGTCCTCAATCCTACTATGGACCTGTAGTTTAACTTGGATAGAACATGTGGCTTCGGCTTTCTATCTGCTACTAACTGGCAGAGTCAGGAGAAACCACAGGATGAAGGTTCAAATCCTTCCAGGTCCGTCTTTATCTTCTCCATAAACTATTTAAAGATAATTTTTAACGTACGATGAACGTGGTGATAGCAGATATAGTAACGGGTGCGTTTTTAACGAATCCGTATGGAAGATTTATTTTTATTACTGTAGTGTTTTATATTTTATCAAAGATATTGCAAGTGGTTATTCTTAATAATATTCGTCGGTTAACGCGTAAAACAAAAACGAATGCTGATGATGAAATCATTGGGAAATTAGAAAAACCGTTGTTGCGATTTTTGGCATTGATTGGTTTGAAGATTGCAGTAAATGTCTTACCCTTATCAGAAGGTGTAATGACAGTTTTCCATCATATTATTAATTCGTTGTTAGTGATTGTGGTTACCTTACTTGGTATGAAAATAGTGCATTTATTATTAACGTCATGGGGTGCACGGTGGGCAGATAAGACAGAGTCAACATTGGATGATGATTTGTTACCCTTGTTGCATAAGGCATCAAATGTTGTTATTATTTTAGTTGGTGCATTCTTTGTTTTTGGTGAATGGAATATTGATGTTACTGGTTTACTCGCTGGTGTTGGTATTGCTGGTTTAGCATTTGGTTTTGCTATTAAAGATAGTTTAGCAAACGTCTTTGGTGGTATTAGCATTATTTTAGATAAGGCAATTAAAGTAGGTGATGCTGTTAAGTTAGATAGTGGCCTTTCAGGGAAAATTTTAGATATTGGTTTACGAAGTACAAAGATTCGTACGTGGAACAATGAGTTGTTAATTATTCCTAATGGTAATTTGGCAAATAGTGTTATTCAGAATTATAAGAAACCTGATTTAAGCGTGCGCGTGGTTATTCCTATCGGTGTGGAATATGGGGCTAATATTGATAATGTTAAGAAAGTGGTAAAAGAGGCATTATTAAGTGTTGATAAAGTGATAAAGAAGAGTACAAAAAAACCTATTCAAATTTTGTTTGTGAATATGGCTGATTCTGCGTTAGAGTTTAGTGTGCGGTTTTGGGTGGATGATTACACAGATAAACTAAAGACGAAAGAAGAAGCGTTGTGTAAGATTTACAAGGCGTTAAATAAGCATAAGATTGGTATTCCGTTCCCGACACGAACAGTATATTTGCATGAGGAAGAGTAAACCTTTAAATAATCCTGAACGTTATTTTTGATATGGCTAAAGAGACAAAAGAAGGGTTGACGGTTACAAAATCTGGTGATAGTTCTGAGTGGTATCAACAAGTTGTACAAAAGGCTGGTTTAGCTGATTATAGTCCTGTAAAAGGGTGTATGATTATTCGCCCTCATGGCTATGCAATGTGGGAAGGTATTCAATCATTTTTTGACGGTATCATGAAAGGACACGGTGTACAAAATGCATATTTTCCATTGTTTATTCCTGAGTCCTTTTTTAAGAAAGAAGCAACACATGCTGAAGGTTTTTCTCCTGAAGTGGCATGGATTGAAAATAAAGATAAGGATATGAAAGATCGGTTGGCTATTCGTCCAACGTCTGAAACAATTATGTATGATTCGTATGCTCGTTGGATTCGTTCGTGGCGTGACTTGCCTTTTCAAATGAATCAGTGGGCGAATGTTGTTCGTTGGGAAACGAAAGCAACAAAACCATTTTTACGAACGCGTGAGTTCTTATGGCAAGAAGGGCATTGTGTATATGCTACTGCTAAAGAGTGTGCAAAAGAAACGAAGTATTGGAGTGATATGTACAAGAAAGTAAGTGAAGAATTATTAGCTATTCCTGTGTTACAAGGAAAGAAGACTGAATCTGAAAAGTTCTCTGGTGCAGATTATACAGTAACGATTGAAGCGATTATGCCTGATGGTAAGGCATTGCAGATGGGAACGTCACATAATTTAGGTCAAGGTTTTGCAAAAGCATTTGGTATTTCTTATTTGGATGAGCAAGGAAAGAAGCAAGTACCCTATCAAAATTCATGGGGGATTTCAACGAGAATGATTGGTGCGATTATTTTAGCACATGGTGATGATAAGGGATTAGTCCTACCACCACGCATTGCTCCTATTACCTGTGCGATTGTTCCCATATTTTTTGATAAGAAAAAGAAAGTAGTCATGAAAGGAGCTGAAGCGTTATACAAAAAATTACTCAACACACAGCGTGTTGTGTTAGATGATCGTGAACAACAATCTGCTGGGTGGCGGTTTAGTGAGTGGGAATTGAAAGGTGTTCCCTTACGTATTGAGATTGGACCGAAAGATGTTGAAAAGAAACAGGTTGTTCTTGTTCGTCGTGATACGGGTAAAAAAGAATTTGTTAAAGTGGCACAAGTAGAAAAACGATGTGTTGCATTGTTAGAAGAGATGCAAAAGAATTTGTTAAGTAAGGCAAAGAAGAACTTGAAAGATCGATTAGTGAAGGTAACAACGAAACAAACATTTACAAAAGCTATCAAAGACAGCAACGTGGCTATTATTTCATGTTGTGCAACAAGTTCATGTGAGGATGCTATTAAAGAAGCAACAGGTGCAACAAGTCGTTGTATTATCAAAGAAGCAAGAGGTAAATGTGTCTATTGTGGTAAAAAAGCAGCCCATGAAGTGTATTACAGTAAGTCGTATTAATTAAAATAATCCGCGTAACCAATTAGCAAAGTAACCATGCCATGGTACATTGTCTACAGTAATATGTAAGGCTTTACGTTCATCGTATGTTTTTCCTAATTCATCTTCATAGGTTATATCGAATCGTAAGTCGTCTATGAGTAATTTGCTGTTTGTATGTAGTGTAACGGTGCGTACTTCTTTTTCTTTGAAGGTATCATAGGTTAAATCACCAAAGTCAAAAAGAATATGTAAATTATTCACTTCTGTGTTTGCACTGACGTCTATGTTTATTTCTACATCTTCTCCATAGGCAATCGTAGATGGTTCTGGATCGCTAATGTAGACTTCTGGTATGGGTATAACGTTTAAGTTGACGTAGGCGTAGGCAATGGTTTCTCCTTCTTCAACAATGATAGGAATGCGTATGCCTTCACTGACAGAGAACGTTGAATCTTGTGTTGTTGTTCCTGGTGGTGCTACAAGAGTACTACATTGGTCTTGGAAACAAACGTCTAGGTTTAACGTATTACTTTTGGTATTGGTAAAATCACACGTAACGGTTGCTAAGTCTCCAGAGTAGTAGATGGTTGCATCTGCTGTACAGTCTATAGTAATGCCCGTTAACGGTTGTTTTTTTGCTCGTTCGTCGTGTGCATCAACTATACTTTGCGCGTATTCTTGTGTGTATCCTGCAAAGCTTTCTCCGTATTTTATGGTTGCACTGTCAGTTTCACCGTACATACTTTGTACTTCAATGGTTGTTGTGTAGACATAGTCTGCGTCTGCTTCGGGTATTTCTGCTATCCAATACAAACTACGTTCTTCTTTTGGTTCGAGGAGTATTGTTTTAACATTGTTTTCCGTAAGTCCTGGTGCTTTGGTAACAACAATTTTTGGTGCAAGGTACGTATTTTTAATGTTTGTAACAGTGATTTCAATGGGTATGAAACTACCAAATTGTGCAACAGTCTTTACAGGATTAACACTTATTTCTACAGCCCCACCTTCATCGGGACCTACTTTTGAAGCAACAGTAGTAATGCCTAATGTATTAATGTCTAAGTCTATACCGTTTGCTTTCCACGCGTACGTAGCACTTGGCGTGCCTGAATCAACATCATCTTTTAATTTTAAGTGGGAAGGATCTAACCATCCATACTCACCAAACGTAACGTCAAAAGGAACCCATCCCTGGTCGGGAAAGTACACTTCTGCCCATCCGTGTGGTCCCCAGTCATAATTTAAGTTGGTATAGACAACACCTGAAACGAATCGTGCGGGCACACCTACGGAACGCAAGAAGGAAATAAACAAGTTGGTCATTTCGTCACAGACACCTTGTCTATTTTTGAGGACCCATGAACTTGGTTGGACTGCTTCTGCGGTTAAACTGTTAAGATTATAGTCAATACTTTGGTGTGTCCATTCAGCTAAAGAATACACAGCAGCATACAAATCATCTTCTGTGCCAATGATTTCGTTAGCTTTTTTTTCAATTTTTGCGGTTATGTCTATAAATTCTGTTGGTTGTGTGTACGTTAATACAGTCGAATCTAATGTTGTTAAAGGAAAAGGCACTTTTTTGTTGACATTTGAAATAACATTGTCAACACGAACGGTTGTATCATACCCATAGGTTATTTCTTTTCCAGGTAAACTTGACCAAAGGTAGCGTATCTCTTCTGTTCCTTGTTGGATATTTCCATCATGACTTGCATGTGCGTTAAGTGTTGTTACTGTTTGTCGTTCGTCATTTCGTGGAAAGAAACTAAGATCACTTTTAATGAATTCAACAACAGGACTACTATCAGTGTAATCTAAATTAATGGTTGAATCAATAGTTAATTCTAAGTCTAGGTATTGGGCGTTGTTATAATGTTCGACAGGTTCTGCAAAAACAGGTGTACAACAACTGATGATAAGGATAAGAAGTGATATGATGCGTCGCATAGTGTCGCGTCGTAAAAGAAGCTTTAAATAGTTTGAGGTGGCATTGTCTGTATGCAGGTGATGATAGAGCGTGAAGCTGAGGATTTCTTAGAAAAGCATGGCTTTCGTGTTGCTGATCGTAAGATTTGTACATCTGTAGCACAGGCACTCACAGCTGCGAAAAAATTGAAGTATCCTGTTGTGATGAAGGTTGTTTCTCAAAAGATTATTCATAAGTCTGATGTTGGTGGTGTTGTTTTAGATGTAAAAAATGATGCTGAAGTAAAGGAAGAGTTTGCACGGTTAAAGAAATTGAAAGGATTTGAAGCGGTGATGATGCAACGTCATTTAGAAGGTGCAACGGTCTTAGTTGGGGTAAAAAAAGATCCTGCGTTTGGTCATGTTGTTGTCGTGGGTGCTGGTGGTATTTACACAGAAGTGTTCAAAGATGTATCGTTTCGCGTGTGTCCTATTACAAAAGATGATGCACAAGCGATGATTAAAGAAACAAAATATTATGATGTTTTACATGGTGCTCGTGGTACATCTTATCCGTTACAACCAATTATTCAAACGTTAGTAAAGTTATCAAAACTTGTTGAAAAAAATCCTACGATTGAAGAGTTAGATATTAATCCGTTGTTAGTTGATACGAAGAGTGGTCGTATTGTTGATGCACGTATTGCATTTACGTAGCGTTGTATTCTTTTTTTAAGATTGTTATAAATTCACTAAACCGATCCATGTCTACGGATGCACCGCAGGCCATTGCGTGTCCACCGCCATTGCCGTTAACAGCGTCAAGTGCTTTGCGTAGTGCTGGTAAGATGGGGTTTGCTTTACTGCGGACGCTCATGCGTACTTCGCCTTCTTTTTCTCTTCCGATAACAAAGATGTCTGCGTCTATTTTGTATAAGAGTTCGTTTGCAAGGCCACCAGTATAACTGTGTGTACCACCTGGATAGGTGTAGACGAAGACGTTGCCGTCTTTTTCTTGTGCGAGTGCTTCGTTCAATAACATATCATATCCTGTGTTAAGTTTTTCATATTTTTCGTAGATACTTTGTGCTTCTGGTGTTGTTTGTTCAAGAAGGTCTTTTGGTGAGGTAAGGTGTTCTAAGGTTTCAATACAATCATTCATGTCATCAGTACTTCCTTTGATGGCAAAAGAAAACATTTTAACAATGGTTCCATAGTCTGTTGTAAATAAAAAGTCGGGTGGTGTTTTTCCTTCTGTTGGTCCAAGAAGTTCTGGGTAGGAATCATCATGTTCTAAAATATCTTGTTCGGGTATTTGCCAGTCAGCTATGATTCCTGTTATAGCAATCCATGGATTTTCTTTCGTAACCCTATATGCCCAGTAGGTTGTACATCGATTGTCTGGTTTGTCTCCATTCATGGGATTAAAGTATTTGACACCGTCTCGTTCAATAGGTGGGTGATGGTCTAACCATAATATGGGAACGTTCATTTCGTCAATGGTTTCTTGACTAATAATGGGTTTGTCTAATAATACTACAAGATCGGGTTTATGTTTTGCTGTTGCTGCGCCATAGACAACTTCATTTTTTGGTGAGGTTTTCAAGCAGACACCAACGCCTTTCTTGTAGTGTTTCTTAAGGAGTAAGTAGGAACATAACCCGTCTGGGTCTGCATCGAAGAAAAAGAGAGGATTCTCTGCTTTATCGAGCATGATTCTCATTTCTTCAAGTTGGGTTTCTGTTAGCATGGGCTGATTCTCCTACAAATGTTTATAAACTATTCCGTCTCCTTCTGACGCATGATTGAGGCGTTTTTCCTGGCTATGCCGTTGTGGCAAAAACTCGTGTTATACAGTGCGTTATTAGTTGGTTTGTTCATTTTTGTGAAGACAGGTAAGGTTGCTATTTTTGGTCACCAACTTATTCCGATGAAGTGGCGTATTACGTTAGCAGTATTTTTTCCTATCATTGTCGTTTTAGGCATTATCTTTGGTGCGCTTATTCTTGGATTATTAGTGGCATTATTAGCAGTGGGGACAGTCATGGCGTTAGTGACAGGTAAGAAACCGCATATGCCAAAGATACCAAAGTTACGTGTGCGCGTAATTCGTAAACCAAATTAATTGTTTTTTCTACGAAGACTAGCGGCTCTACTTGGTCGTACTTTTTCTGTACCTTTACCTTTTTTGTGTAACCCACGTGTTCGTCGTGCTGAACTGGTGAGTCCACGTTGTGCACGGTGCGTGTGTTTTCCACTGGCAATCCAAGCGAGTTGTTTATCTTTTACGATAGTTGGACTGTTACGATCGACAAGAATAACGTCGTACCAGATGTGTTTTCCATCTTTGTTTAAGTAATAGCTATTAAGGACTTCACAGTTTTGGAATTTCTTTTGTGCTCGTTGTTCGCAGACTGTTTGATAGTTCATGTCTAAGATTTTGAGCATGCGTCGTGTTTTTGATCGACGTCCTTTTTTAATAAGTTCTCGTTTACGTCCTCCTCTAAGAACACGAACGCGTGTAACGAGGATTCCTTGTTTTGCACGATAGCCTAAGCTTCGTGCGCGAGAAAGATTGTGTGGTCGAGAAACACGTGTTACCGTGTTAGTTTTTCGCCATTCGGCAAGAAGTTCTCGTCTCCGTGCTGGTGACGTTTCTTGAACTGTTGTTCTGATTGATTTATACATTCCCATTATTGGACACTTCCATTATTATCGTTTCGATGGCAGTTCAGGCGAGTGAAAGCCCACATTCCGCAAATATATTCATTTCTGGGGCTCTTTTAAGGCTTTCTGTTCAGAACAGGTACGTTAAGTACATGGCAGCCGTCGTAAGGAAGGATGTTACCATGCTTCCGCTAAGACTCAACAATCCTAAGACAAATAATCGTCCAACACCCATCATGATACCTCGATAGATCACATATTCTCCAAGATATTTTTTCTTGGCAACGCGATCATACGTCGCCGTATTAAAGGGCACTTCAATCATTTCATGTAATGTAGCACCAAGAATGGTTAGGATAGATAAGATTAACACACCATCAATCAACGTCCTGGCTAACCATATGCTTGCGCACAAAAATGCTCCCCATCGTATGATGATTGCTAACTCTTTGCGATTTTTTATTGTTCCTAAATAAAAAGATCCTAAGAAGGCACCAAATTCTGCAATGAAAAAGATAAGGCCTAATTCTGCAAAGAGTCCAACAACAGAAAATAAGAAAATGGGCCAGAAGACTATTTCTGTTATCATGATGCCACCACGTGCAATGAGTTTCAAACTATCTTCTTTTGGTACATGTAATATATCTTTGAGTTTGCACGCAAAGGGTTCGTGTTGATCTTTAAGATATCCTAAAGGAATAACACTGATCAAAAGAATACCAATGGCAAGGCCAAAGAGTAAAGGGAATCCACCGAAGGCAATGAGTAGTCCGCCAATGAAGGGTCCTGCCATTCCAGAAATAACAGTAACAATATTCAAAAAACTAATTTCTTCTGTTCTATGTGTGTGATCAGAACTGCGCATGAAGTGGGTAACAAAAGGAATCCAAAAGAATGTTTCTGCTAGACCTAAGATAAATCCTAAATGGTTGTAACTTAAGGGCATTGCAGTGATATTGTAAATGGCGTAGTAAAAAAAAGCAAATAATGGCACGGTTAACAAGGCGGCTTTACGTAAACCATGTTTGGCACCAAAACGTCCTGCGAATGGTGCAGCAATAATGTATGCGATGGTGTTAAAGACATAAAAGAGAATAATATCGTTCAGAGCAAGTCCACGTTCGACCATGAGGAAGATGGGAATAAAAAGGCCAATCATACTAATGGCAAACGTCTTCAAAGATACAGCTGCATACATCTCGCGCATTTCTTTATTTTGAAGAATGAGGCGTGCATAATGGATGTGGTGTCTACGGAAATGCATACGTACGATAATGTGTCGTTCTTTTTAAAGGATGGTGTCTGGAATGTATAGGATTGGTGTTCTGTATCTTTAAAAATAAGGAATACTTTTTGCCACTATTATCAAATGGTGACGTAAATGCTACAACAAATAACCAAAGCAATTGTGGGTCTGGTCTTAGTTATTCTTGGACTACTCTTATTGAC
>Ga0209992_10002559_pt1 | contig 16430 bp, 14 predicted proteins | sample 2SBtaG_2_FD_182564 | JGI IMG/M metagenome (GOLD analysis project Ga0209992, IMG submission 182564) | Deep subsurface microbial communities from Kolumbo volcano to uncover new lineages of life (NeLLi) - 2SBTROV12_ACTIVE470 metaG (SPAdes)... | ecosystem: Environmental > Aquatic > Marine >... | reverse complement strand
ACAGGGCGCGCGAGCGGGTCTCGCCGAGAACGAGCGCTTCCTGCGCGCGGGAGGGCGGGGGCTGGTGGGCGTCCATGCGGCCTTCACGTGCTCGGATGACACCCTGGCCGCGGCGGCCCAGCTGGCGGACGATCTCGACGTCGGCGTGCACATCCACGTGGCCGAAGGGCCCGAGGACGGCGATGCCGAGAAGCGGCTGGCCGGACTCACTGACGACCGGTGGCTGCTGGTGCACGGCGTGCATCTCGGTGGCGGCCACGACCTCGCCGGGACCATCGTTCACAACCCGCGCTCCAACATGAACAACAGCGTCGGGTACGCCGACCCCTCCCGATTCGACAATCCGGTCGCCCTGGGCACAGACGGGATCGGCGCGGACATGCTCGACGAGTTCCGGCTCGCCTACGTCAAACACCGCGAAGCCGACGTCGAGGTGGGCCCCGATCCCGCCTGGAGCTGGCTCGAAACCGGTCGAGGCCTCTTTCCCGAAGCCTCCGACGATGTCGTCACGTGGAGCTATCCGACGATGGAGCCATGGCACCTCGCCTTCACGCCCGGCGTGCACCCGCTGCGGATCGAGATCGCCGGGGAACTGGCGTGGGTGGATGGCCGGCCGACACGCGTCGATGCCGAAGAGATCAGGGCCAAAGCGGGCGAGCAGGCCGATCGCCTACACCGCAGGCTGCAATGACTAGAGGCGTTGTGAAGGAGTCCCGATGACCACCCCCGTCGCTCTGTATCTCCAGGACGCCCATCCGATTCGCGAGGCCATCGAGATCACTCAATACGCCGAGGAGCGCGGCTTCGATGCGGTGTGGCAGGCGGACAGCAGGCTCGTGCGCGAGGCCGGGGTCCCCATGGCGGCGTTCGCCGCCACGACCGACCGGATCAAGGTCGGCTCGGGCGTGATCGACGTGTGGACGCGAAACCCGGCTCGGCTGGCCTCGCTCTTCGCGACCCTCGACGACCTCGCTCCGGGACGGATCCTCTGTGGGTTGGGTGCCTGGTGGGACCCACTCGCCGCCAAGGTGGGCGTCGACCGGGCCCGGCCGCTGTTGGTGATGCGCGAAGTGGTCGATGCCGTTCGGGCGCTGCTGGCCAACGAGACCGTCACGATGGATGGGTACTTCGTCCACCTCGACGGAGTCGAGCTCGACTACGTGCACCAGGAGCGGCGTGCCAAAGACGTGCCGATCTACATCGGCGCCACCGGCATGCAGATGATGCGCCTCACCGGCGAGATCGCCGACGGCGTCGTGCTCAACTACCTGGTGTCGCCCGAGTACAACGGCAGGGCGATGGAAGCGCTGCAGGCCGGTGCGGAGAAGTCGGGCCGCAACGCAGACGACCTGGATCGACCACAGCTCGTCGTGTGCTCGGTGGACGAAGACCGCGCCGCAGCGCTCGACGCAGCACGGCTGCTGGTCACCCAGTACCTCGGACAGCAGCCACACATCATGGCGGCGTCTGGTGTTCCGCAGACCCTTCTCGATGAGATCGGCCAGGTCCTCACCTGGCCGGCGACGCACGAGCAGGTCGTGGCGGCCTCGGCTCTCGTGCCGGACGACATCGTGCAGATGATCTGCGCTGCGGGGACGCCGGCGGAGTGCCGCGAGAAGGTCGCCCACTACTGCGCGACCGGCTGCACCACGCCGATCCTCTACCCGCTCGGTGACGACGTGCGCCTGATGATCGACACCTTCGCGGACTGGTCGCCATGAGCAGCGGGAGCTTCAGCTTCGAGCTTCCCGACTGGGTGAGCGAGGCGGTCGCCGCCCGTCCATCGGACATGTCCGATGTCGAAGAGCGCATGCGCTTCGTTCTGGGCCTCGCATCGCGCCACGTCGCGAGCGGCACGGGTGGGCCCTTTGCCGCGGCGGTGTTCGATGCCCTCTCCCACGAGCTGATCGCGGTCGGCGTGAACCTGGTCGTCCCCTCGTCGTCGCCGGTCGCTCACGCCGAAGTGGTGGCCTTCAGCTTCGCCGGCCAGCAGCGCGGCAACTTCGATCTGGGCGCCGGCGGGCCGACCGAGCTGGTCACCAGCACCGAACCCTGCGCGATGTGCCTCGGAGCGGTCCACTGGAGCGGAATCAGTCGGCTGGTGATCGCCGCCCGCGACGAGGACGCCAGGGCCAGCGGGTTCGACGAGGGCAACAAGCCCGAAGGCTGGGAGCAGGCCTTCGCCGGCAACGGCATCGAGGTCGTCCGCGATGTGCTGCGCTCACATGGTGCCGATGTCCTCCGGACGTACGCGGAGGGCGGTGGCGAGATCTACAACGCGGGCGGAACGGGCCTCGATGCATGAGGTCCAGCGGTCCGGCACGGCGGTGGGCGGGTACGTCGCCGTCGACAGCCTCGACGCCGCCTCGCGGCTCCTGCTCGAACATGGTGAGCGAGCGCGGCTCATCGCCGGTGGGACCGATGTCCTCGTCGAGCTGGATCGTTCGGGTGGGGGATCGCTCGATCTCCTGGTGGACGTCTCCCGAATCGCCGGGCTCGATGCGATCCACCTGGTCGACGGCGAGCTGCTGATCGGTCCGCTGGCGACCCACAGCCAGGTCGCCAACTCTTCGCTGGTCCGTGCTCACGCCCTCGCTCTGGCTCAGGCGTGCGACGAGGTCGGATCGCCGCAGCTTCGCAATCGGGCCACCGTCGTCGGCAACGTTGTGACAGCATCCCCGGCCAACGACACCATCTCTGCGCTGCTGGCCCACGAGGCGATCGTGGAGGTGCGCTCGACGGACGACAGCCCGCGGCGACGCCTGCCGCTCGGCGAGTTCATCACCGGGTTTCGGACCGTGGACCTGGGGCCCGGCGAGCTCGTGGCCGGGCTGCGTGTACCGGTCCGCGACTCGCGCCGATCGCTCTTCGCCAAGGTCGGATTGCGGAGGGCCCAGGCCATCTCCGTCGTCCATGTCGCTGCCACCCTCGACGTGTCCGAAGGGCGGTGCGAGGGTGCCTCGATCGCGCTTGGTTCGGTTGCGCCCACGGTGGTGAGAAGCCCTGACGCCGAGGCGCTCCTGGTCGGGTCGGACCTCGACGCCGTGACGGTGGCGGAGGCCGCGGCGGCAGCCGCATCGGCTGTCTCGCCGATCGACGACCTCCGGGGGACTGCGTCCTACCGGAGCGATGTCCTGGAGGTCACCGTCCGGCGCCTGCTCATGGCGCTGGCAGCCGGCGTCGACGACACGGGTTCCCCGACACCCACGCTGTGGGGAGGAGCCTCGGGCGGCCACTTCGAGACGTCGGGCCCGGCCGAGGGGTCCGCGGGATCCGGGCTCGCGGTGTCGGTCAACGGATCCGTCGTGCGCGGCGCCGCAGGGCGTGAGCACACGCTCCTCGACTGGCTCAGGGAGCAGCGCGCAGCAGACGGCGAATGGCTGGGCGGCACCAAGGAAGGGTGCGCCGAGGGCGAGTGTGGGGCCTGCACCGTCCGCCTCGACGGCATCGCCGTGATGTCGTGCCTCGTGCCGGCCGGTCGGGCCCATGGCTGCGAGGTGACGACTATCGAGGGCGTCACGAACCCGGCCGGGGACGGGCCGTCTGACCTCCAGCAGAACTTCGTCGCGTGCCATGCGGCGCAGTGCGGTTTCTGCACGCCGGGGTTCGTGATGGCGGCGTCGACGCTGCTCGAGGATGTCCCCGAGCCCAGCGACGACCAGATCCGGCGCGCCCTCACCGGCAACCTGTGCCGCTGCACCGGCTACGAGTCGATCATTCATGCCGTCCGCTCGGCGGCGCGAGGTGGATCGTGAGCCTCGGGGCCAACCACCAGCGGGTCGACGCCATGGCCAAAGTCCGCGGCCGGGCGGCCTATCCGGGCGACATCCGCCACGAGTCCGAGCTCCACGTCAAGGTGGTGTTCAGCGGCCAACCCCATGCCCGCATGGTGTCGTTCGACTCATCGAGGGCCGAGGTCATCGAGGGCGTGCTGCTCGTCCTGACCGCCGCCGATGTTCCCGTGAACGAGTACGGGCTGACGATGTTCGATCAGCCGGTGATCGTCGGTGTCGGGGCGACGGGTCACTCGGATGTTCCGTCGGACGTGTCGAGGTGGGAGGCCGACACGATCGCCGTAGTGGTCGCCGAGACCGCCGAGGCAGCGCAGCTCGGGGCCGAATCCCTCGACGTGGTCTGGGAGCAGCTCCCTGTCGTCGGCGACATCGACGCCGCGCTCGCCCCGGGCGCGGCTGTCGTGCACTCCGAGGTGGGCCGCAACGACTATCACCGTCTCAGAGTCCGCAAGGGCGACGTGGCCGCCGGGTGGGATGCCGCGGCTGTCGTCGTGGAGGGGACGTACGAGTTCCCGTACCAGGAGCACGCCTACCTCCAGCCCGAAGCGGCCGTGGGCTTCGTTGACGACGAGGGTCGCGTGACCGTGCAGGTCGCCGGACAGTGGACCGCCGAGGACCAGGAGCAGGTCGCCCACGCGCTCGATCTCGAGCCCGAACGGGTGCGCATCATCTACCCCGCGATCGGCGGTGCTTTCGGCGGACGCGAGGACATGACCCTGCAGATCGTGCTGGCGCTCGCCGCCCAGCGCATGCACGCCCTTGGCGACACGCGGCCGATTCGGACCATGTGGAGCCGCGAGGAATCGATCGTTGGTCACCACAAGCGTCACCGCGGGCGTGTCACGGCGCGATGGGGCGCCGACGCGGATGGCCACATCACCGTCGCCGAGGCGGATGTGGTACTCGATAGCGGCGCCTACAACTACACGACCAACAAGGTGCTCGGGAACGCGCACCTCTCGGTCTGTGGCCCCTACGAGGTGCCCAACGCTCGGCTCGATTCGGTCGCTGTGTACACCAACACGGTTCCCGGTGGCGCGTTCCGGGGGTTCGGAGCACCCCAGGGTGCGTTCGTGGCCGAGAGCCAGATGAACAAGCTCGCCGCAGCGCTCGAACTCGATCCCGTCGAGATCCGGCGCCGCAACGTGCTGCGAGACGGATCGATCGGAATCACGCAGGTCCCGATGCCCGATGGGGTCACGATCGCCGAGGTCGTCGACGGCTGCGCTGATGCGGCTGCCTTCGATCAGGAGATGCCACCGGTCGAGCCGTTCGCCCCGATCGCCACCCTCCCCGCTGATCCAGCGGCGCTGCGGCGGGGCCGCGGCTTTGCGTGTGCCTACAAGAACGTCGGGTTCAGCTTCGGCTTTCCGGAGCGTTGCGATGCGACGATCGAACTCCAAGGATCCGAGGGCGACGACGAGCCGACCGGTGCGGTGCTCTACCACGGTGGCGCCGAGGTCGGTCAGGGCGCACACCAGGCGTTCCTGCAGATGACCTCCGAGGCGACCGGCGTTCCGCTCGACCGGGTCCGCGGCGAGTGGAGCGACACGGCCACGTCAGGCGACAGCGGCTCGGCGAGCGCCTCTCGGCTCACCTGGATGGCAGGCAACTCGATCATCGGCGCGGCACAGGAGGCCGAGAAGGCGTGGCGGGAGGGTGCCAGACCGGCGGTGGGTCGTTTCCGCTTCGTGCCACCGCCAACGGAGACGCTCGACCCTGAAACCGGGGTGGGCCAGCCCAACTTCACCTACGGCTATGTGGCTCAGGCGGTGGAGCTCACCATCGACGTCGAGACCGGCCACATCCGGATCGATCGTGTCGTGAGCGCTCACGACGTGGGTCGTGCGGTCAACGTTGGGCTCGTCGAAGGTCAGGTGCTGGGCGCGGTGGCCCAGGCCCACGGGTATGCACTGTCGGAAGACCTCGTCGTTCGGGATGGCCACATCGTCAACCCGCGCTTCAGCGGCTATCTGATCCCGGGCATCCTCGACATGCCCGAGCGCGTCGAGCCGGTCGTGCTGGAGCTCGCAGACCCGCTGGGTCCCTGGGGAGCGCGGGGTATGGCCGAGATGCCGATGATCCCGTACGCCCCTGCTGTTGTGGCTGCGCTGCACGATGCGACGGGGGTGTGGTTCGAGACGTTCCCGCTCACGCCGAGTCGGGTCCTGGAGGGACTGCGAACCGCTGCCGACGCTCTGCGCTAGAACGTGTCCACAACCGAGGGAGAGCAGCCCATGGGAGACACGGTCACCTACGAGCGGCAGGGGCGTGTGGCGATCATTCGCTACAACCGGCCGGAGGCGATGAACGCCGTCAACGGTCAACTGCGACGGGACCTCAACGCGGCCTGGGAGACGCTGCGCACCGACGACGAGGCGTGGGTGGCCATCGTCACCGGCAACGGCAAGGCCTTCTGTGCGGGAGCCGATCTGAAGGATCCCGGGAGCGCCGTCGGCAACGACGAACACAGCTTCTGGGAGGTGCCGAGCTTCACCTCGCTCGAATCGGGCAAGGAGATATGGAAGCCGGTCATCGCAGCGGTCAACGGGTACGCGATCGGCTTCGGCCTCACGATGGTGGCCGCGTGCGACTTCGTGATCTCGTCCGACCGCGCTGAGTTCGGCTTTCCGGAAGTGCAGCTCGGCGTGCCCACGGTTCAAGGGTCGGTGCGGATGCCCAGGATGGTCGGCTGGCAGAACGCGATGGAGCTGCTGCTACTCGGCGACCGCGTGTCGGCCGAGCGGGCCAAGGAGATGGGCCTGGTCATGAAGGTGGTGCCCCACGACGAGCTGATGGACGAAGCGCTCGCCCTGGCCGATCGGCTGATCACCAACTCGGCCCCGTTGGCGGTTCGAGCCACCAAGGAGATCGCCAAGCGAGGTCAGGAGATGGGCTTCGTCGAGGCGATCCGGTTCGGCGAGACGATGCGCAAGGTCGCGGGCGCGACCGAGGATGCCCAGGCCTTCCGTAGAGCGGCTGCCAAGGGCGAGAAGCCGGCCTGGACCGGACGGTGAGCGGCGCCACCGACGGCCAGACGGTCGTACACGGTTTCTGCCACGAGGATTTCGAGATCGTGCGTGACGCCTTCGTGGCGAACTTCACGGCCGGGTTGGAGATCGGCGCTTGCGCGGCCGTGACAGTCGATGGCGAGACGGTGGTCGACATCTGGGCGGGGGACCGCAACGCAGCGGGCGACCCGTGGGAGCGGGACACGATTGTCAACGTCTATTCGACCACCAAGACGATGGCCTCGATCTGCATGCTGATGCTCGCCGACCGCGGCCAGCTGCGATTCGACGCACCGGTCGCCGAGTACTGGCCCGAGTTCGCGGCGCACGGCAAGGACGACGTGCTCGTCAGCCACGTGATGAGCCATCAGGCCGGTCTGTCTGGTTTCGATCCGCCGATCCCGGTCACCGACCTGTACGAACACGACGCGATCGCCTCGCTCCTCGCCGACACCGCTCCCTGGTGGCCGCCGGGAAGTGCAGCCGGCTACCACGCCATCACGCAGGGCTTCCTGCAGAACGAAGTGCTGCGGCGAATCGACGGCCGCACGATGGGGCGCTTCTTCGCCGAGGAGGTCGCAGGGCCGCTCGGTGCCGACTTTCACATCGGACTCTCCGCGAGCGAGGACGATCGGGTGGCGGACCTGGACCCGCCAGCGGCAGCCATGGACGTGATCCCCGACGAGGGCACCGTCGCGACCAGAACGTTCCGCGCCGCGCCCCTCACCGCCCTGGAACCTCGCACCCGGGAGTGGCGGGCTGCTGAGATCCCGGCGGCTGGCGGCACGGGAAACGCCCGCGGTGTGGCTCGTGTGCACTCCGCCGTTGCGTGCGGTGGCGAGCTCGACGGTGTGCGGCTCATGTTGCCCGAGACGACACGCATTCCGCTGCAGGAGCAGTTCATCGGAGACGATCTGGTCCTCGGCATGCCGACTCGCTACGGCATGGGCTTCGGCCTCAACCACCCGCTCGAACCGAGGACACCCACGCAGGACGCGTACTACTGGGGCGGGTGGGGTGGCTCGGTTGCGATCATCGACCTCGAGAAGCGGTGCTCGATCGCCTACGTCATGAACAACATGGCCAACGACCTCATGGGCGACGAGCGGGGCTCCAACGTCGCCGCTGCGGTGTACGCGGCGCTGGATTGAGCGTGTGACGTCCTGGCCTCGACCTCGACCGAGGCAGCAGGCGCCGGGCCTCGTGCGGACGGTACGGTTCGGCCAACACCTGACACAGTCGAGAGCGAAGAAGGCATCCGATGACTGATCAGTCGGCGCAGCTGGATCGTCCGTCCAGCAATCAGGAACTGGACTACGACGCCATCGTGATCGGGGCCGGCGTCGCTGGGATCTACCAGATCAAGCGCCTCGTCGAACTGGGGCTGCGGGCCACGGTGCTCGAAGCGGGCAGCGACCTGGGCGGTACCTGGTACTGGAACCGGTATCCCGGTTGCCGATTCGACTCCGAGAGCTACACGTACGGCTACTCGTGGTCGCAGGAACTGCTCGACGAGTGGCACTGGAAGGAACGGTTCTCCAGCCAGCCCGAGAACTACCGGTATCTGTCCTACGTGGCCGACAAGTTCGACCTGCGCCGTCACATGCAGTTCGACACAGCGGTCACCGCCGCCAACTACGACGACGCATCGCGCTCGTGGACGGTCGCGCTGCAGGACGGAAGCACCCGCACCACGCGCTTTCTGATCACCGCGCTGGGTCTGCTCTCCGCAGCGACACCGCCTCGTTATCCCGGCGTCGACACGTTTGAGGGCCAGTCGTGGCACACCTACTACTGGCCGCACGAACCGGTCGACCTGACGGGCAAGCGAGTGGGTGTCGTCGGCACGGGGGCGACCGCCATTCAGCTCATCCCCGTGGTGGCTGAGCAGGCCGAGCATCTGACGGTGTTCCAGCGGCGCCCCAACTGGGCTGCCCCCCTTCACAACGGCCCGATCGACGACGCCGAGATGGCCCAGATCCGCGACCGCTACGACGAGATCTTCGAGCGCTGCGGCCGCACCCCGGGCGGTTTCGAGCACGAGCCGGATCGCCGTGGAATCGACAACTTCACGCCAGAGGAGCGACGAGCCTATTGGGAGGAGCTCTACGCCAGTCCGGGGTTCGGGATCTGGCTCGGCAACTTCAGCGAGACGTTCATGAACGAGGAGGCCAACGCCGAGTTGTCTGCCTTCATCGCGGAGAAGATCCGCGAGCGGGTCGACGACCCGGAGGTGGCCGAGAAGCTCATCCCCAAGGATCACGGCTTCGGAGTGCAGCGCGTCCCGCTCGAGACCAACTACTTCGAGACGTACAACCGTGGCGATGTTCGCTTGGTCGACCTCGGCGAGACCCCGATCGAGCGGGTCACCGAGACGGGGATTCAGACGTCAGCGGAGCACGTCGACCTCGACATCATCGTCTACGCCACCGGATTCGATGCCATGACCGGTGCATACGACCGCATCGACATTCGAGGCACCGACGGGCAGCGCCTGGCGGACAAGTGGGCCGATGGGCCCTCGACGTTCTTCGGTCTCATGATCAACGGTTTCCCCAACATGATGATGCTGGCCGGCCCGCAGAGCGGTTCGGCGTCGTCCAACTTCCCCAGGGGGATCGAGAAGGGCGTCGACTGGTCGACCGGGTTCCTGACCTACCTCGCCGAGCACGGCCATACCCGGTTCGAGCCGACCCAGGAGGCTGAGGACGCCTGGGGCGAGCACATGCGCGAGATGTACTCGATGATGCTCATGCGCAACGCCAAGAGCTGGTTCACCGGCTACAACTCCAACGTCGACGGCCACGAGTACGGCAAGACCCGCTACTTCGTCTACAACGGCGGCGGGCCCCGCTATTGGCGCAGGCTGTCCGAGGCCACCGGCGAGACCTATGAGGGCATCGAGCTGGACTAGCGGCTGGCGGTGGCGTGGCCGCTTCGCAGGTAGCTAGCGCTCGATGTCCGACCGGCGAAACAGGGGCCTCAGCACGAGGTCGATCTCAGCGAGTGCCTCGGCCCCGCCCTGCTCGCGGTCGATCACGCAGACTGCGGTGTCCACCAGCGCGCCGCGCTCCCGCAGATCCTGCGTCGACTGGATCACCTGCCCGCCCGTGGTGACAACGTCCTCCACGATCAGGAGCCGCTTCCCGTCGATGTCGGGTCCCTCGGCCAGCTTCGCGGTCCCGTACTCCTTCGCCGTCTTGCGGACGAAGACCACCGGGAGCCCGGATGCCAGTGACAGCGCGGTGGCGACCGGCACCCCACCCAGCTCGAGGCCGGCGAGCAGCTCCGTGTCGTTGGGGATCAGCTCGACCATCGCAGCCGCGACAGATCTCAGAAGTTCGGGGTCGGATTCGAACTGGTACTTGTCGAAGTAGGTCGATGCCGCCTGGCCAGATCGAAGGCGAAAGCTCCCCGAGAGCTGCGCGACGTCGGAGAGTTCGGCGGCGAGCGCGGTGAGATCCACTCACTCATTCTGGCCCCGACACTCCGGCGCGAGAGTCCCTCAGGTCGGCGGAGCAACCACGCCCACGATCGGTGCCCGCGGTGGATTGTGCCCGAGGCTTCCCGCGAAACCCAAGTCGGAGAAATTGAACACCCCTCCGTCCGAAGCAAACATCAGGTATCCAGAGCCGTACGGTGTCATTCCCACGATGGGTCTGTTCAGCCCGACACCGGGTGGCAGGGCGCCCGGAACCGAGCCGACGTATGGCGCCTCGAACGCGAAGACACCTCCATCGGCCGCCACGAGCCAGTATCCGCTGCCATCCGGGTCAGCAACCATCGCGACGACTGGCTCATTCAGACTCACGGCGCCCATCGAGCCAAAGAACCGAGCCGAGCCAAGGCTGAACACGCCACCATCCATGCCCACCAGCCAGTACCCCTGGCCGTCTGGGGCGAGCACTGCGTCGATGATCGGGCCGGACAGTCGGAGCGAGCGGACATCGCCGTACGTCGACCGTGGCGCACCGTTGACGCTGACGCCTTCGACTGCGCCATTGTCGTAGACGATGAATGCGTTCCCGGACCAGAGTCCCTCGTCGAGGAGCGGGAGAACTGCCACAGCCTCGGTGGCGCCGACCTGCCACGGGACTGGTCCGCGCGCCCACAGAAAGTCGCCGCGATGCGAGATCCAGCCATCTGCGTGGAGCGCCATCCACGAGTCGCTGTGGAACCCCTCGACGGGGAGGTGCTCGAAGTCGACCACCCTCGCCAGCCCAAGACCCGACCTGCATGAATGCGGCCCGACGAGAGCGTTTCCGAACGTCCACACAGAGCCATCCATCCCCATCAGGAGATAGCCGGCGTCGCCGTCGGGTTCTGTCACCCGGTTGGTTCCACACTCGATTGTCTCGGTCGACACGAAGAAGCGCGTCCATGCAGCGTCGTAGCCGCTGCCATCGGCGTTGCCAACCCCCGCGGTCCACACCATCTCGAGGATCTGATCCTGCGGCAGGATCAGAATGGTGACGGGTGGCACGCCCCCGCTGTTGGTGCCGATGCCCGGGCCGCCGGGGAGATCGACCCAGGTGTCGGAGTCACATGTCGGGGTCGCTACGTCGATCGCACTGGACTGGCCCACGGTGAACAGGACATACGCGCGATCGAAGCCATTGCACCCTGTCGATGGATCGCGATCCACATCGACCAGAAACTCGGCGGCCTCCGGCGGCGTCATCGTCGTCACGGAGAGCCGGACGTCGGCCCCGGCGCGGTCGCACGCGCCCTGACTCTGCACGGCAATCAGGTCGGGCCCTGGATCGCCGACGGGATCCCCCTCGAGGTCGTCTCCGAGACACCATGACCGCGACTGGGGAAAGGCCTCGAGCACTGCAGCCTCGAACTCATCCGAAGTCTCGAAATCATCCGGCTGATGGCTGTGACCGACACCCGCCTCGTTCAGATGGCTCTGCGCCCAACCGGAGCTGAGGGGGGTCGAGCCCGACGCAGCGGCGTCCTCGGACACCCCACCCGCAGAGGCGGATCCGGCGAAACGGGCGGATCCGATCGCCAGTGCCAGCGCCAGCACGAGGAGCGTGCCGATCCGGCACCGAGTTCGCAGCCCACCGAGCATCACCATGTCGCCAGGGTGGCAAACCCACTCTGTGTGGTCAACCCACACTTTCCGTGTCCGAACCTGGGTCCCGGACCCAGTTCCCGCCGGAGTGGGTCCCAGCGAAGGTGGTGCGGATATCGATTGCGTCCCGTGCGGCTCAGACGTGCTCCCACTCGAGCTGGTGCCAGCGGTATCCACGGCCCGCGGCAGCCGTCGCAATCTCGTCGAGGGTCGTCCGCAGATGCCGATCGCGCCAAGCCAGCCTGGCGAGTCCGGACGAACTGTCGCGCTCGGCGATCGCAAGCAGGTCGGCGAGCAGCCCTGGGTCGCGGCTTCGTCGCGCCGCCTCGAGTTGGAGAGCCAGTAGAGCCCGGAGTGACTCCTCGTCGCTCACCACCACTGCTTGGTCCTCAAAGCGGTGCCGGCTCCGCGCCGGATGGCTCTCGCACGGATGTGATCATCCCCGGTCGGGTTCAAGCCTCTCGGGTACAGGTCGGTGGTCGCTCTGATTCTCCGCCCCACGAGGTAGCTCGGCAACGTGACCGGTGTGGTGCTGGCAGCGTCGTGCGTGCCGATCTCGAGTGGGGCGTGACGGCGGTGGTGATGGGGCGACAGGTTGATCTCTTGTCCGATGTCGAGGCAACTCGCCTTGTCGCGTTGGTCGATGCTTTCGGCGGTGGCCGGGTGGCCGTTGAGAGGTACGGGCAGTCGGTCTGGTTGGAGGGTCCCTCCGGTAGCGATCGAAGAACTGCTTACTCGGTTTGGGCTCGACCCTGAGACTGGGCTGGATCCTGCGAACCGTCCAGTGTCGAGACGCAGGTTCGCCGGTCGCCCACTCGGTGTCATAGTGGCGAGTCACTGGCGGCGAGTCCGTCGTTGCTGAACTTCGACGGGCTGGTAACTCTCGTTGACAGCTGGGCGAGCGAGATCGGATCGACGAAGTCTCATGTGTTCATTGGGGTGGCGGAGGCCGAACGCGAAACCCTTGTTGCCGAGGCCTACACGTTGGCCGGTCTTCTCAGAAGCGCAGCCCCACACGCCCAGATCGACACCTGCACTCTGCTTGACGAGAATCACCTCTCCGTGTGGCCACAGCTCTACGTCAGGGGACTCACAAGCCTCCTCGGCTGATACAACAAGCGTGGTGGCCAACGCCAGTGCGCCTGTTCGTGCCGGTACCCGCCTCGGTGTGGGAGTGGGTGGTGTGCGACCATGGCGGGACTGAGCAACGAGGGTGGCGTGGTGGAGACCGAACGCACAAGAGAGCTCATCGCAGGATGGATGGAAGCGCAGGGAAGTCGAGACCCAGGGAAGATGGCGGCGCTTCTTGCCGAGGATGCTCGTGTTCTGTGGCCCGTTGGCGCCCCGATCGCTGGTTTCGAGGGCCGTGACGATGTCGTTGACGGTTTCGCGTCTGGTCGCGGCCCGAAGGCGCTTGGCGTCGTTCCGGCAACGATGTCGGTCGATCCGCATCGAATCGTGGTGGATGGAAGCACCGCCGTCGTGGAGTTCACGCTCACCGCTGCGACTGAGTCGGGCGGGACATACGAGAACCGGTACGCGTTCTTCTATCAATTCAACGATGACGGCTTGTTGGCTGAGATCCGGGAGTACGGCGACACGTTGAATGCGGCTCGGCAACTTCCGAACGTGTTCGCTCACAAACTCGGCGAGATCCAATAGCGCCCAAGGGAACTCCTCGGAGGAATGAGGGAAGTTCTTCGACGGTCTCGTGACCGCTCACGCCGTCGATGTTGTGGCGTGGGTCGGGACCGAGGAGGTGGGCGGTGTGACGAGCGAGCGGTTTGGTGAGCCGGCGAAGTCGCCCTGGTCGTGCTCTGCACAGCGGCAGACCCCACGTCTGTTGGACTGGGTTCTATGGTGCGGATTGTTCTCCCGGCCGAGAGGTGGTGTTCGTGTCAATTCCGATTGATCCTGAGCTTGTACCAGCGCTCGAGCTCATGGCGGCGCGTTCGGCGGGTGTTGCGATGCCTGCGCGTGGTGACGCCGTTGGGCTGCGAGAGATGGTCGATATGGCGCTGGCTGCGATGCATGAGCAGCGTCCGGACGCGCCAGAAGTCAGCCTCCGAGAGTTCGCTGCCGTGGCCGAAGATGGGGCGTCGATTCCGATGCGCTGGTACCAGCCTGCGGCAGACCCGCCTGGATCGGCGATTGTGTACGCGCATGGGGGCGGGATGGTCGCCGGCACCCTGGACAACTATGACCGCCTGATGCGGTACTACGTCCAGCTGACCGGTGTCCCCTTCCTGGCAGTCGACTACCGCCTAGCGCCCGAGCATCGCGGCCCGACCGCCGCCCGCGACGTACTGGCTGCGATCCGGTGGATGCTCCAGCATGCTCCTGAGATGTCTGTAGATCCCACTCGGATCGCGTTGATGGGCGACAGCGGAGGGGGCGGAGTCGGTGCGGGTGCTGCGATCGCTGCGAGAGATGCTGGGCTGGATCTTGCTGGGCAGATCTTGATCTATCCGATGCTCGACGATCGAAACACGGTGCCCGATCCCACTCTCGAGGCCACCGCAACGTGGGGTTACGACAACAACTTCACCGGATGGAGTTCGGCAGTCGGACCTAAGCTCGGCCAGCACGGCGTTGATGCCTTGACGGCTCCCGCGCGGCTGCAGGACTTCGCGGGTCTGGCAGCCGCTTACATCGAGGTCGGCGACTTGGACATCTTCCGCGACGAGTCCGTCGACTATGCGCGTCGACTTTGGGCCGCCGGTGTCGCCTGCGAACTCCATGTTCACTCCGGAGCACCTCATGGCTTCGACTGGATCAACTCAGAAGCCGTGGTCACCAGACGTGCCCTCGAAGACCGTGCTCGTGTGATCCGCTCGTTCTGACCATTCGACATTCCGCGCCAACGGACCATCCGAGCCCCCGGAGGTCGGACCGGCCGCAATCCCCAGCAGTCCTCACCGCCGACCGTGGCAGAAGCGGCATTCTGCGTTGTAACGCTCGGCCGGAGTTTGTGGCGATTTCCTGGCGAGCGGGTTGGTGGGCGAACGTGTGTTCGGGTAGGGTTGGGGGTGCCGGTTTCCTTCCCCGTCCGGTCGTTCAGGGTTCGACGTGACGATCCCTTTCGGTAGGTACCCCACCCGCGGGTGGGATCGGTGAGCGTGTGGGTGTTTGGGGGTGAAACGAATGTCGAACACGGACACGGCAGATCTTTGCGATCTGGGTGTGTTGGATGCGGCGGTGGATAGGGCGTTGATCGTTGACTGGTCCCTGATCCCCGATGCTCAGCTGGTCCAGGCTGCGGAGAAGGTGGCGGTGGTGTCGGCGAAGGTTGACGCGTTGCTGACCCAGATCGCGGGAGCGGTGGCCGGTTCGGGGGTGTGGGCTGAACACGAGTTCGGCACCCCTGCAGCCTTGTTGCGGTCCCTGGCCCCGAACCGGCACCACGATCGTGCCTCCAACGACGTGGGTCGCAGCAACCGGCTCGCGAAGATGCCGATCGTTGCCGCCGCGTTCAACGCTGGGCTGGTCACGGTGGATCATGTCCGGCTCCTGGGGCGGTGTCTTGACGCCCGGTTCGAGGGCGCGTTCGAAGCCTTCGAAGAAGAACTCGTGGGCTACGCGATCGCGTTGCCGTATCGAGAGTTCAAGCGTTTGATCGAGCAGTGGAAGACCTGGGCAGAGGAGGCCTCAGCCACCGACCGCGAGTTGAAGGACGAGAAGGCGCGTGAGGTGTATCTGGCCCGGTCGTTCAACAACCGCGGGATCCTGAAGGGCACGTTGACCCCGATCGCCCGCTCGGTGGTCGGCAACGAACTACGACGTCTCGAAGAGAAGCTGTTCGCCCAGGACTGGGCCCAAGCGGTCGCACGTCTCGGTGAGGGCAATGTCACCAAACACGATCTGAAACGCACCACAGCGCAGCGTCGTCATGACGCGATGGTGTGGATGGCCATGCGATCCGCCGTCACCGATGCAGGCCCTGAGGGCCCCGATCCGCTCGTTCGGGTCCACACCACCGAAGCGGACATGGTCGCTGCCCTTGAACAGGACGCCGGTCTCGAACCCGAGCGGCCCCACTTTTCGGAGTCGATGTGTGAGCTGTCTGATGGGACACCGATCAGTCGCCGCAAGCTGACCCGGTTGCTGATTCGGGCCAAAGTGAAACGCCTTGTGTATGGCCCCAAGAGCGAGATCATCGACTCCGGCCGGTCCGCGCGGCTGTTTTCGAAGGCTCAGCGGGAGGCGATCATTGATCGGGACCGGGTGTGTCACTGCGGGTGTGGGCTGCCGGGTTGGTTGTGTGAGATTGATCATGTGATGGAGTGGCGTGACGGCGGCCGCACCGACATCTCCAACGGCCGCCCCCACTGCCACACATCGCACCTGTTCAAAACCAACAACCGCAACCGCCACGGACCACCCGGCACGGCCGACCCGCCCACTTCCCCAGACCCACCGGACCCACCGGACTGAATCGCCCTGGGTTTGATGGAGACTCAGTTGTTTGGTTTCCCATCACCGGTAGGGCCGGTTGAGACCAGTTTATCATCAGAACACCAGTTCGATCGGTCGTTCTCGAACTCG
>Ga0209992_10002555_pt1 | contig 16445 bp, 18 predicted proteins | sample 2SBtaG_2_FD_182564 | JGI IMG/M metagenome (GOLD analysis project Ga0209992, IMG submission 182564) | Deep subsurface microbial communities from Kolumbo volcano to uncover new lineages of life (NeLLi) - 2SBTROV12_ACTIVE470 metaG (SPAdes)... | ecosystem: Environmental > Aquatic > Marine >... | reverse complement strand
TTAGGCATACACGCACCAGAAGCTATGTAATTATTTTTGATGAATATCCCCATCAAGATGCATTTTAGGAATCATCTGCGATGGCGTCCAAGAAATTCTTGTTTGTTCAAGATCATGTGATGATTGATACTTACTATACGCTGCCTTTGTATAATCTTCACCTTCGATCGTACCAACATCGAAGAAAATCATTTGAGCCATACGTCTTCCTACAACTAATGGAATAATACGATACGTACTGTTATTGGTAATCTCCATCGTCCATCGATTAATATATCCAACATCACCCCAACCAGCACACTTACACACTTCAATAAAATTTCTTCCCAAACTACTACGCGCCTTCATCATCGTTGTTACTGTATTACGACCACCAATAAATTCTTGTGTATGTGCTAAAATAGTTTCTTTAGGAAAAATAAAAATAACCTTATCTTCAGGATGAATATTTTCAAACGTATGTTCAACTTGTTTTACATCAATTTGACGTGGAACATATCCAGCACGAATACCTAATTGATACAAATATGTTTTGAAAAATTCCTTATCTTCAAAAAATAATTTAACAGGAACAGCTTCAAAATGTTGTTTCCCCCACACATCCTGCACATGAGATTTAGAAAAAGGATTGTACACTTCAAGACCACCCTTCGGTGCTTGTTCACGATAATAATATTGGCCTAAACGCAAATCATAGGACGACGTATTCAAATTCTTCTTATCAAACGGTTCAATAACAATATCACCCGTTTTCATGCGTTTGAGAATCTCTTTATCAGATAAACATCCATGACGAAAGGTTTCTTGCTCATCCAATTCAGTGGTATTGCTAAACGAAAAGTTCTCCATAGAGATGTCTATTTTGTCCATTTTAAAAACATTATTCTAGTAGACTATCCACAAAAGGCGATCATATATAAAGCACAGCCCTTTTTCGGAAGATATGCAAATCCATCAAGATATTACCATTGTTGACTTAGCGCTTCGCTATAAAGACAATCTTATCCTCGGAGACTTACAATTAGGCTATGAAGATTATCTTAATCGACAAGGAGTCTTCATTCCCCGCTTTCAAACCCAAGATACATTACAACGTATTCGTGCTATTCTCGAACAATGTCCTGATGTGAAAACAATCATCTTTAACGGCGACATCAAACATCACTTTGGCACAATCTCACCACAAGAATGGTCAGCTGTGACTGCACTCATTGACGAATTGATCGATAGATATACTATCATCATGATCAAAGGCAATCATGATCCCTTATTGAAACCTATCTTAGACAATTATGGAACAACCATTACCTTTGTCGACTCCTATGACCTTGATGATATTACTATCACCCATGGCGATAAGCTTCTTGCAGATCATAAAAAAACCATCATCATCGGACACGAACATCCTGCTGTTAGCTTTGAAGAAAAACCTGGAGAAAAATACAAATGCTTTCTCAAAGGAACATGGAAAAAGCACACCCTTCTTGTCATGCCATCATTTAGTACGCTTACTGTCGGAACAGATATTCGTCAAGGGCGCTTTTTGAGCCCATACCTACCAGAATCCTTAGAACAGTTTGATGTATATGTGATAGAAGATAAACCATACCACTTTGGACTATTAAAAAATATAAAATAAAAAAAGAAAATAAAAAGAAAGGAGTACATTGTTGCACCCCTTATGATTATTTATTTAGCAACTGCACTCAGTCCGAACATTAAGAGAATAAAGTGCCATACGTCAATGCCCCAGAGACCTGAGCCATATTCAAGATCACCTGCAACATAGAGAATTGCTGCAATTAATACAAGCCATCTCATCCAAGCAGGACAATCACATTTTGCGCCAGCCATGTCATACACCTCCACAGTTTTGTTATGAGACGATTTTGTTGCTTAAATGGCTTTCTATTTCTGACCCACTTTACACACATATATCGAGTTTTTTACGCGTTTAAGCAATATTTTTAAAGTTTATCCCTGTACAAACACCTATGCGAAAAAAAAGAGGACAGGCTGGTATAGAATATGTTGTCCTCACAGGACTGTTACTCTTCTTTTTTATCCCACTTATTCACTACGCCTTCCAAGAAACAAATAACGCTGTTCGTAATAGTCAACTTGATAGTTATGTAGGACGACTCTCAAAATCCATTGATGCCGTTCACACTATTGGACCTGGAGCTGTAGAAATAATTACCATCACCGTACCCAAAGGAATTATTAGTGCAACACTTGAAAACACTCCGACAGTAGGTGCGAATGAAATTGTTCTTACCATTGCTTTCGCTGGAGGGCTGTCTGACATACACGCTTCCGTCAAACCAAGAATTTATGGAACCATACCATCAACACCAGGTGTTTATCAAGTAAATGTAACCAGTACCAATTTAACTTCAGTGACGGTGAACTATGCATCATAGACACACACGCAAAGGACAAATAAGTATTGAAATGATGTTCTCCATAGGCGTCATGCTCTTCATATTTATTTTACTCGCAGGCGTTACGTTTGAAAAAAAAGTAACCGTAGAACGACTACGAGAAAGTATTAACAAACAAAATGACTGTTATGTTATTGCCAATGCTTTTGGACGAGTGAGTGCACTCGGCGATGGTTATAGTGTTACCTTTAAATCCATTTATATCTTTGACATTTTTGATAATGGACTTGTCATGATTAGTGATGAACTCGGTGTTGTTGATGGTGAACAAGAAATTGTTTGCACCTACAGCGGACTTATTGATCAAGAATACCTTGACAACACAGGTATTTATACCGTTACTAACATTAATAATCAATTAACCTTGACGGCGGAAACATGATATCAAAAAAAGCACAAGCAAACTCAATGGAAATAATGTTCATTGTAGCCATTGTCATGGTCTTTACCATGCCATTCATCATCGGCATCCTAGATAATCTTAACGATCGAACACACACAGAAAACAAAGTACAAACAGCCATCCTCGTACGTAATGCCATTGAAACTGTTGCAAATCTCGGACCAGGCAACACCGTGAGTATAACAAGCACCTACGATTTTAGTATTCTTGAAAACTATCTCATCCTTGCAGGAATTACAGAAGAAGATGGCATAAGCCTACCATTACTACCTACTATTGAAGACACAGAAATATCACAAGGACCTGTCCAAGTCATTAATAGTAATGATGGTATTGTCATTGTAAACTATCCTGTGATTACTTCAGCAAAAGTTATCCAACAAGGAGCAAAAAAAGGTAGAGTGCGCATCAAAGGTGAACATTTTAGTGAAGACAGTGTTGTTTACTTCCGTAATAGGAAAGCATCTCACACATATATTTCAGATAAACAACTTGAATTTAATCCCCATGGCAAAGGAAAATCACAACATGGAACATACACTGTGTATGTAAACAATGTTATTGACGACCAAGAACTTGTATCAAACACCGTGAACGTTGTTGTTGGTGCACTTATTGGCGGAGGGAATCCCCCCATACAACCATGAACTTACGACCACTCCATAACAATAAAAAAGGCCAAGCAGTTATTACTGACTTATTCATAGCCATTGGTATTTTCATTGTCCTTATTACTATTACTTCTGTTTTGTGGAACCTGTACCAAATACGTCTTACGAACAGATTAGAATATGATGCTTTAACTGTCAAAGCATTTACGATATCAGATGCATTATTAAAAACTCCAGGAAATCCAGACAATTGGGATGCACGCATTGTTGATGAAAATTTTGAAGATATTGACATAGCCTATCCAGGGCTTGTTGTGGGAGAGCTTATCGTCCCCTATGAAAAAACCTTTGGCCTTACCTTACTCACAGAAGATGACCTCCGTACGACCTTTAACGCAGGACAATATCGTTTTGGACTCCGCATACGTGATGCTACTGGCCAAATTGACTTGTACACTATTGGAAAAGTAAGTGGAAGCAGTAAATTTTCTGTTAATCTTGCACGCAATATTATCTATCAATCAACACTTAATGGAGATTACGAACCTGCAACAGTGGAGGTTATTCTTAGCAGATGAACAATAAAGGTATTATCTTTTCATTAGATGGGGCCATCGCTGTAACGATCGTTCTTATTATGCTCATCAATACAACATATTATTTTACGACAACATCACAAGAATCACTCTCACAAACACAAGTTATTCGACGTGGATATGATACGTTAGCAATGTTTGATTATGAAAATAGATTACAAGATGGATTATCTGTTATAACTCCTGGTCAATTAACGTTGAAAGATGTAGAAATAGGGGTTGGAAGTGACTTTGGCAATATGAATGTAACTGCCTATCTGCCACCCGGCTATGGCATGCGTATCGAACTTGCAGATGCACAAAAAACAGCTTGCCAGGAAACTGTCCCAGAACCTTGTGATATATTTTTAGGACAGCCAACAAAAACTATTACTACAGAACCAATTATTAATGGTGGTGAACATTACGTCCAAGTTAATGCCCTGGGTGGCTCACCACTCCCTTCCGTACAAGGACCTAGTGTTAATGGCATCCAAACAACAGCCTCCTGCACTTCTCCTACAGAGGTATGCACATATACAACCCTAACACCCATTACCTTTGCAGGAGGTGGCACACCAGAAATTCTTACTGTTGGTGCGGGCATTGTACCTTTTACCGTCAATTGGATTAAAGTCTTAGACGATCCTAGTTATAGTTTATTTACTACGGCAGAACTGCCCACTGACCGTTTCATTGGATCAGGAGAACGATGGTATGCAGCCCATGATCCTGGCACGAATCACTTTGAAGGATTTCATAGAGCGAGGTTTACCGTATGGCTCATCTAATCAATAAAAAAGGAGTATTCCTCACCTTAGGAGTTATTTTTATCAGTTTAACCATCCTTACGTTAGCAAATGTTATTATTAACAATTCAGAAACTTCAGAAAATCGCATTAAAGAATTTGCAGAAACAGAACGTCTCTATAATTTAGATCGATCCATATCAAGTAGTCTCGAACGTGTTATGAATGATGCATTACATGAAACACATAATATTAGTGCAGAAGGAAATGTTATTACGTTTACTACACGATTTTCAGATAGAACGAGAACTGAAGAACGAGACATGATGCAACAGTTAGCTATTTTTAATGATCGGCTAGAAGATTATTCCGGTGTAGAATTTACAAACAGATATCCTCTTTTAGGACTTAATTATCTTTTCTTTGGAGGAACAGGAACACCTACCGAACCCGTTCGTACAAATTCAACACGATTTTTTCTTAGAAACACACCAGAACTCTTCATTGAATATGCTTCATACCCCTACAACATGATATACCTGAATGGTTTTAATGAAACAAACACCATTGCTATTAACATCACCTATGATAGTCCAACCATGGAACCTATGGGTGTCACACCTGGTTTTGATGCCCCCTCAACAATACTAGGTGCATGTTCAAGTTGTTTTTCTTTGTTTGTTAACACATATGATACAGGATCTCTCGTAGATGCCGTTTCATATAATCTGAGCCAACTTGATGATGTTAGTTTTGATCTTACCACCCAGAGGATGCTTTTTATCCTTAATGTGACTTCACCAAATTTCGGCAGTACCTTCCAACATAATCGAACACTTGCCTTAAATTGGATAAATCTTAGTTTTTTTAGTATTAATTCTTTTTCTAGTGAAAAAGACACCACCCAAGGATTAGCTATTATTCTTCCTGACTTATTGCAAACAAATATACCCATGGATGTTTTTGACTTTTCTTATTATGATAACACCTTGGACCTTCTCGGAGGTTATCCTGACCCCTACGGTCTTGACGGTGATGCAACCATTACCATACAGATATTCATGAAAGGAGAACCTGCAGACCACCAATTGAGTTTTATGAGTCCTGGCAGTTATAGCCTTGCCTTACCACTGTTAGAAACCTCGGGCACATTATTGAGAACGTATCAAGATGAATTCATCCTTACGTGATGAGCAAACAGTTTATAAATCCGGTTACGCCCTGAGAGACTATGAAGAGGGTGTTTTTGGTACTTTTAATAGTGGGTATACTTCTTACACTTTCCTCAGCATATATTTTAACCATCCATAGCATTGCCGCTATTTTTACTGCAACCTTTGGCATCCTTCTTACATTTTTTGCTGTGTTTGAAATCGTTGTTCTCAAAAAAAAGAATATTACCAAAGCACCTACTAAAGACGGACCCATTGCATCCAAACCATCGAAAGAACCAAAAAAAGATGATGATCTTGAATGGACCTACTATGATCGTAATAAAAAAGCACCTGCTAAAGAACAACCAGTACCAGTAAAAAAACCTTCATTCTTTGCACGTTTTAAACATACAAACAAAGAAGCACCTATCAAACAACCAACAAAAGAAGCAGGAAAAGAAGAACAATTACGCCACTACGTTAAAGAATCATTATCTCAAGGTATCCATGAACAAAAAATTATTGACGCCTGCCTTGCTGCAGACTGGCCAAAAGAAAACGTTGTCGCTGTCCTTGCAACATTAACAAAAAAAGGGAACACATCACAACGAACATTATTCTTTGTTTTCCTTGGCATCTTTGCCCTTTTACTCTTATCATTACTCCTAACAAAAAACTTCCTCATCAATTACTGGTTAGAAACCATTAAACTTACGTCTGTTTTAGCATATTATTCTATCTTGCTCTTGATGGTTATTTCTGTAGGGGCCTTGGGATCGGATGTGTATAAAGGATTCAAAGTAAAACAAGCACGTGAAGCAACAACAGTGAGTGCAGAAGTGTTAGCGTTAAAGAAAGAAGTTGCAGCAAAATCCACAACAAAAACTCCTATTACACCACCAAAAGACGTGCCAACAACACCCCAAAACACACCCATTGGTAAAACAGGCGTTACTGTAGCAGGAAAACCAAGTGTTGTCGCAAAAGAAGAAACAGCAACAGAAAAGCCACAAACCGTTACAGGGAGTGCAGCATACAAAACAGACATAGATAAACTGTTAGATCTTATCAATGAAAAAGGAAAAATAGACATTGATGCCGTCAGTAAAATATTTAGTATACCAAAAAAAGAAGCAGAAGACTGGGGAAAGATATTAAAAGAACAGGGGCTCATTACGCTCTATTATCCCACTATGGGTGATGTACAATTACAGAAAATAAAGGTGAAAGAAAAAGAGAAGTGATTGATCAGTACCAAGTACAAACTGATGACTTGGTGTTGAACGTCTCTATCATGGGTGGCAAAGGTCTTAGTAAGACGTATTTTATTGCCGTCCCTAGTATTACTATTGCAACACGTGCATTAATGGATAATATCAAACAAGGATTAATTAGTGAAGTTGCCATTAATAATAAAGAAATTTTAGATCCCAAAGCTATTACTGTTTTGAAAGAACGGTTTAGTACCAAAGCACATAAGCTATTAAAAAATCGCATATCCAGCATTCCTGATGAAACCATTACGTTCTTAGTGAATATTTTAATGCAAGAAATGTTAGGTCTTGGTGAAATTGAATATATTTTAAATGACCAAAACTTAGAAGAGATTGTTATCACTGCATCAAGTGAACCCGTACGTGTGTACCATAAAACCCATGGATGGTTAGAAACAAATATTGTACCAAGAAACGAAGAACAAATTCTTAACTTTGCAAACATTATTGGACGACGTGTTGGACGACAAATTAGTACATTAACACCGTTATTAGATGCGCACTTGATTACGGGAGACAGAGCAAATGCCGTGTTATTTCCTGTATCAACAAAAGGTCACACAATCACTATCCGTAAGTTCGCACGTGAACCCTGGACGCTCGTTGACTTTGTAAAAAATAAAACTGTTACCGCAGAAATTTTATCATTAATCTGGTTATGTATCCAATATGAAATGAACGTGCTCATTAGTGGAGGAACAGCCTCAGGTAAAACGTCCTTCTTGAATATTTGCATGCCATTTATCCCTCCTAACCAACGTATTGTAAGTATTGAGGATACGCGAGAACTTCAATTACCAAAATTCCTCTATTGGTGTCCCTTAACCGTACGTCAACCAAACCCTGAAGGTAAGGGAGAAGTTTCCATGCTTGACTTGTTAGTAAACTCCTTGCGTATGCGTCCTGACCGGATCATCCTAGGAGAAATGCGTAAGAAAGATCAAGCGCAAGTACTGTTTGAAGCGATGCATACGGGACACTCTGTGTATGCTACCGTGCACGCAGATTCCATAGGGGAAACCATTCAACGACTCATTAATCCCCCTATTGAAGTACCGCGAAACTTGTTATCAGCAGTTAATTTGAACGTTGTTATGTTTAGAGATAGACGCATTGGAAAACGACGAACATTCCAAGTAGGAGAATTTATCCCAAGCATGGATGAAAAAGGAGCAGGAGTGAAACCAAATATTTTGTACCGTTGGAAACCATCAACTGATGAAATTGTTGAACATACTGCGCCTGTACGACTTTTTGCAGAATTAAACAGAGTAACCGGCATGTCATTAAATGACATTAATAAAGACCTCTTAGGCAAACAAAAAATCATTAAATGGATGATCACGAAAGGCTATCGTAATGTAAATGAAGTTGGTTCGCTCATGCGTGAATACTACATAGATCCGAAATCCCTTCTTGATAAATCTGGTGCAAGCGCCAATATTTAGATACCATGAAAATTCCCTTTTCCCTCTTTCCAGAAAAAAAACTCTTTAAGTTTTCTCGACTCTTTAGAGGTCTTGCACAAAAGTTTGAACGAAAAGTACCCTTCTTAGAAGTCCACTTAAAACAAGCAGAAGCAGACGTTAACGCCATAGAATACATTAGTATGTGTTTGATGTCAACCTGTTTAATGTTTTTCTTCTTCTTTATCTTTATGTTACCTGCACTAAAGTTTGGTGCAAATGCATGGGTTCCTTTGATTGTTGCTGGATGTATTACTAGCTTTATGTTCATGCAACAAATGGCCTATCCCAATCTTATCGCATTACAACGTGTTCGTTTAATTGAACAAAACTTATTACCAGCCTTACAAGATATGCACGTAGAATTAAACGCAGGAGTTCCCATGTTTAATATTCTTGTAAATATTTCTAACGGTGGATATGGTGCTGTTTCTCAAGAAATTGGCAAAGCCGTTAAAGAAATTAATGCAGGACGTGACCAAGTAGAAGCATTAGAAACACTTGCCGTACGTAATCCTTCCATTCTTTTCCGTCGATCATTATGGCAAATAGTTAATGGTATGAAAACAGGAGCAGACATTGGTAGTTTAATCAAAGATGTTATGGATGGTATTTCTGATGAACAGATAACACAAATTCAAAAGTATGGTGGACAATTAAGTCCTTTAGCATTATTTTACATGCTTATTGCTGTTATTGTACCATCATTAGGAACCACGTTTATTATTGTATTATCCTCATTTATTGCTTTAGAAGGGAAGTTCATTAAAATTATTTTCTATGGTATCCTTGTAGGAACCATGTTCTTACAATTCATGTTTATGGGTATTATCAAGGCAAGGAGGCCGTCATTATTGACGTTTGACTAATGAATCTTGTTGCTAAATTATACCCTCGTAAGGTGCGTGCAAGCTATGAACAGCTCTTGATCTATGCAGATGTTAGTACACCCCTTGAAAAGCATTTAACCTTGGTTTTCTTGTATACTATTGTTGGTTCTATTGTTGTTTCCTTTTTCTTAAGTTTATTCTTAGACTTGTACTTCATTGTTATGTTTGTTGCATTATTCTTTTTATCACAACTACTCGCCCACTCATGGTTGTCTTTGAGTGCAGATGCACGAGCAAAATTCATTGAAGACTTATTACCTGATTTATTACAATTAATGGCTTCTAATTTACGTGCAGGATATACGCTTGATAAAGCATTACTTCTTGCAGCACGACCTGAATTTGGAAGCTTTAAAGATGAAATTAATCGTACAGGAAAAGATGTTGCAACAGGAAAAGACTTTAATGAAGCCTTGTTAGATATGAGTAAACGTATTCACTCAGAAAAATTAGCAAAATCCTTTCAACTTATCGTTGCTGGACAAAAAAGTGGTGGTTCCCTTGTAGACTTATTATCACAATCAGCATCTAATCTACGACAACAAAAACTTATTGACGAACGTATTCGTTCCAACGTTTTAGTTTATGTCATTTTTATCTTTGCTGCTATTGGTTTTGGAAGTCCTGTACTCTTTAGTTTAAGTTCCTTCTTAATTGACATTATGAAAGATGTTTTTTCACAAGTAGATTTACCTGATACTACAGGAAATATTGACATGCCTATTAGCTTTTCAGAAGTGACCTTAGATCCGTCCTTTGTTGTCCAATATGCTGTTTTATCTATGATTATTAGTTCCGTTATGGGTGCAATGATCATTGGATTAATTTCCAAAGGAAAGAAAAAAGCAGGATTAAAATTCATACCAATCTTAATAGTATTAACAATATCCCTCTTCTTCATCGTTCGTGCAGTGATTGGAAGTTTATTAGGTGGATTATTTAATCTCTAAGACAGACATCTTTTTATACTTCCCATAGTGTTTTTCTTCTATGGTGGTAGGACAACGGGTTACATCAGGCATTCACGGTCTTGATAAGGTTATTAGTGGTGGTTTTAAGAAAAATTCTGTAAATCTTGTCGCTGGCAATCCTGGCAGTGGTAAAACTATTTTTGCTATGCAGTTTTTATTAGAAGGACTCAAGAAAGGAGAATCTTGTCTTTTTATTACGTTTGATGAAACAAAAGAAAAATTATTGGCTGACTTTAGTGAAATGAATTGGGAACTTGAACGATTTGAACGCATGGGTACATTGAAAATTTTAGAATATACACCAGAACAATTACGCCAATTAATTGCTGAAGGTGGAGGAACGTTAGATTCTCTTGTTTCACAATTGAAAGCGCAACGTATCGTTGTTGATTCTATTTCTTCCTACGGTCTTATTTTTAGTAGTGAAATAACCAAACATGAATCATCTTTAGCATTCTTTGATTTATTGCAGCGATGGGATTGTACAGCTGTTATGACCAGTAATCAAGTAGAAGGAACAGGTGATACTCTTACTGTATCTTCAGACTTTGAAGCTGATAGTGTTACTATGTTATATCATTATAAGAAAAAAGGAACGCGCGAACGCGCCCTCGAAGTAGTAAAGATGCGTGGTACAAAAACACCTGAAAAAATCATGAAGATGACACTTGATAATAAAGGTGTTACTGTTGATCCGAAGAAGATTGTTTCTCTGTAAATACCACCTCTGTTGCATCATCAGATGTTAAGAATGTTTCTTGCTTAATATCGTCAATAATATAGTAGACATGTTTTTCAACAATATTAAATCGTTCTTCTAAATTTACAATGAAATCCTCTAAGTCTTTCATATTTCTTGATATCAACTCAAACATGAAATCATATCCGTTGTTAATTCTGTATGCGCTGTTGACGTATCTGTTTTTTGTTATTGCTTCTTTTATTCCATCACGATCTTCTCGTGCAACTTTAAGAATGACTTTTGCTCTGCTGTTAAATCCTAGTAATTGAAAGTCAAGTAATGCTGTGTTCTTTTTGATGAGGCCACCGGTATGCATGCGGAGTCTATCAAAAATTGTGGACACCGGTATGCCGGTGTTTCTGGCTATTTTTGTTAGCATTTCTCGCGAATCTCTACGGAGATGCTTGATAATAGTTATGTCTTTTTTGGAAATCTTCAAGGAAATCCCTCCTTTTTTTGTTAACCTTTCGGTTTATTGGTAGATTATTCGAGAATGATAAAAACATTCTGATTAAATTATAATAATAATTATAATATTATAATAAATAGGAATATTTATATATTATGTCTACCCCCCCCTACGATGGTAAAGCGAAAAGTATCGCTCATTGGCCCTACAACCCTCATGGTGAGCCTCCCACGGAAATGGGCACGAACCTACAATGTCACAAAAGGCGACGATATTGACATTACCCCCCACGGTTCCCGACTAACCATTTCAACAGACAACTACCAACACCACAAACCCCTCACCATAGACCTCAAACGATTAAATGCAAACCTTATCCGTTACAGTATTTATGCAGCCTACAGAAGTGGGGCCAATGATATTACCCTCAACTTCGAACAAGATAGTGTTGCTAATGCAAACAACACAAGCAAAGAACACATTCTCGACATTATTAGTTCTGTTGTCGACAATCTTATTGGCATAGACATTGTTACACAGCGAGATACACACGTTACCTTAAAAGAAATATCTAGTGTTAACAGAGAAGAATTCGATAACACCTTACAACGCATCTTTCTTACCCTCCTCAATACAGCAAGTGACTTAACCAACGCCGTACAAACAAAGAACACAACATTACTCAAACGTATCAAAACATTATCAGACAAAAAAATAAATAAACTTACAGACTTCTGTTTACGCATACTCAACAAAGGTGGATACGTTGCAACAGCAACATTACCCTCATACTATGCACTTATCACTGCACTCGAACGCATGGGTGATGCACTCGAAGAACTGTGCGATCTTGCCTTAACAAAAAAAGTAACCACCAAAGACTTAACATTATTACACACCTTATTTGAAACATTATATAAACTCTATTGCAACTACACAAATGATAACATTACAACTTTTTACACAACAAAAAATAAACTTCGTGATACAAAAACAACACCAGAAGTAACCAAACACTTTCAAACAATTACAGGAGCTTGTTCAACAATCATACCCGAACTTATGACATTACACTTCGTACCATGAAAACAAACAAAAATAAACACACATTCATGTCATCACTCAGAGCTATTGCTATTTTCATAGCATTTGCAACCATACTCATTGTTCTCTTTTCTTTCCTCACCATTGTTACTAACCTCAGCAATGAATTAACGGGAAACGTTGTTGTTATTGAAGGACCCGCCACAGATAGCAACCTTTCTAGTGATACCGTTGTTATTCTCAAAGAACTCAATGACAACCTCAAATGTTGGTTAGACAGGGGGTTAACAGAACAAGACCTCCTCGTCGCAGGACATTTATTACGTGACATGTCATGCGTACAAACATCACAAACACAGCCTGTTACTGCCACTGTGACAGAGGAGTGTATTACTGCAACTATTGGTGATGAAGGAACAACAACTGTTTGCACAGGCAATCGTCTCAACCTTCAGCTTACCAAACCACCCCACACCATCCTCTTCCCAAAATCATTGAACGTGCCTGTGTATAACTATGCATGGTATGGTGTATACATCTTCTTCATTGTGATTATCGTTCTCTTCTGGAGAGAATATGAGTTTAGGAAAAAAACAGATTATGAACTCAAAGCAGAACAAGCTTACATGAAACATAAAAAAGAAAGAAAAAAACCAAAGAAACAAAAGAAAGCACTACCAAAACTTAAACCAGCACCACCCTACGATCTCAAAAAACATAAGAAACGACTCAAAGAACAAAAAGCAACAGCACGAACACATAAACAAGATGGCCATCAACGAAAACAAGTAAAACTTGCACAAAAAAATGGATTGATCACTGCATTCAATACCTTATCTGCACAACTCCACAACGACATCATGCAAGGAAAAATACTTACTGCACGAAAAGGATACATGAAACTCTTTTCCCACTACAGCAAACTTAATACAATCGTTAGTAAAAAAACAAAACAACGCCTTGACAGTGTTATGGAATACTTCTGCCATTACTTAGGAGCTTTAGAACAAATGAAAGGAAAACAACGCAGTGGACTCCATGAAACATTAACAAAAACAGAGACTATCAAACCAACACCCAAGGTCATGAACATGGCGACCTTAGATGAAATGAAAGACCTCATCGATGCAAAACAATACGACAGAGCAAAAAGTCTCTTTTACACAGAAGAAAAACAACTAATAACCCAACGACCAACAATTAAAGAAAAAGATGCTCTTGATGCCATTAACAAACGACACGATACGATCTTACGTGACGGACTTGTTAATGTCCAAGATGATGACTACTATCGCTTCATGATGAACATGCATAGCTTACGTAAATCACTAACGAAAGGAAAAAAGAAAAAGAAACGTTAATAAAGGTCCTTATAAACACATGCTTAAGAAAATGGGGTTATTTAGTCATAAAAAAAAGAGAAACGTAGGACAATTGCCTGATTTACCTACCTTTAACGACTTACCACCCTTAGAAGATAAACCACACGATACTTCTGTCCCCACCTACGAATCTGCTTTTACTAAACAAGGAATGGATTCAGGACCCGTCATGGGAGAAAAACCTGGAAAACAGAATCTTGAAACGTTAGACTTACCCCATAGAGAAGCTATTTTTACCAAATCACAACCTAATTATAAAGAACGTATGGATACCAGTGATCTCGATCGTGTCTTACCACCATCAGTCCATGATGAACAAGGATCACCGTTCAAGAAAGAACAACAATTTGAACCTGCTTTCGTTGCACCAAAAAAAGCTGTTCAAACATTTCCAAAACCCGGAAATACCAATTACAAAGATATTGTCATACCAAAAAAACTCCGCGACAACAGACCGGTGTTTGTACAAATTGATGATTACAAAGATGCATTAAACAGTGTTGAAGTATTAAAACAAAAAATACGTGAAGTCGATTACATTCTTGATCGTATGACAGAAATAAAATCACAAGAACAATTAGAAATAAGCAATTGTGAAACAACGCTTAACAAAATCAAAGAACGTCTTGTTGATATAGACAAAAAACTCTTTGAAATTTAACCATGTCCGTCCACGCACGCCTTGATAAACCATTAAGTCTTCGTAAAGATATTCTTGAATGCGCTTTACGTTCTGCAGATGCCTTACAAAGTGTTGAACACTTACAAGAATATGCACGTGAAAAAAAAGAACTCAAAACACAATTAAAAAAACAAATGGGTGAATTAAAAAAAATGATTAACGCCTTTGATAAAGATTTACCGACCGTTCCTAAAGAATCAAACATGGTAGCAAAACGTGACGAAATACGATCACTCATGTTACAAGAAACCATGCAAGAAATGGGCGGAGCTATCAAACCCGTCAAACAAGTCAAAGAAGAACTTGAAAAACTCAAAAAAAGACATCCAAAAGTTCCAAAAAAGAAGGTACGACGCGTATCAGAACGAGAGAAGATGCGGAGAGAACTTGAAACCATCCGAGGACGCATAGAAAAACTCAAAAGCATCACACCGAAAGAATAATCTTTAAATACATAGATTCTGCTGTAACCTTGTGCTTACCGACAAAGAACTCAAAGCAAAGTATTTACCCATCTTTTCTAAAGATCCTTCAAAATATTATCCAACAACCGTCTTAGAAGCAGAAGGATACCACCGTAGCCACTGTGGCTGTTGTCACAAATACTTTTGGAGTACTGATCCTGCAAGAGACGTGTGTGGAGATCCATCCTGTAGTCCTGACGAATCCTTTGGTTTCATTGGTAAAAGTCCAGCAACAAAGCAATTAAGCTATGCAGATGTCTGGAAACAATTCTCAAAACAATTCAATAATCTTGGATATACACCGATTAAACGGTATCCTATTGTCGCTCGATGGAATCCAACCATGGAATTTACCAATGCATCCATAGCTGCTTTTCAACCTCATGTTGTGAGTGGCGAATCAACACCACCAGCAAACCCCTTAGTCATACCACAATTTTGTTTTCGTACCGTGGATATTGATAACGTGGGTATTACCGGTTCCCACCACACTGTCTTCAACATGATTGGTCAACATCAATTTGTTGAACCTTCCAAATGGGATCAAGCAGAAGCGTTTCGCCACATTCACGAATGGAACACCAAAGGGCTAGGATTACAGAATAGTGATATTACCTACCATGAGGATTCGTGGGCAGGTGGAGGAAACTTAGGGTGTTGCATAGAATTTTTCTCGAGAGGTTGTGAACTTGGTAATCAAGTATACATGTTATACCAACAAACACCAACCGGTATCCAAGATTTAAAATTAAAAGTATTAGACATGGGCATGGGCATGGAACGAAACGCATGGTTCAGCCAAGGTGTTAATACTACCTACGATGCAACATTTCCTGACATCATGAAAAAAGTCTTTAGTGCAACAGGTGTTCAATACGATCGAACATTAATCCAAAAATATATTCCCCATGCAGGATTATTAAACATAGATGAAGTTAATGATATTGAAAAAGCATGGAAGACTGTTGCCCATATCATTGGTGTTGATGTGGATTTATTACGAAAAAATGTTTTACCCTTAGCGGGAGCCTACTCTATTGCAGAACACGCACGTTCATTACTCATCCTCTTAGGAGATGGAGCGTTACCAAGTAATACAGGACAAGCATATAACATTAGAACTATGTTAAGAAGAGCTCTAGACTTTGTAGAACACAATGGGTGGAAGATTGACCTGAATGATGT
>Ga0209992_10002554_pt1 | contig 16456 bp, 12 predicted proteins | sample 2SBtaG_2_FD_182564 | JGI IMG/M metagenome (GOLD analysis project Ga0209992, IMG submission 182564) | Deep subsurface microbial communities from Kolumbo volcano to uncover new lineages of life (NeLLi) - 2SBTROV12_ACTIVE470 metaG (SPAdes)... | ecosystem: Environmental > Aquatic > Marine >... | reverse complement strand
TGATCGTCACCAACTGGCGGGGTGCCCAGGCGGTCGGCAAATGGGGCTCAGTCGTACGGTTGCTCGCACCCGGCTTCAACTTGGCGCCGAGGTTCCTGTCCAACACCAAGGCGTGCAACGACAACAACGCCTGCACCACCAACGACGCCTGCACCGGCGGCTTCTGTTCGGGCACCGGGATGGTCGACTGCGACGACAAGAAGCCCTGCACGACCGACAGCTGCGACTCGGCAACCGGCTGCAAACACACAAACAGCACGGCGACCTGCGACGACGGCAACGCGTGCACGATTATCGACCAGTGCGCTGGCGGGGTGTGCACCGGCAGCGGCTCGATGACGTGCGACGACAGCAACGCGTGCACCGACGACTCCTGCCACACCACGAACGGCTGCGTGTACACGAACAACACGTTGGTGTGCGACGACAACGAGCCGTGCACGACCAACGACGCCTGCAGCGGGGGAGGTTGCACGGGTGGTGCGCCGCCGAACTGCAGCGACGCCAACCTGTGCACGACCGACTACTGCGCGCCCGGAATCGGCTGCGAGAGCGCCAACAACACCGCGTCGTGCAGCGATGGCAACGCGTGCACGCTCAACGACGCCTGCAACAACGGCGCCTGCTCGGCCGGATCGCCCAAGAGCTGCGACGACGGCAAGGTGTGCACCAAGGACAGCTGCAACTCCGGCACGGGAGTATGCGGCTACACGAACCTCACGGGGGCGTGCGACGATGGCAAAGCCTGCTCCGCGGGGGGCGTCTGCAACAGCGGCGCGGCGTGTGTGTCGCTCAACAAGCCGCGGTTGTTCGCCACGACGACCGGCCACGCGGACAAGGCCTACGGACGCGACGTCATCGCAACGGAAAACGGCTTCACGATCGCCGGCTACTTCAAAGGCGACGAAGATCTGGACGCCAGGCTCGTCCACGTCGACCGGGCCGGCAACGTCAAGTGGCGCAAGATGCTCGGCGTCGAAGACGGAGGCGATGATTATGGATACGGCGTCGCGAGGATGTCCGACGGCGGCTACGCGGTGGCCGGCGCGACCAAATCGCTCGGACCCGGGGCCATAAGCGTCTACCTCGCGCGGACCAACAGCAGCGGGTCGCGGACGTGGCACAAGGGCATCGGCGGCAGCAGCGACGATTATGGCTTCGACGTGGCTGTGCGGCTCGATACGGACGACATCGCGGTGGCCGGTTACACCAAGAGCAGCGGCGCCGGGGAAGAGGACGCCTACCTGGTCATCACCAATTCGGACGGAACCGTCTTGCACACGCGGACCTACGGCACCCATGAGAAGGAACGTGCCGAGGGCATCATCGTCACGCCCGACGGCTGGATGATGGTCGGCAGCGTCGAAAAGGGTGGCGCCGGCAAATACGACGTGTGGCTCGCCGCGGTCGAGACGGACGGCGCGCTGCGGTGGCAGCGGCAAGTCGGCGGAGCGGGCGACGACTTCGGCTACGGGATCGCGGCCATGACCGGGCACGGCAAGATGGGCGGCTGGGTGATCGCGGGCACAACGAAGAGCACGGGGGCGGGCGAAGAAGACGCCTGGCTGGTGCGGGTCGATGACGCCGGCTCTGTGCTTTGGGACAAGACCTTTGGCACGTCCAAGAAGGAGTGGTTGCGCGACGTGGCGGTCAGCTCGGCCGGGCTCATCACGGCGATCGGCACGTTCGAAAACGGCACCGGCGGCAAGGACGATATGTACGTCGTGAGCGTCGACGGCAACGGCCACCAGCTGTGGGCCAAACAGATGGGCGGCAACAAGGAAGAGTACGGCTACGGCATCGCGGTCGCCCATGACGGCGGCCTGATGCTGGTGGGCGACACGCTGTCGTTCGGCGACGACATCGACCAATACCAAAAGCGCATCGATCCGTGGGGCAACGAGACGTGCACGGCGGCGGGAGGGTGCGCGGACAAGTCTGTTTCGGACTGCGGCGACGGCAACGACTGCACGATGCCGGGATGTTCGTCGGGCAGCTGCACGCACACCGCCAAGACCGGGTTTTGCAACGACGGCAAGCAATGCACGTTGGGCGCGCATTTCACACGCCACGGCAGCGCGATCGACGTTGTGACGAAGGGCACGTCCGGGACCGACCGCGGCCTGGGCATCGCGGCGGTGGCGCGGGGCTTCATCTGCGTCGGCGAGACACCGGCCGCCAGCAAGCCCAACGGTTGGCTGGTGCGCACCGACGGCTTTGGCAACAGCTCATGCGCCGCGTCAGGTTCGTGCGCGGATCGGCCGTCGGTCGCCTGTGATGACGCCAACGTGTTCACGCTCGACACGTGCTCCAAGACCGGCGGTTGCACGCACAGCAACCTCGCCAACGGCAGCCTGTGCGGCGGTTCGAAGACATGTCAGGTCGGCGTGTGCAAGTGATCTCGCGGCGCTTGGCAGAGCTGCGCGGGATCATCTTGCATCTCGATGAGGTCCTGACGATGTCCACACGCATGGCTGTTTCGACCGGTGATCCGACCGGGTACGGCGCTACTGGACGGCGAGGCGATCGATGACCACCTGGGCGGTCGTCGGCAACGAGCTGTAACCGGTCGTGTAGCCGCCCGCGTAGACCTTGTAGGTGCCGGGGAAGACCTCGGTCTTGAACGTGTGGTCGTGGGGCGAGTCGCTGCAGCGCTTGTCGAACGTCAGCGAGTAGCCCTTCGTGGCATCGTAAAAACGCACCCGCAGAAACTTCGTCGAGCTCGTCGTCTTGCAATACGGCCCAAAGGTCGGCGGTTTGCCGTTGAGCAGCACCACGCCGGCAACGGTCACGGTCTTGACGTCCAACACCAGCCCCGACTTCGGCGCGGTGATGGTCAACGCGTCGTAGATCACCTGGCCCGTCGTCGGCAGGCTGCTGTACCCAGCGGTGTAGCCGCCCGCGTAGACCTTGTAGGTGCCGGGAAAAAGCTGCCCCTCAAAAGAGAAATCGTGCGGCTTGTCCGAACAGCGCTTGCGAAACTCGATGGAGTAGCCCTTCTTCATCTCCTGGAACCGCACCCGCAAAAACCGCGTCGATGACGTCGTCTTGCAGTAGGGACCAAAGGTCGGCGTCTTGCCGTTGAGCGTGACCATTCCCGACACCGGCACGGTCTTGACGTCGAGCACCAGCCCCGACTTCGGCGCGGTGATGGTCAGCGAGTCGTAGATGACCTGGCGCGTGGTGGGCAGGCTGCTGTAACCCGACGTGTAGCCCGCCGCCGACACGCGGTACGTGCCGGGGAAAACCTGGCCCTCGAACGAGAAGTCATGCGGCTTGTCGCTGCAGCGCTTGAGGAGGTCGATGTAGTAGCCCTTCTTGAGCTCCTGGAACGTGACGCGCAGAAAACGGGTCGACGACGTGCTCTTGCAGTACGGCCCGAAGGTGGGCGCCTTGCCGTTGAGGGTCACGACGCCGGACACGGGCACCGTCTTGACGTCGAGCACCAGCCCGGACCTGGGGGCGGTGATGGCCAGCGAGTCGTAGATGACCTGGGCCGTCGTCGGCAGGTTGCTGTAGCCCGACGTGTACCCGCTCGCCGAGACCTTGTAGGTGCCCGGATAGACCAGGCCCTCGAACGAAAAGTCGTGCGGTTTGTCGCTGCAGCGCTTGAGTAAGGTGATGGTGTAGCCCTTCTTCATCTCGGCGAAGGTGACGCGCAGAAAGCGGGTCGACGAGGTGCTCTTGCAGTAGGGCCCGAACGTCGGCGCGTTGCCGTTCATGGTGACCACTCCGGACACGGGCACCGTTTTCATGTCGAGGACCAGGCCGGACTTGGGCGCCGTGAGGCTGAGCGCGTCGTAGATGACCTGCGGCGTCGTCGGCAGGTTGCTGTAGCCGGTCGTATAGCCGCTCACCGAGACCTTGTACGTGCCCGGAAAGACCTGGCCTTCAAACGAAAAATCATGGGGCTTGTCGCTGCAGCGCTTGAGCATAGTGATGGTGTAGCCCTTCTTCTGCTCGCGGAAGGTGACGCGCAAAAAGCGGGTCGACGACGTGCTCTTGCAATACGGCCCGAAGGTCGGCGCCTTGCCGTTCATTGTCACGACGCCGCTGACGGGGACCGTTTTGACATCGAGCACGAGGCCGGACTTGGGCGCGTCGAGCTTGAGCGACTCGTGGATCACCTGCAGCGTCGTCGGCAAATTGCTGTAGCCCGACGTGTAACCACCGACCGAGACCTTGTACGTGCCGGGGAAGACGTCGAGCGCAAAGGAGAAGTCGTGCGGCTTTTCATTGCAGCGTTTCTTGACCTCGATCGTGTAGCCCTTCTGCAGCTCCTGGAAACGCACCCAGAGAAAGCGCGTCGATGACGTGGTCTTGCAGTACGGGCCAAAGGTCGGCGCCTTGCCGTTGAGTGTCACGACGCCGCTGACCGCCACCGTCTTGACGTTGAGTTTGAGGTTTTGCAGGTCGCCGCCGGTGCAGATGCCCTTGTTGCAGGTGAACCCGCTTGGACAGCCGACCGAGCACACCGCGCAGCTGCCGCAATCGACCGTGCCGCCGCAGCCATTGCCGTGTTTGCCACAGCTCTTGCCCAGCTGCGCACAGGTCTTCGGCGTGCAGGTGCCGCTGCTCGATCCCGACCCGGAACTCGAGCTCGATGCGCCCGAACTCGAAGCACCGGAGCTCGACGCACCCGAACTCGATGCGCCCGAACTCGAAGCGCCCGAACTCGAAGCGCCCGAACTTGAAGCGCCCGAACTCGAAGCGCCCGAACTTGAAGCACCCGAACTTGAAGCACCCGAACTTGAAGCACCCGAACTTGAAGAGCCCGAACTTGAAGCACCCGAACTTGAAGCGCCCGAACTCGTGCTCGAGCCGCCGGAGCTTGCTGCCCCGTCGCCGACCGCGCCGGCATCGACCGCGCCACCGCTGCTGCCGCCGCCTACAAAACCGCCACCGCCACCGCCGGAGCCACCAACGCACCCGAAAAGGGCGAGGGAAAGCGCCGCCAAAACGACGACAAAACGTGCGTGAACGTCGACCACAACAGCCTCCAAGCGACAATCTGGACGGCGTCTCTATGCCATTTCGGCGCCGCGGCGCAAAGGCATTTCGCGCCACGCCTTGCTCTAACGGCCGATCGGGCCGCCCCCCTATTGATATAGCGCCCCCACCCCAAATCGGCCCTGGCGCAATCCTGGTGCCTTTTAGGGGCATATCGCCGTCAAAAACGGCTCCGCGGCGGGTCGCCGGCGTAGTTGCGGGCGATCAGAAGCCCATTGGGCGGGCGCCGCCGAGGATCGGGCCTTTGATCTTGGTGGTCGCGCCCGAGGTGCCGAAATCGAGCAGGCGCTGTTCGTGGTTGCCGTCGCGCGACTTGCTGCGGGCGATGCCCCAGATCGGGATGGCCTTGTGCAGCCAGGTGTCGGCTTGGACGCGCACGGGGCCCCACTTGGTGTCGGTGTAGACCTTCACGGCGCCGTTGAATGTGCCGGCCGGGACCTTGGCCGTGCCGCTCTTGCCCTTGCTCACGTCGATCTTGAAGCTGGACAGCACCCAACCGCCGGTCAATGGGCCGATAAAGGGCGGCGCGCGCATCGCCTGGGCGTCGCCGTTTTGGGTGATGACGGTGCCCAACCGCAGCCGCGTGACGCTCGACGGGTCGCCGGGCACATAGCCCTTGACCTGCATCTTCATACGCGAGGGGCCGTTGTCGTTCTTGGGATCGATCGTCTCGACCTCGAGCCAGTAGCCGTCGCCCGCTTTTTCGACGATCGACACGCGCTGGGTCGACCAGACGTCTTCGTACCGGATCGCATAGAAGGCCCACTGGCCCACTGCCCACGGCATGGCCTTGTAGGCGCCACCGCTCACGGTCTTGGCGGGCGCCTTGTTGGCGAGCGTCTTGTGGTCGGCGTTCATCTTCTCGTTGACGCTTACGCAGGCGGACGTGGTCATCGCCAGGGCGGCGCCGAGCACACACGCGACAAGACGCAAGGCGACGGGTTGATTGCTGTTCATGACAAATCCCTTTTGAGTAATCGCCGCGATGATTCCAGCGGGCCCCAGATATATCCAGCCGCCAGCCCGGTCTTCTCATCAAGGCGCGCAGGCATGCCGTTCGAGGTTCAAGTCGTGTGGTCATTCGCCGCGCTTTTACGACTGGTCCCAGAAGTAGTCCGTGTCGTCGTATCCTTCGGTCACGTCGATCGTGGCGTCGGGCACGGTGGGCGCATCGAGGTGGGCGAGCACGTCTTCGAGGTCGTCGGTCGCCGTCCGCCACCACTTGTCGGTGCCAAACTGCGGCCAGGTCAGCGGGAAGATCGGGTCGTGCCAGCGGCGGGCCAACCAGCGGGCGTACGTGATGTACCTGTAGCCGCGCAGGGGTTCGATGAGGCGCAGCGACGAGCGGTCGAAGTGGCGAAAACGCTCGTAGCCGGCGAGAAAGTGGGCGCGCCGCAGCAGCGTGGTTGGATCGCGACCGGGTAAGAGCAGCCACAAGTCCTGGACCACGGGGCCGCGCATCATGTCGTCGAAGTCGAGCATCCACAGCGCATCGGGCGCGTCGGCGGCGAGGTCGACCGGGCGCAGGATGAGGTTGCCGGCGTGCAGGTCACCGTGGATCGGTCCGATCGCGACACCATCGAGGCGGTCATCGAGCTCAGCGGCGATCTCGCGGCCAGCGTCTTCGTAGCGATCGCGCACGTTTTCGGGGACAAGGTCGCGCTCAAGCAGCCAATCCAGCGCGTCGTCGAGGCGGTCGGCGGTCAGGTCGTGGCGGCTGCTCGCGTCAACGTCTGCGGCGACGTTGTGCATCCGCGCGGCGAGGCTCCCGAGGCGGCTGGCGAGCGTGTCGGTGATCTCTTCGGGTGCGCGGCCACCGCGCCGGTCAAAGAGGCAGAAATGGATGTGTCCGGCCCGCGCGAGGGTATCGCCATTGGGCAGCGGGAAGACGTTGCACACCGGGATGTCGGCGGCATCCAGCGCACCAAGCATCGCGTGTTCGGCGCGGATTTGGGGCTCAGTCCACCGGTTGGGTCGGTAGAACTTGGCGATGACGCGCAACCTGTCGCCGTGGCGGTCGTAACGGTCGCGCAGCTCGATCTCGTAGACGCGGTTTTCGAAGCTGTTGAGCGCCAGGCACACGTTGCCGCAGCGCAGGCCGGTCGCCTCGATGGCGTCGAGCACGGCGTCAGGGGTGAGCCCGAGGAAGAGATCGGTCGCGTCGGTCATGGGGCGTCGGTCATGGGGCGCCGGTCATCGATCGGTGCCGGTCGTCTTGAGGTGCAGTCGCGGGCCACCATCGGCCGGACGTTCCTTGCCGCAGAGCTCATCGTGCGCTTCGGAAGGCAGCAAGAACCAGCGCAGGTGTTCAAAATCCTTGTTCAGCGGCGGGTCCACCACGACCTTGTCGCAGGCGTTGTCCTGGGCCTCTTGCACGATCGCCTGGGCTTCATCGAGATAGCCCGCCAGCGCCCACTCGGGCTCGGTCATGCGGCGCGTCCGGTAGGTCATGCGCCCACCGCGGTAGCTGATATCGCCGAGGCTCATCGGCGCTTCGGACAGCCCGCCGCGATGACGCCACTTGCCGGTATCGGGCTCAAAAACGTAGTCGGGCAGCAGCTTCCAGCCGTGGTCGGCCACGAAGAGCACCGCCGCGAGCAGGAATTCGAAGGTCTGCTCGCTGATGAAGTAGTTGAAGTTGACCCGCACCCAGCCGGGTTTGATGCCTTCGCAGCCGCGCACGATCTCGCGCTCGAATTCCATGGACGTGTCAAGATCGATACCGAGCAGGCGGTGACCGTACGGCCCCGCACACGAACAGCCGCCGCGCGACTGGATACCGAACAGGTCGTTGAGGAGGGCGACCACGAAGTCGTGGTGCAGATAGCCTTCTCGGTGGCGAACCACGAACGAGACGATCGACAGGCGCCAGGCGTCGGGGTTGCCGAGGATGTGCAGCTTTGGATGCGCCGACCAGTCCGCGATCGCGCGCCGGATGAAGGCGTGTTCAAGGTGCTTGATGGCCTGGTAGCCGACCGCTTCTTTGAGCTGGAAGACGAGGCCGGCCCGGATCGACTCGATGATGGCTGGCGTGCCGCCCTCTTCGCGATGTTCGATGTCGTCGACAAAGCGATGCGCCTTGCTGTTGACGTAAGCGACCGTGCCGCCGCCGGGGACCGCTGGGACGGGGCTTTCAAACAGGTGCTTCTTGGCGATGAGGATGCCGGGCGTGCCGGGTCCGCCGATGAACTTATGGGGCGAGATGAAGATGGCGTCCTTGTAGACGAGCTCCCCGCCGGCTTCGTCATCGGCCATGTTCATCTCGATCTGCACATAGGGCGCTGCGGCGGCGAAGTCCCAAAATGACAGGGCGCCGTGGGTGTGCAGCAAGCGAGAGACCGAGCGGGTGTCGGTGCCGATGCCGGTGACGTTGGATGCGGCGGAGAAGCTGCCGATCTTCAGCGGGCGATCGGCGTACTTGAGCAGCTGCGTTTCGAGCTGATCGAGGTCGATGCGGCCGTCGGCGTCTTCATCGATGGTCACGACATCGCAGATGGACTCCCGCCACGGCAGCTCGTTGGAGTGGTGCTCGTAGGGGCCGATGAACACCACGGGTCGGTGCTCGGCCGGGATGCGCGCGGACAGCTCGTACTTGCTGTCGAGCGTCTCGGGGATGCGCAGGTTGAGGCAGCGCACGAGCTTGTCGATGGCGCCGGTTGCCCCCGAGCCGCAGAAGATCACCACGTCGCGATCGCCGGCACCGACAGACTCCCGGATGATGGCGCGCGCGTCTTCGCGAAAACGGGTCGTCTGGCGACCGGTACCGCTGGTTTCGGTGTGGGTGTTGGCGTAGCGCGGCATGACCTCGTCGCGCAGGAATTCCTCGATGAACGTCAGCGACCGGCCCGACGCTGTGTAGTCGGCGTAGGTGACGCGGCGGGGACCGTACGGGCCGTCGATGCATTCGTCGGCGCCGATGATGGCGTCGCGCACCGACTGGATGAGGCGGGCAGACGCGGGCGAGAGCGAGGGGGCGGTGGCCATTGCGGGCTCCGGTATGAGGCGCCGCAGACGGCGCAGCAAGCAACCAGATGTGGTCGGGCACATCGGGGCGCCGGGAGTGTAGGCAGGTCGAGCGGCCGCGACGAGGGACAACTGCGGACCCCGTGTATTCATGGATGCAAATGGCGGCGGGCGGGCGACGCTGGGCGGCCCAAGGACCGGTCCAGTATGACATTTTTGGCGTAATGATCCGGCTCGGCGGAATCTCTACAGTGGGCGTCACGGCGACCTCTTTCGGTCGCGACAACCGCCCGGAGCAGATCATGCGTACCTTTTCTCGAAGCCTCTTATGCGATGGATTGATCGCGGTCATGGCGATCGCCGCAGTGGCGTGCGGAAGCTCCGAAGTGGACACCTCCGGCGGCGGCTCGACCACCGACTCAGGCGCCGCAGACGCACAGGCCGATAGCGGCGCAACGAGCGATGCTGGCAACGCGGGTTCTGGCGACGCGGGAGCTGGCGGCGCAACGGACGCGGGTTCGAGCGCAGGGACAGACGCCGGCTCGGTCGGGTCATCGGATGCGACAACAAGCGCGGGCAACGACGCCGGTTCGACGGTCGATGCTGGCGGTGCACAAGACGCTGGCGGTGCGCAAGACGCCGGTGGTTCGCCAGACGCAAATGGTTCGGTGGACGCGGGATCATCCGCGGACAGTTCATCCGCCGACAGTGGTGGGGGCGTCACGATCCAGCTGTGCGGCGGCATCGCCGCCTTGAAGTGTCCGTCCGGCCAGGCCTGTGAGCTGGATTCTTGCGGCCCGGACGCGTCCGGCAAGTGCGTCAAGAACAAGCAGCCTTGTCCGAAGACGACGCCGGCGGCGCAGCAATGTGGCTGTGACGGCAAGACCTACGCCAACGCGTGCTTGCGGCTGGTGGTCGGCGTCGGCAAGAAGCATGACGGGCCGTGCAAGACGGCGGGCGGCGGCGGAATCGGTGCGTCGTGCATGGTCGGCAAGGCCGAGTGCAAGACGGGCCTGTACTGCAAGGGGCCGTGCATGGGCACCGGCGTCTGCGCCACCAAGCCGAAGATATGCACCAAGATCCTCAAGCCCGTGTGCGGCTGCGATGGCAAAACGCATAGCAACGCCTGCGTCGCGGCGACGGCCGGTGTCAACGTGAAGTCGCAGGGTCCGTGCCCGATCATCAAGTCGTGCGTCGTCGGCAAGAGCGGCTTCTGCAAGACGAACGAATACTGCGCCGGCGAGTGCGACAAACCGGGGACCTGCAAGCCGCGGCCGGGGATCTGCGCGACCGTCTATGCGCCGGTGTGCGGCTGCGACAACCAGACCTACAGCAACAGCTGCAGCGCGGCGTCCAAGGGCCAGGGCTTCAAGAGCAAGGGCGCCTGTCCGTAGCGGTCGTGACAAATCAGTTGGCGTCGGCAGCGACGGGCAGCCAGACCGAAAACACGGAGCCAACTTCCTCGCCGGGACGCATCTCGATGCGGCCGCCCATGCGCTCCACGAGCTGTTTGCAGAACGCCAACCCCAAGCCGGTGCCGGGATACGCCCCGCCCGCAGCGCGCACAAAAGGCTCGAAGATCGCAGCGCGCTTGGATTCAGGCACGCCAACGCCGTCGTCGGCGACGTCGAGCCGCACACACGCGCCGTCGATCGTTGCGTTGATCTGCACGGTCGCCGAGTGGCCTTTGCGGGCGAATTTCACAGCGTTGCCGACGAGGTTGATGAGCAGCTGTTCGAGCAGCCTGACGGGTCCCCAAACCACGGCATCGACACCGGTCCATGTCACGTTAGCGCCAGTTTCGTCGACCACCGCGTTGAGTGCGTATTGGGCGGCGTCAAAAAGCTCGGTGACACCTGTGGGCTCGCGCTCGATCTCGCCCGATTGCGCGCGGGTATAGGCCAACAATGCGTCGATGAGCTGGGTCATATTGCGGGCGGAATGGGCGGCCAACTTGAGCAGCTCGCTTACGTCGTCGCTTACTTCAGCTTCGGCCGCAGCGAGCCGACAAAGCTGTTCGACCTGGCGCGCGGGCGCCCGCAAGTCGTGGCTCGCGATGCGCGTGAACATCTCCAGCTGGCTAAAGGCGACCTCAAGGCTATCCTTGGCTGCGCGCAGCTCTTTGTTGCGCTCTTCCAGCGACTTCAACAGGCGCTCGCGCTCCGACACGTTGCTGTACTGCACGACCAGGTGGTTGTCATCGAGCCTGTAGGCTGTGACTTCGTTGAGCGCGTTGGGGATCTTGGCGTCTTCATACTCGACAAGCCCAAGCCGGCACACCTCGCCGTTGGCTGTCGCAGCGAGCATATGATCGGGCGCGCCGGACTCCACGAACGGCGGGAAGGCTTCGGCCATCGTCATGCCGATAAACGGTCGCAGATTGATCGATGACGCGATCGACGCAGCTCGGTTTGGCCGGACCATGCGCAGCTGGCCGCCGTCGGTTGGATGCTCGATGCGCCAGATGACGGCGCCGATCGGGATCTCGTCGACGAGGCTCGCGAGCAAGCTAGCTTCGGGAGGTGCGGGCATGGCAATCGCTCCGTGTCGGCCGTGCGCAGTGGCCACGGACGGCTCGCAATCATGCCGCCGTCGCAGGAGGTGCCCCGTCGGTCGCTGACATGTTGGAAGAATCACATTATGGTCTCAGGCGTATAAACTTGCCACCCAAGGTGTCCCCGTGACCGTCGCCAACTCTGCCCGGCCGATTCTACTTGTCGATGACAGCGTCGCCGATCGCTTCCTGACGATCCGCGCGCTGAAGAAGCATCGCTTACGCAACCCGATCATCGAGCTCAAAGACGGCGACGCGGCGGTCGATTACATATTCCAGCGCGGCGAGTACGAGGGCGCCGCTCGCCCCCTGCTCGTGCTGCTCGACCTGCATATGCCGGGCATCGATGGCCACGAGGTCCTCAACCAAATCAAGACCAATCCGGATACGCGGTCGATTCCGGTCGTCATGCTCACCAGCTCCAAGGACCAGGCCGACGTCGCCGCCGCCTACAACAAGTACGCCAACGCCTACATCGTCAAACCTGTCGGGCTGCAGAATATGATCGAAGTCATGGCAACTTTGGGCGACTTCTGGCTCGAAATCGTGCAGCGTCCCGACAGCTGAAGAGCGGGGGCCGCAGCCATGCAGATCGCCATCGTCGGTTGCGGCTACGCCGGCGGCGCTGCGGCGCTTTTCTTGCATCGTGCCGGTCATGACGTCGCCGTGTTCGAGGCGGTGGCTGACCCGGAACCCATCGGCGCCGGCATCCTCATCCAACCGACGGGCTTGGCCGTGCTCGCGCGGCTGGGACTGCTCGAAAAAACACTCGCGAGGGCATCGCGGGTCGATGGACTGCGGGTTGGCACCGTCAGCGGTCGCGAGCTGATGAACCTGCGCTACGCCGACCTGTCGCCCGACTGGCACGGCGCCGGTCTGCACCGCGGGGCGATCTTTCAAAGCCTGGTGGAAGCGGTGCGCGCCGAGGTCGAGAGCCTGCACTTTGGCACCCGCATCGTCGACGCCAAACCCCACGCGACCGGCGGATCTTCGCTAATCGACGACGACGGCCGCAGACACGGACCGTTCGAGCTCGTCATCGTGGCGGACGGCGCGCGCTCGCAAATCCGGGACACGTGGCGCCATGGCAAGGTGACCACGTACCGCTGGGGCGCGGCCTGGTACGTCGGGCCCGACCCGGAAAACCGCTACGCCGGCGAGCTCTACCAGACCGTCGATGGCACGCGGAAGATGATGGGGTTGTTGCCGACCGGCCTCGGCCCAACCCGGCCCGGATCGGCCGACACGCCGCAGGTAAGCCTTTACTGGTCGCTCCACGAAGACGCAGTCGACCAATGGCGCAGCCGCGGGCTCACGGCCTTCAAAGACGAAATCCGCGCCTACGACGCCCACGCCGCGCCGTTGATGGACCAGGTCGACGACATGGACGAGCTGCTGTTCGCGCAATACCACCGCGTCATCATGCGGCCGTGGTACCGCGACGGTGTGCTCTTCATCGGCGACGCTGCCCACGCCATGAGCCCCCAGCTCGGCCAGGGAACCAACCTTGCACTGGTCGACGCGATGGTGCTCGGTGACTGCGTGCACCACGCTGCAGCTGCCGGCCGGTCCGCCGCCGCCGCATGCCGGGCGTATGTGAAGGCCAGGCGTCCCCAACTGGCCTACTACGAGCTCGCCGCCCACGCCCTGACGCCACTGTTCCAGTCGTCGCTCCCCGGCCTGGGAATCGCCCGCGACCTCTTGTTCGTCCTGTTGTCGAACCTGCCGTGGGTCTCCGGCCAGATGCTGGCGACGATGTGCGGCGTGAAGCGAGGCATCGTGAGGCCGAAGATGTCCCTTGAGTTGCCCCTACCGCTGCCGCCTCCGGGTGCGTGAGTTCCGGTCAGCAGCCAGAAAAAACAAGATCGAGTATCAGAATTGACTTGACGCCTGCCCAGCAATGACCGAAAAACCGTTTCGGTCAGTTCGGCATCAAGGTGGTGCGAGCGGCGACGAGAGGGCGCAATGGAACAGAAGAAGCACGGACACATCCTCGACTGCGCGGCGCGTTTCTTCGCGCGATTTGGGTTCCGCAAGACATCGGTCGCCGAGATCGCCAGCGAAGCCGGTGTCGCCAAGGGCACCATCTACCTCGCCGCGTCGTCCAAGCAGGACCTCTTCTTCCAGGTGCTGCATCGCGAGGTGCGCGACGGCGTGGCCGAAGTCAGCCGCCTCATCGACCCGCGTGTGCCCGCAGCTGAACTCATCGGGCCGGTCATCGAGGCGGAGTGCACGTACTTCGAGAGCCGTCCCCTGGTCCGCGAAGTGCTCGCCGGCCACGCCGCTGACAAGGCCCCGGGCCACGCCAAACAGTTCATCGAGCTGCGTCGCATCGCCCGCAGCAACCTGGCCGAAGTCGTGCGTCTCGGACAGCGGCAGGGCGGATTTCGCGCAGACCTGGACGCCGACGTCGTCGCCGAAATCGTCCAGGACATGCAGGTCGCCGCGCTGCTCTATCACGACCCGGACCGCGACTTCGAGATGGCCTTGCCGCGCTGGCAGACCCTCGTCGCGCTCCTGCAAGGCGGCCTGCAACACGACGCGGCGCCCGCGGTCCCTCGCGCGAGCTGAGAATACCCGGCGAAGCGCCACCACCACCCCGGACACCGATTCATGACCGCTCACTCTGCCGATCAAACAAGCACGACCGTTGGTGACCGAAAAACCTATTCGGTCAATCCGGAACCAACAGACGGGTCGAAGGTCGGCGAGCGTGCGAGGTTGATGGCGGCCGCGCTCGTTCTTGGGGCCCTCTTCGTCGTGGCCCATACCACCGGGATCATCGAGCGGTTCGACGCCGACGGCATCCGTGTGTTGGTGCTGGATGCCGGCTCGTGGGGCGTGGCCGTGTTCTTGTTGGCGTTCGCGATCGGGCCGCTCCTGCAGCTGCCGGGCATCGTTTTCGTGGCCGCTGCCGTGCTCATTTATGGCCAAGTCGGCGGCGGGTTGCTCGCGTGGGTCGGGGGAGTGGTCGCGGTGGCGACGACGTTCTGCACCGTTCGCTTTGTGGGGGGACAGCCCAAGGCCCCGTCGACCGAAGGCCGCGTGGGTCGCCTCATCAACAAGCTCATCGCCGGGCTGCAGCGACGCCCGCTTCGCACGGTCATTGTCCTGCGCACGCTCACCTTCCTGAGCCCGCCGATCAACTACGCGCTGGCCCTCTCGCCGGTCCGCTACCGCGACTACATGCTCGGATCGGCGGTTGGTCTCATCGTCCCAATGGCCGTCGTGGTCGGGGTCTCCGGCTGCGTGTTGCAGTAGCCCGCGCTCAAGCATCAATCAATCAATCAACCACGGAAATCAACATGAAAGCTGCCATCATCGACCAATACGGCCAGCCCGACGTCTTCCGCGTCGTCGATCTCCCGCACCCTGAGCCCGGCCCCAACGACGTCGTAGTCGCCGTCCGCGCCAGCAGCGTCAACCCGATCGACTGGAAGATCCGCAAGGGCACCCAGCGCGCCATCATCCGCTACAAGCTGCCGTGGGTGCTCGGGCTTGATTTCTCCGGCGTCGTCGAGGCGGTGGGCGGCAACGTCACGCGTTTTTCCAAGGGCGACGCGGTCTTCGGATGCGCCGACTACAAGCGACAAGGCACCTACGCGGAGCTGCTGGCCGTCGACCAATCCGCGCTCGCCCGCAAGCCCGATTCGATGTCACACGAGGAGGCAGCGACCTTGCCTCTCGCCGGCCTCACGGCGTGGCAGTGCTTGTTTGGCAAGGGTCCGCTCACCCGTCTTGAGCGCGACGGACGGCCGCAGCGCGTGTTCATCCAAGCCGGTAGCGGCGGTGTTGGAAGCCTCGCCATCCAGATCGCCAAACACGCGCAGGCCGAGGTCACAACCACCTGCAGCGCGCGAAACACGGCGATGGTCCGGGAGCTCGGCGCGGACCGCGTGGTCGATTACACGAAGGAAGCGTTCCAGGACGTCGTTGCCGACCAGGACTTCGTGCTCGACGCGCTCGGTGGTGACGCACGATGGCAGGCTCTCGATTGCCTCGCTCCCGGTGCGCGACACGTAACCATCTGCTCGGACATCCCCCATCACGTTGGCAAGTACGGTGCGCTACCAGGCGTCGCGATCGCGGCGAGCAAGCTGGTCGGTTTCGCGGTCTACGCCCGCATCAAACACGGCGTCCGGTCCAGCGTCGTGATCCAGCGCCCCAATGGTTCGCAGTTGACGGATCTAGCCGCCCTCGTCGAGTCCGGTCACGTCCGCCCTGTCGTCGACAGGGTGTTTTCGCTAGACGCCATCGCGGACGCCCACATCTACAGCGAAACGGGCCGGGCGCGCGGCAAGATCGTCGTGGCGGTGGCGGCGTGACCTCGGTCAGCAGGGGGAAAGGACCCAACAGGGGAAGGCATTTTTTGATCGGCGGACCGGCGGTGATGGCGAGAACATGGTCTCGTTCGAGGACAGACTGCCTTCCCCTGATCGGTCCTCTCCCCCTGCACCCCCTCTCCCCGTTTACCCCAACCGCCTGTTTTTGTGGGAAAATTCGCAGAACGGGCCGGCGATTTTTCGGTCCTGGAGATGCGTGCGCTCGTCTGGATGCGAAGCAGACAGAGCAGTGATTCGGACAGAACGGTGATTCGGACAGAGCCGTGATTCGGACAGCCCGGCGAAGAAGACAGCGCGGTGATTCGGACAGGGCGGTGATTCGGACAGGGCGGTGATTCGGACAGGGCGGTGATTCGGACAGGGCGGTGATTCGGACAGGGCAGTGATTCGGACAGGGCGGTGATTCGGACAGGGCGGCGAAAGAGACAGCACCTTTGCCGTCACACAAACGACACAAACGTGGGCGTGATTCATTACCCGGTCACGACCGCCATCAGGGGTCTGGGCAAGCGGACATGCCGCAGGCTGTCCTGGGGGAGGTACGACCCTCGCGGAGGTGTCCGGCAGGTCACCGAGCAAGGTGCAG
>Ga0209992_10002553_pt1 | contig 16458 bp, 11 predicted proteins | sample 2SBtaG_2_FD_182564 | JGI IMG/M metagenome (GOLD analysis project Ga0209992, IMG submission 182564) | Deep subsurface microbial communities from Kolumbo volcano to uncover new lineages of life (NeLLi) - 2SBTROV12_ACTIVE470 metaG (SPAdes)... | ecosystem: Environmental > Aquatic > Marine >... | reverse complement strand
GCTTTATCTGGTGTGTTAGAACCTGTTATTGATAATGTAAAATCTGGTCCAGGCAAGACTCCTACATCTGTGCAATTTTATCCTGCAGAAGTTGCAGCTAAAAAGATGGAAAAGAAAATACATGATCAGTTAGAAGAATCTCATGCAAAGAAACATCTACGTGCTGCTGCATTTGAGACAGCACTCTTTGGCACAGGAATTATGAAGGGTCCGTTTGCCATAGATAAAGAATACCCAAACTGGGATGATGAGGGTAATTACTCCCCTAAATTTAAAACAATTCCTCAAACTACATCTGTATCTATTTGGAACTTCTATCCAGACCCTGATGCAGCTACCATGGAAGAAGCAGAGTACATTATAGAAAGACACAAGATGTCACGTTCTCAACTACGTGGCTTAAAAAATCGTCCATACTTCCGTGAAAATGCTGTAGACAATGCTTTACAACTTGGTGAAAGTTATCGTAAAGAATGGTGGGAACACATCATGGAAGATAACTCAGAGGAAGATAGAGCTGCACGTTTTGAGGTTCTAGAGTTCTGGGGTTTTGTAGATAGAGAAATAATAGAAGGTCAGGGAGTAGATATCCCTAAAGAATTAGAGGATGCAGATCAACTAAGTGTAAACATCTGGATTTGTAATGGACAAGTATTACGTCTTGTAATGAACCCATTTACTCCAGCTTACATTCCTTATTTTGTCGCACCTTATGAAATGAATCCGTACAGCATTTTTGGCATAGGTATTGCTGAAAATATGGACGATACACAAACACTTATGAATGGCTTTATGCGAATGGCAGTAGATAACGCAGCATTGTCTGGTAATCTATTGATTGAGGTAGACGAGACTAATCTCGTCCCAGGGCAAGACCTCTCCGTGTATCCAGGAAAAGTGTTTAGGAGACAAGGAGGGGCACCTGGTCAAGCTATCTTCGGGACAAAGTTCCCAAACGTATCTAATGAAAACATGCAGATGTTTGATAAAGCTAGGGTTCTGGCTGATGAAAGCACTGGCTTTCCTTCTTTTGCGCATGGTCAAACTGGCGTTTCGGGTGTGGGTAGAACGGCATCTGGTATTAGCATGCTTATGTCTGCTGCTAATGGTTCTATCCGCAATGTAGTTAAAAATATAGATGACTATTTATTAGCACCATTGGGTAAAGCCTTCTTTGGTTTTAATATGCAGTTTGATTTTGATAAAGAAATTAAAGGTGATTTAGAGGTAAAAGCCCGTGGTACAGAAAGTCTCATGGCTAATGAAGTACGTAGCCAACGTCTCATGCAATTTATGCAAGTGGTATCAAACCCTGCGCTTGCTCCATTTGCACGTATGGATTATATTGTACGTGAAATTGCTAAGTCAATGGATCTTGATCCAGATAAAGTTGGCAACAATATGGCAGAAGCTGCGATTCAAGCTGAAATACTGAGGGAGTTTAGAGAAACTAATCCACCACCTGCACCACCTCCAGGAGTAAATAGCCCTCAGAACGCACCTGCTGGCGCACAAGTGCAGGATACCCAAGGTAGTGGGGGTGGTACTATAGGAACAGGAACAGCCCCTCAGCCAGGAGAACAGGGCTTCTCAGGTAATACTGGTCAACAACAGATACAATGAAACTAGTAGTGAATAATACTTTAAAACCTTTTGTAAACAATCCAGAGTTGTATAATCCGTTTCTGGAAGAGATAGTTAGCAGAATAGAAAAAGCACACAAACGTCTTGAGCAAATCAGTGAAGTAGAAGAACTGTATCGTGCTCAGGGCGAAATACGTGTGCTTAGAGCAATGTTAAGACTTCGGGAAGACATTAATGGATAGTAATTTACAAACAGAAAAAGTTTTTAATATAGATGCAGAGGGTAGACGTAGAAGAACTGCTAATCAAGATTACATAGATAGATCTAAAGAAGGCACTAAACAAGTAATTGAAAATGTAGTTGGTATGTTACCTGCAGTTGGCACTGCTATGACTATTGAAGACATAAAAGAGGAATTAAAAAAAGAAAATCCTAGTTATGGTAAGATAGCTTTACTCGGTGGATCTGAAGTAATTGGTCTTATTCCTGGCCTTGGAACTGCAGCAAAAACTGGATTAAGAGCTGCTGCTAAAAAAATAGGTGTAGACAAATTAATAAAAGCTATAGACGCACCTAAACCAGAAGAAGCTGTTAAACTTGAGGCAGGATTTACTGGAACTAATCCACCTACATATAAAGAAAGATTACCAAATACAGAAGTTTCAAAAGTTGGAACTATACTTTTTGATAAACCAATTTTAGAGTATATTAATTCTTTAGACTACCCTAGTAAAGGTTTAAAAGGTTCTGACTTTATAAAACTTGTAGAACAAAACCCTTCTATCTCAACTACATCTTTTCAAAGAGATCTTATAAACCCTCAAAAAAGATATTCTTCAAAAGAATTAAATGATCTATTTAATAGAAATGAGTTTGATACACTTGCTGTGTTAGAGAGGCAACCAAGATTTGAGAAAGAACAAAGACAAAAAAGTGTAGGTTTTGATGGTGGAAAAGAGGTTGAATATTTTGATATACCAATTAAAGCTAGAGCTTATCCTTTTGAGTCTCTACCTAGAGATAAAAGATTAAAAAAATTTAAACCTAAAGGTGATCTTCACGGATATCCAGAAAGCACTATAGTGCATATTAGAGGTTCTATTATAGATCCTTTAGGAGATTATAGTTTGGCACCAAATGTTTTACTAGATAGAGATAGACTACCAACTTTTGATGCTGTTATAAACGATGAACCGTTTTTACTCGTAGAAGAAATACAATCAGATCTTTTACAAAAAGGTTATGTAAAACCAAAATCTACTGATGACGCTATTTATAGTCAAGCAAAAGCATATTTTGATGATGACTATATTGCAATAAAAAATTATGACGAAGCTTTTGAAGGTCTTGATCAAGAGATACGATCAATAGTTAAAGAAGTTGATAAAGAAAATCCTGATTTACCTCAAATGTTTGTAGAGGAATTTAATATTACAAAAGGTTTAAAGGGAGAGGATATAGTTGATAAAGACCCTTTAGTCTTAGATGTTGATGAGTCAGGACTTTCACGAGAACAAATTCTAAGATATGGGGAAGATGTTGATATTTTTCCTGATGCAGATATACCTAATTATTACGATGATGATGTGGTGGAAGGTGCAGTCTCAGCAGCAGAACTTACAGATTTTAAATTTAGAGATTATCTTTTAGAAAAACTACAAGATAGAGGATTAGATAAAGAAGTAGATCCATCAGATCTTAGAAATTTTTATGGTAATTACAGGTCAGTAATCTCTGATATAAAAGAAGATGGTATAGATAAATTTTATGAAAATATAGATGTAGCCTTACCTCCTATTACTAAAAATAGACAAGCTGTTGAAGAAGCACTTAAAGTTTCTATAGCTAAAGCAGCATCAAAAGGTGTAAACAAAATTGTTATACCAAATCCTACACGTATTGCTCTAGCTAGAAATAGAGAGCCAAGAAAGGTTATAAGATCGGGAGATAGGTTTGGAAGAACTTATAACAAAGATCTGAAAGTAGCTATTGAGGATTTAAGAGACAATTATCCAGTTTCAGTATCCTATGACGAACTACCTTATAATGATAAGAAGCTTATGACTTCTATGAAGTCTATGTTAGAACCATTACCTTCAGAATATACACGTGCATATGCTGCAGGAGATCCCGTAGATAATATGGGATATATTTTAGATATAACAGAACTTGTAAAAAAGTATAGAGTAGAATCACCAAGACAATTTGCCGAAGGAGGCGACACAGTGAGACCAGAACCAAGACCAGAAGCAGAGATAGACGTATCTCCTAGAGCAGAAGCAGGGGATCAATTTTTTGTAAAAGAAGCTGAAAGAAAAAGGGCATTTGAGAAAAAGCCAAAGCCTAGACCATCCATGGATAAATCATTTCCTAATGTTAAACCAAAGCAAAGACCTGAAGGACGATCTGAGTTTATCACTAGAGGGTACGAGGTAGATGGAAGAGAAGTACAAGTTGGTATAATTAAATTTAAAGGTGGTGAAGAGATAGCTCTTGATAAGGTAATTGAAAATATTGATGTAAAAGGTACAGCAAACGAACCTGTTATAACCAAAAATACAGTAACTCAAGTATTAAACTTTATTGAACAAAATAACCCTACAAGAGAAGAGTTTGAAACTTACTGGTACAACAAAAGGTTAAACAAAGGCGGAATGATAGACGATCAAATGCAGATGGCTTTTATGGATAAAGGTGGTCTAACAGATGATGGCATGGATATAGATCCAGTATCAGGTAATGATATACCTTCAGGTTCTATGGCAGAAGAAGTACGAGATGATATACCTGCACAGTTGTCTGATGGTGAATATGTAGTTCCTGCTGATGTTGTTCGTTATTATGGTGTAAAGTTTTTTGAGGATCTACGAGATCAAGCTAAGATGGGTTTAGCTGAGATGGAAGCTAATGGTCGTATAGGTGGTGAACCTGTACCTGACGGTGGCCCAATAAATACCCAAGAGTTATCTCCAGAAGAGATGCAAGCTATACAAGAGATAATGGGTATGTCTAATGGTGGCTCTGTTGAGTCTGATATGTTAGGTGGACAGACATCAGCTCAGGTTGAACAGGATATTTTAGATCAAGGAAGTGCTGCTAAGGCTCAAAACTATACAGGTATTCCATTAGGCTCTACGATATTTGACCCTGTTAATACTAATACTGGTGTACAACAAACTGAGGCTAAGGCTTTTACTCCTGTAGTTTTATATAATACAGCTGGTCAAACTAGAACTGTAAATAGTGCAGAAGAAAGAAAGTCAGCTGAAGCTGCTGGTTTTACTATGACTCTAGAACAATATAATATGTATAGATCTCAAAGAGGTGGATCAGGTGGCTCTGGCGGAGGCTCAGGTATAATTACACCTCCAGGTGAAGAAGATAAAGAAAGTAAACCTTGGGGAGAAGGAACTGATTGGAATAATGAAGATTCAATTAGGGAGTTTGTAAAGAATGCTCAGGAAGGTAATATTGAAGGTGCATCAGGTAGATTCTTAAGAGGTCTAGGTTTTGCACTACTTGGTATGACTGGTGTTGGACTTGTAGGTGCATTACAAACATTTCAAGGAAAACAGACTTTAGCAGATATGCAAACAGCTCAAGAGATTGCTAGAGCTAATGGAACTGAAAGTATGAATAAGTTAGCAGATGAAATACAAACTGATATAAATACTTATTTAAAAACTGCAGGCGGTGCTATAAACTTTATGAATGATATTTTTGGTCCAAGTACTTCTCAAGCAGACAGATGGGCAAGAACACAGGGTTTTGATACCTTAGAAGATTATGCTGCAGCACAAGAGGATAAGAAAAGAAAACCTCCTGTTGAAAAGAAAGCACCGATTAAAGTAGATCGTCCTGCACCACCTCCAGGCTATGCTCCTAGTGGAGTATCAACAACTACCCAAAAGATACAAGATTCAATACAAGATAAATTGGATAGAGATAAAGCAGAGGCAGATGCAAGTGCTGCAAGTGGTCCAACAACAGATTTTGCACCAGGTGGTATTGGTGTAAACAAAGGCGGTCTAATGACCAAAGGCAAAAAGAAAAAATAATAAGGCTACTCAGCTTAGGCTGACCCCAACAGAAAAGGAAAAAATATGCCTGAATTAACAGAAGTAGAAACACAAAAAACAGCAGGATTTGTTGATAGAGGTTACAACTACGAAAAAAAGCGTAAGCGAATGGAAGCTGAAGAAGAGGAGATTCGTAAACTTGAAGCTGAACAACGTGGAGAAGAAGAAGAAAAACCCAACGAAGAACAGCAACCAGAAGAAGAAGCTTCCGAAAAGAAAGAGGCCGATACAGAAGTTAAAGAAGAAACGTTATCTGCTGAAGAAAAATCGTTTAAAAAACGTTATGGTGATCTAAGACGGCATATGCAAGAAAAAGAAAAGGAGTGGGACGATAAGTTCAAAGCCTTTGAGAAACGATTAAAAAAAGAAGCTATTGTTCCACCTAAGTCTGATGAAGATATAGAAGAATGGTCTAAAGAATATCCAGACGTAGCAGGTATAGTAGAGACTATTGCTGCTAAAAAAGCTCAAGAGATGTTTAGTAAAGCTGAAGCTCGCATGCAAGAGTTTGATAAAATTCAAACAGAAGCTGAAAGAACTAAAGCTGAAACTATGATACGTAAGTCACATGAAGACTTTGATGATCTACGTGCATCAGACGAGTTTCACAGTTGGGTTGATGAACAACCTAAATGGGTACAAGATGCACTATACGAAAACTCAGATGATCCAGCTTCTGTAGTTCGTGTTATAGATCTTTATAAAGTAGATAAAGGTCTTACAAAAACTGCAAAGAAAGCTAAAGCTAAAGATGCAGCTTCTACTGTAACTAAACGTAGTAAAACAGAAATAGATGTAGAAGATGCAAATGACGTAATTCGTGAGTCAGAGGTTGCTAAAATGTCCGATAAGGAATTTGAAGCAAATTCTGATGATATTAACAAAGCTATCCGTTCGGGTAAGTTTGTTTACGATATATCTGGTAAAGCCAGATAACTGTTGACAAATTAAAATTCAGCAGTATAACTATGGGTATGTTGACAAAAGCCTCTTTTTGACTACCTTTTGTCACACCCAAATCTACAAAAAAGTCTAAACTACAAAGAACTACCTGGACAAGTATAGGCCCAGTGGTATTTGCTAGCGCAAGTAAATGCTAACTGCACCCTAGAAAACGTACAGCCCCTTTTAGATGTTTAAGCTTAATTCAAGCCAAATATCAGGAGGATTTAATTATGGCTTTTCAAACCGCATCGGGTTACGGTAATTTACCTAATGGTAATTTTAGTCCCGTAATCTATTCCAAGAAGGTACAACTTGCGTTTCGCAAGGCTGCTACCGTAGGAGATATCACTAATTCAGATTATTTTGGTGAAATTTCCGCACAAGGCGACACAGTTCGCATTATTAAAGAACCTGAAATCTCAGTTCAATCTTATGCACGTGGCACAACAGTTACAGCACAAGATCTTGACGATGAAGATTTTCAGTTAGTAGTGGATAAAGCTAACTACTTTGCGTTCAAAATGGACGATATCGAAGAAGCTCATTCACACGTAAACTTCATGGATCTTGCAACAGATCGTGCAGCTTACAGACTAGCTGACCAGTATGACCAAGAAGTTCTTGGTTATTTGTCAGGTTTTAAGCAATCTTCTTTGCACTCAGTAGCGTCTACAGCTAATGACCAAGTAAATGGTACAAAGGCTGTTACATCTGCTGGTTCAGACGAATTGCTTTCAAGCATGAAGTTGATTAAGAGTTCATTTGGTAACATCACAACATCATCTGCAGGGGATCATTCAATTCCAGTAACTGCACGTATGCCAGGTGCTACTTCTCTACCAACAGCTACAGTTTCACCTGCGATGGTTGTATCCAGAATGAAACGATTGCTTGATCAGCAACAAGTTGACTCACAAGGCAGATGGCTTGTAATCGACCCTGTGTTTATGGAAATCTTATCAGACGAAGATAGTCGCTTCATGAATGGAGACTATGGTGAGTCTGGTGGACTTCGTAACGGTCTTGTAATCAACAACTTTCACGGCTTCCGTTTGTACGTGTCCTCAAACCTACCTGCTGTAGGTACTGGTCCAGGTACATCAGGAACAGCAAACCAAAACTCAAACTTTGGTGTGATTGTTGCTGGACATGATTCTGCTGTAGCAACTGCAGAGCAGATCAACAAGACAGAAACATATCGTGACCCTGACAGCTTTGCTGACATTGTTCGTGGTATGCACCTATACGGCAGAAAGATACTTCGTCCAGAAGCTATCGCTACTGCTAAATACAACGCAGCGTAAGGGGGGATTAAGATATGGCTACTTTTGACATGACCTCAAAAGCTACTGTTGGTGTCGATTCTGACAGCATTGCAGCAGCTACCTCACGCCATCAAGCAATGGGAATGTACATGCGTGAAGCACGTCTTGACATTGCTAAAATGGTTGAAGACGGATATTCCTGTACCAATGGGGATATCTTTCAGCTTCTAGAAATTCCTGCTAATACATTAGTATTGTTTGCAGGTGCTGAAGTTGAGACTGCTTTTAACGGTACATCTCCAACTGTGGATATTGATTTCGCAGCAGGTGATGACATCGTTGACGGTGGTGATGTTAGTTCTGCAGGTTTCTTAGCAAGCGGAACAAACGGTCAAAGTATGGTTGTAAACACTGCAGCAGCAGATACGTTTACAGCACACGTAACAACTACAGATACAATTGACGTTAAGTTGATTGCTTCATCTGCAGATGTTACATCTGGTATCTTACGTGTCGTGGCTTGTTGCATCGACACAGGTGCTAGAGGCCGTGTGGCAGCTACCGAAGTAGATCGTGATCTACTAGCATAACACTTTAGGGGCTGACTTCGGTTGGCCCCTTTAGCTTATCTAAGGAAAAAATATGGCTTTGACATTTCTCTCATTAACTAATGATGTAATTACACGTATGAATGAAGTAGTACTTACTTCTACTACTTTTACTAGTGCAAGGGGTGTTCAGGTACAATGTCAAAATGCTGTTAATGAATCTATAAGGTACATTAACCAAAGGGAGTTTGGATACTCTTTTAATCATGCACAAAATTCTTCTACTTTAACTCCAGGTGTGTGTAGATATACCGCACCGACTGGTACTAAATCAATAGATTATGCTACGGCTAGAATTAAAAAAGATGACGATGTTAATGCCGCAGGAAATAATTTAACAGTTCTTAATTACAATGAGTACATAGAAAAAGGTTATCCTAATGAGGAAGATCAAGTTGCAACAACAACTCTAAATGGATCACACTCAAGTTCTGTAACAACTCTTACTCTAACATCTACTAGTGACTTCTCATCTTCAGGAACTGTTTATATCGGTGGTGAGCAAGTAACCTACACAGGTGTTTTAGGTAACGATATTACAGGTTGCACTAGAGGAGCTAACAGCACAACTGCAGCTACACATGCTAGTGGTACAACAGTAACACAGTTTGATGGCGGTGGTGTTCCTAGAAATATAGTTAGAACTCCCGATAATAACTATTTGTTATACCCTTATCCAGATAAACAATACACACTTATATTTGATTATTTTACATTTCCATCTGATCTATCAGCACATGGAGATACTACAAGTATTCCAGATAGATTTGCACCTGTAATTGTAGATGGTGCTGCTGCTTTTGTTTATCAATATAGAGGTGAGGTGCAACAGTATCAATTAAACTTTGCTAGGTTTGAGCAGGGTATTAAGAATATGCAAAGTCTACTTATTAATAAATATGAGTATATAAGATCTACAGTCATCATTGCTCCTAGAGGTTCTGCTAACTTTATGGGTGGAGTTGTTTCATAATGCCAGATCTATCTCAAGCTCAACCTGCAGCATTTAACTGTGAGGGTGGTTTAGTTTTAAACCGTTCTACATTTTTAATGCAGCCAGGAGAAGCATTAGAGTTAGAAAACTTTGAGCCTGACATTGAGGGTGGCTATAGAAGAATAAATGGTTTTCGTAAATACGTAAATCATCAAGTGCCTCAAACATCTGACTCTAGTGAAAAAGTTCTTATGGTTGCTACCTTTGCAGACAAAGTATTAGCAGCTAGGGGTGAGAAGATATTTAGTTCTTCATCTACTGAGCTTGCAACTAAGATTGTTTCTACTACAGGCATGACAGGTTCTGGAACTATAACTGTAGACTCTACTACAGGATTTTCCTCTAGCGGAACATTACAAATTAACAGTGAAATATTTACATACACTGGTGTTACCTCTACTACTTTCACAGGAGTAACTCGTGCTGCTACAAGTACAACTGCTGCTAATCATGCTGTTGACGATGTGGTGTCAGAGTCTTGGACTGAAAGAGATACTGGTAGAACTAGTGCAGGTAAGTATAGTTTTGAAAGATATAACTTTGATGGTAACGAAAAAATTATAGTTGTTGATGGTGCAAATGCCCCAACTATTTTTAATTCTTCTTTATCAGCAACAGATGTTAGTGAAAGTTCTGTAGCAGGTTCTACAATAGTTGTAGCTTTTAAAAACCACATGTTTTACGCAGGTAAATCTGCTACACCACAGACCTTAGTATTTAGTGAACCTTTTGACGAAGATGGTTTCCAATCAGGTGATGGTGCAGGAACTATCAAAGTAGATGATAATATTGTCGGACTAAAAGTATTTAGGGATTCTTTATTTATATTTTGTGAAAACAGAATATTTAAAATGACAGGATCTACTCTTAGTGACTTTGCCATACAACCAGTTACTAGAGACATTGGATGCGTAAACAAAGATACTATACAAGAATTTGCAGGTGACTTGCTATTCCTTGGTCCTGATGGACTCAGAACTGTTGCTGCTACTGCAAGAATTGGTGATACGGCTCTTGGTGCTATTACACAAAACGTACAGTCTATTTTTGATGCTAACATTAAAGATTCAACAGTATTTGAAAGTGTGGTTATACCAGATAAAACACAATATAGAATATTCTTTTCAAAAGCAGGACAAGGTGAAGTTTTAACAAGAGGTATTATCTGTGTTAGAAGAGCAGACAAGTTTGAGTTTGCAGAGATACGTGGAGTAAAACCATCGGTTACAGATGCTTTAGTCGTTGATGGAGATGTCCTAGTATTACATGGTGATTTTTCAGGTTATATCCACAGACAAGAAGAAGGTAATACTTTTGATGGTACAGCAATACTAGCTAGATACAGAAGCCCTGATTTAAGTTTTGGAGATACTGGTGTTAGAAAACACATGCAAAGAGTTATTCTTAACTTTAAACCTGAGTCAGCAATAGATGCAGATCTTTTTGTTCGTTATGACAATGAGGCTTCCGACTCAGCAAGACCTGCAGCATATGCTTTAGACAGTTCCCAAGTTGCAGCACAGTTTGGTTCTGCAACTTTTAGTACCTCTAGTAGTGCTGCACAGTTTGTTTTTGGTGGTCCTTCACAGCCACTTGTAAGACAGTCAGTAGAAGGATCAGGTTTTTCTGTTGCATTAAGAATTAAAGATGGTGGAGAAACAGCACCATATTCCCTAAAAGGGTTTCAATTAGAATATCAAGTAGGAGCAAGACGTTAGATGGGTAATACATACACGAGACAATCCAGTTTTACAGACGGTGATGTTATTACTGCCGATCTGTTTAACAATGAATATGATCAACTTTTAGCTGCCTTTGCAGCAAGCACAGGACACACTCACGATGGTACTGCTGCAGAAGGTGGACCTATTACTAAGCTATTAGGCACAGGTATTACCATTGGTGATGGTACAACTGGTACTGACATTACAGTAACTTTTGATGGTGAGACTAATGACGGTGAACTTAAATGGATGGAAGACGAAGACTACTTTGAGTTTTCTGACGATATACTTATTGCCTCTACAGAAAAGATACAGTTTCGTGATACAGCTATTTATATTAACTCTAGTACTGATGGTCAACTTGATCTTGTCGCAGATACAGAAATACAGATTGCTGCTACTACCGTTGATATAAATGGTAACGTAGATGTATCAGGAACACTTACCGTTGCAGGTGCTGTAGATTTTGGTGATGCTGCTTTATCAAATGTAGGTGCAGTACAACTAGATAGTATTGCAGGTGATGCTGACTCTAACACAAGCATAGCCTTTAGTGGATCTGACGTAATTACAATTACTGCAGGTGGTGAAACACAAGTAACATTTAATAATGGATCAATACTTCCTACAACAGATGACGATGTAGATTTAGGCTCTAGCTCTTTTGAGTTTAAAGATGGTTACTTTGACGGTACACTTCACGCAGATGCAATAAACTTTAATGGTACAGCTATAAGTGCAACTGCTGCTGAACTTAACATTATGGATGGTGTTACCTCTACAACAGCAGAATTAAATATACTTGATGGTGCTACAGTAGTTGTAGGAGAGATTAATGCTCTTGATCTAGGGTCTACAGGTACAGGCACAGCTATTAACTCTAAAGCAGTTATATTAGATGCTAACAAAGACTATACAGGTATAAGAAATCTTACGCTTACAGGTGATCTCACTATTGGTGGTGATGATCTTACTATGGGTACTAATACTTCAGGACATCTTCTTATTGCAGACGGTACAAACTTTAACCCTACTGGTGTAGGTGACTTATCTGAGATTAGTACGGTTGCTAACGATGACGTGTTTCTTGCTGTAGATACATCTGGTGGTGGTCTTAAAAAGATTACACGTAGCACGATAGTTTCTGGTCTTGCTGTTACTGGTGCTGCTATATCTAACGTAGTGGAAGATACTACTCCACAGTTAGGTGGTGATCTTGATATGAACGGTCAAGATATTGTTACTACATCAAATGCAGACCTTGAGTTAGCTCCAAATGGAACAGGTCATGTAACTGTGCGAGGTAATACTAATGCAGGTGCAATACAGTTTAACTGCGAAAGCAATAGTCATGGACAAATAGTACAATCTCAACCACACTCTGCTAGTGTTACAAACACTATGTTGTTACCTGCAGGTTCTAGCTCAACCCTAGTATCTAAGGTATCAACAGATACACTAACAAACAAAAGCTTTGGTGACAATGTAAGTTTTGGTGATAACAATATTACTAACGTTGGTGATATTGCTCTAGACTCTATTAGTGCTGATGCTACAGATATTAACGTAGCTGTTACTGATAACTCAGCTACTGCACTTACAATTAAACAAGGGTCAGATGCTTATCTTATAATTGACACAGCTAACAGCAGTGAGTCTGTCTCTATTGGCACAGGTATCTCTGGTACAGCTATTACATTAGGTCATAGTACGTCAGAAGTTACAGTAGCAGACAACCTTACAGTTACAGGTGATTTGACTGTATCGGGTACAACTACAACGGTAAACTCTACTACTGTAAATCTTAACGATCACAACATTGTTCTTGACAGTGGTAACAGTACATCTGCTGTAATTAATGGTGCAGGTATTACAATAGAGGGTGGTAGTGGTGATGACGCTACGTTTACGTACAATACTTCAGGTCCAACGTTTGAGCTAAAACTAGGCTCTAGCCATGAAGATTTACAGGTAGATAAACTTACTGCTAATGGCGGTTTAGTTGCAGATAATATTACTATTGACGGAACAGAGATAGATTTATCATCTGGAGACTTGACAATTGATGTTGAGGGTGATATAATCCTTGACGCAAATGGTGGTGACTTTAAGTTTCAAGATGACGGAACTGAGATACTTAGAATTACTAACTCATCCAGTGACGTAATTATTAGACCTGTTGTAGATGCTAAAGATCTTATCTTTCAACAAAGAGATGGCACAGAGGTAGCTAGGATAGAAGACAATGGTACGTTTAACGTTGTCACAAGTAAACTAGCTATAAATGGAACTGCCATAACTTCAACAGCAGCAGAGTTAAATATACTTGACGGTGTAACATCTACCGCTACTGAATTAAATATACTTGACGGTGTGACTTCTACAACAGCAGAACTAAACATACTTGATGGTGTTACAGCAACTACATCAGAATTAAACTTATTAGATGGTGATACTTCTGTTGGTGGTTCAATAACATTAGCAGATGCTGACGGTTTTGTAGTTAATGACGGTGGAACGATGAAAACTATTCCTGCAACAGATGTAAAAACATATGCTGCAGGAAGTGCTGCCACTAAAGGATTTGCCATTGCTATGGCAATAGTATTTGGATAGAAAGGTAAAAGTAAATGGCAACCCCAAATATAATTAATGTAGCGACTATTACTCCAAAGGTAGCAGTTGGTGCGGTAACAACAAGTAGAGCAGACATCGTTGATGTACCTGCAGAAAACTGTGCAAAGATAAACACGTTAATGATATCAAACATAGATGGTACAAATGCTGCTGACATTACCGTTGAGGTAAGTGTAGATAACGGATCAAACTATGTTAAGATAGCTAACACAATATCTGTACCTGCTGATGCGACACTAGTTGTTGTAGGTAAAGACAACGGATTTTATTTAGACGAAACAGATCTGCTCGCTGTTACAGCTTCTGCTAACAGTGATCTAACATACTTGGTTAGTTACGAACTTCTAGTAGACTAAAGGTAATTATTAATGGCTAGTAAAAACGGTGGCTTTATTGGTACTGATGGATTAGATGCACCTGATCCACCCACAGCAGTTACACCCACTGCAGGTAGTGAATCAGTTAGTATAGCATTTACTGCCCCTACTGATACAGGCACATCTGCCATCACAGGGTTTGTTGCACAGGTTAGTACAGATAGCACTGACTATAGTGGGGGTTCTGGTACAGGAACATCTTCTCCTATAACTGTTAGTAGTTTAACTGATGGAACAGCTTACACAGCTAAAGTATGGGCTATCAATGCTTACGGCACATCTGCCCCTAGTGATGCTAGTTCTAGTTTTACTCCTTCAGGAAAAGCCTTTTGGCATGGGGGTGCAACAAGTGGAGATAATAGAAGAAACGATATTCAAACAATTTCCTTTAGTACTTTAGGTAACGCCACAGATTATGGAGATTTAACAGCTACAAGATTTAAATTATCAGGGTGCTCTAACTCAACAAGAGGTCTTACTATAGGTGGACGTGAAGGTAGTGATGTAAATACTATAGACTACTATGACCTAACTTCTTCTGGTAACGCCTCTGACTTTGGAGATCTTAGTGCTGCTGTCCAAGGTCCATCTGCTTTAGCAAACTCTACAAGAGGTATTCGAGGCGGTGGTGAAACAAGCACTGTAAAAGATGTAATGGAGTACGTTACAATAGGATCAACAGGTAACTCTACAGACTTTGGTGATCTAACTGTAGCACGTATGAATCTTGGCTCTGCTGCTTCTTCTACAAGAGGTTTGTTTGCAGGAGGAACAGGAAACGCAGGAAACTCAAATGTAATTGAGTACATAACAATAGGTTCAACAGGTAATGGACAAGACTTTGGAGATCTTACAGTAGATGGTCAGCATATGTCAGGTGCTTCTAATAGCACTAGAGCTTTGTTTGGTCCAGGATCAGGTAGAACAGCAGTTATAGATTACGTTACTATAGCCTCCACAGGTAACGCCACAGACTTTGGTGATCCTAGTGTAAGTAGGAATGGTGCTACTGGTGCTGCTAGTGCAACCAGAGCAGTTTTTGGTGGGTCTGGAAATACAATAGATTATGTAACAATAGCATCTACAGGTAACGCACAGGACTTTGGAGATCTAACTTTTTCTAACCAAGCAAGTGAACAGTGGGGTGCTTGTTCTACCTCTCATGGAGGACTTTCATAATGCCTAACTATAATGGCGTGTGGTCACTCACAACAAAGTTACAGTATAATACAGATTGGGAAGCAGATAATGTTCCTCCTTTAACAGGTGATATTGGATTATTTTTTGGATCTGGAAATACAATACAATTTATACAAATTGAAACTTTGGGAAACTCAGTAGATTTTGGTGATATGACTACAGATGCAGAGTTTCCAGGTGTTGTTGCAAGTTCTACTAGAGCAGTTCGTGGTGGAGATGATCAAGCTACAAATGTGATGGACTTTGTGACTATTAATACAAAAGGTAACGCCACAGACTTTGGTGATCTTATTGAAACATCATACGGTGGCCTTGCAGGTTGCGGTAGTAGCACAAGAGGTTTAATAGGTGGTGGTAACATTGGATCAGGACATACAAACGTTATTCAATATGTTACTATTGCAAGTGAAGGTAATGCAACTGACTTCGGTAATTTAAGTGCGGCTAGAGCACTTCTCTCTTCTTTTTCAAGCACAACAAGAGGTATTTGGGGTGGAGGAGATCCTGATGGTGCAAGCACATCAAATGTTATTGATTATGTAACTATTGGATCAACAGGCAATGCTGCAGACTTTGGAGATTTATCATCTGCAAGAAATAATATATGTGGATGTAGTAGTTCCACACGAGGTTTATTTTTTAATGGATTTACTGGATCAGCAACTACAAATATTATTGAGTATGTAACTATATCCTCTACAGGAAATGCTACAGACTTTGGAGATACTTCAGGAGATAGTAGACAGAGAGCAGCTTGTACAAACAGCACAAGAGGTATAGTTGCAGGAGGACAAAGTTTTACTGATACTATTGAGTACGTAACAATATCAAGCACAGGTAATGCACAGGACTTTGGTGATCTTGTAACTGCAGGTCAATCATTTTCTGGAGGTTCAAACTCACATGGAGGGTTAAGTTAGTGTCAACTAGAGACTTCACAGCTAACGTTATATCTGCTACTAAAGTAGTACCTGATGGTAACTTTAAAGATAGCAAAGCATCAGGTGTGTGGGATATCAATGAAGCATTAGATCTTATCAAAGG
>Ga0209992_10002552_pt1 | contig 16468 bp, 15 predicted proteins | sample 2SBtaG_2_FD_182564 | JGI IMG/M metagenome (GOLD analysis project Ga0209992, IMG submission 182564) | Deep subsurface microbial communities from Kolumbo volcano to uncover new lineages of life (NeLLi) - 2SBTROV12_ACTIVE470 metaG (SPAdes)... | ecosystem: Environmental > Aquatic > Marine >... | reverse complement strand
TTCTTTAAACATATTATTTCAAGAATGGGGCAATAGAGGTTTGCACTACTGGGAAGTAGGCGACACTAATATTGATTTGGTTGAAGGTCAGGCTGAATATACTTTCTATAGAGCATCAGGAGATGGGACTTCCTCAACGACAGTAGGTGGAACAAGCGGTTCTTCTACTTATGGTGTAGCAGATATTCTTGAAGCAACCTATAGAACTGGTCGAGGAACTACATCTGAAGCAGATTCCGCATTAACAAAAACAAGTCGAGCAACTTATTCTGGTTTAGCTAATAAATTGTCTAAAGGAACACCCGTTAGATATTGGGTTCAAAGGTTCGTGGACAAAACAACAGTACATTTATATCCAACACCCGATTCAACAGCAGCATCAAAAGATGTTCACATTTATTTTGTGAAAAGAATTCAAGATGCAGATTCAACTTATACTGATGCAACCGATGTTCCATATAGATTTGTTCCTTGTATGGCGTCAGGTTTATCTTTTTATTTAGCACAAAAATATGCACCACAAAGAGTGCAAGAATTAAAATTATTATATGAGGACGAGTTAGCAAGAGCTTTAGCAGAAGATGGGTCTTCTAATAGCACTTATATAACTCCGAAAAATTATTATCCGAGTACTTAATTATGCCATTTGCAAGAGGAAAATACGCTAAAGCAATATCAGATCGATCAGGGATGGAATTTCCATATAATGAAATGGTCAGAGAGTGGAATGGTATGTTGGTTCATAAATCTGAATTTGAAGCAAAACATCCACAGTTAGAAACAAGAAGTTATGCAGGGGATGGACATGGTTTAGCTAATGCTAGACCAGCAAGAACAGAGACAGATGCTCTGGCAATTTTAGGACCTAATCCTTTTGAAACTATTGCGGCTAGCTCAGGAATTATAAATGTTTATGAAAAAAGTCATGGCAGGGATACAGATGATACGGTCCGATTTAGAGGACCTATTTGGACAAGCTCGGATCCTGATGGTTTTCAAAATCCAGTAGACTTTGATGGTATTAGTGGATCTAATATTGCAAAATCTGCGGGATACTCTATCACCGTTGGGAAAAGAGATTCTAGTGGCGATGTAACGGCAACAGAAGATTACTACTACTTTACTGTAGACACGAACACTGCTACAAGTGGAGGAGTATCAGGAGGAGGCAAAAATTGTACGGCTGGACCGGCAACATTAGAGGATTAATATGGCAGGATTTACATACTCAACATTAACAACAGCAATTCAGAATTATACTGAAGTAGGAACTTCTGTATTATCAAGTACGATTACTGATCAATTTATTGATAATTCAGAACTCAGAATACAAAGAGATGTTCCTATTGATGCAGATCGAAGAGAAGTGATAGGTAATTTGGTTGCTTCTAAAGATAATGTTCATGTTCCAGCTGGAACTTTGTTTATTAGAGGGTTACAAGTTTATACATCAACAACAGCTGCAACAGGAGCGAACAGTTGGTTGATGAAAAAAGATATTAGTTATTTAAGAGAGTACGATGCTGCTGAAACAACAACTGGAACCCCTAAATATTATGCAATGTCCGATGGTGGAGCTACAGGAGCTGGAGCAACGACTTCAGGAAAAATTACTATTGTACCTACTCCTTCGTCCGCTTTTATGTATAAATTACATTATAATGCAAGACCTTTGGGATTAAGCTCAGCAAATACGACAACGTTTTTAAGTCTTAACTTTGGTAATGGATTGTTGTATGCATGCTTGGTAGAAGCATTTAGCTATTTAAAAGGCCCAATGGATATGTTACAACTTTATGAACAAAAATATCAAACCGAAGTACAGAAGTTTGGTGGAGAACAAATAGGTCGAAGAAGAAGAGATGACTATACGGATGGAGAACCTCGTATACCAGTCCCTTCCCAAACACCGTAAGGATTAAAATATGGCAACACTAACAGTCAAAGTAATAGAAGAAATAACATTAAATAATAACAGCTATAATAGTGAGCGATCACTAGATATTTCTAGTGTTGATGAAATTGTTAAAAGAATTGTAACCATTTCAACAACAGAAACAGGCTTACTAGGTTTTGCTACAGCGTCTTCAACAGATTTATCAAAAAGTTATCTAGCAGGTCAGTTTGACGAAGATGATGTTAGATACATTAGAATTACAAATTTAGATTCAAGCAACCATCTTACATTAACTTTTAGAGATGAAGACAGTACAGAGTTTGCAATCAAAGTCGATGCAGGTCACTCGTTTATTTATCCAGGTGATAATAGTGGTGGTGTTGTTGATACGATGCATGCAGGCGGTTCTGCACTAACGGTATCTTTTAATGATTTGGTTGATATTACAGCAACCGCAGATACGTCTTCTGTAGATGTAGAGGTATTTGTAGGAAGCGCATAGGATAAAATATGGCATCAAGTTATACAGGTCTTGGTACAGAGTTGATGACTACCGGCGAAAATGCCGGAACATGGGGATCAACTACCAATACCAATTTACAAATTATAGAACAAATCTCTGGTGGTTATACTGCACAGTCCATAGCGGGTTCAGCTCAAACAACAACTTTATCAGTTTCTGACGGATCCACAGGTGCAACCCTTGCACATAGAGTTATAGAATTTACTGGAACAATTACAGGTAATCAAATTGTAACCATTCCGTTAGATGTTCAACAATTATATGTAATTAAAAATGGTACATCAGGTGCTTACACGGTTCAGTTTAAATACGTTTCTGGATCAGGGTCCAGTGTCACTTTTGCAGCTACGGATAAAGGAACTAAACTTCTTTATGCTGCAGCTGATCATGCCTCTAATCCAAATATCGTTGATTCAGGTCTTGGCTCCACTGGAGCATATGACTTAGATGGGAATGAACTAACACTCGACGCTGATGCCGATACGAGCATTACAGCAAGTACAGATGACCAGATAGATTTTGAAATTTCAGGTGCCGATGATTTTACAATGACAGCAAATGCTTTCAATGTATTAACAGGTTCTCATGTAACGTTTGCAGATAGTGCTAATGCCAAGTTTGGTACTGGTAATGACATGCTTATGTATCATGATGGATCGAATTCTTATATTACAAACGCTGTTGGTGCTTTAAAAATTGCAACAGAAACTTCAGGTATTGCAGTTACCATTGGACACACAACTTCAGAAGTAACCATTGCAGATAATCTTACAGTCACAGGAACTTTAACGCTTGGATCTAATGCAGAATTAACAGAAGCAGAATTAGAAATGTTAGATGGTATTACTGCAGGTACAGTTGCTGCAAGTAAAGCCGTTGTTGTTGATTCAAATAAAGATGCAGCTAGTTTTAGAAATGTAACTTTAACAGGAGAATTAGACGCAGCTACTTTAGATATATCAGGCAACGCAGACATTGATGGAACAACAAATTTAGATATTGTTGATATTGATGGTGCTGTTCAAGTTGATAGTACAATAACAGTTGGTGCCGATGATCAAGGGTATGATGTAAAATTTTTTGGAGATACAGCCAGTGCTTACATGTTATGGGACACATCAGCAGATGATTTAGTTCTAGCAGGTGCAGCAGGAATAGACCTTGCAGGTGACATTGATGTTGATGGTACAGCTAATTTAGACGCTGTTGATATTGATGGCGCGGTACAAATAGATGGTGCAGTTACTGTTGGTGTTGATGGCACAGGATTAGATGTAAAATTCTTTGGTGATACATCTGGTAGTTTCTTATTATGGGACCAATCAGATGATGCTTTAGAATTAACAGATTCTTCACCAATTAAAATTGGTGATGGTGGAGACATGCAAATCTACCATGATGGTAGTAATTCATACATTACAAATTCAACAGGAGCATTAAAAGTTGCAACAGAAACTTCTGGTATTGCAATTACACTAGGACATTCAACTTCAGAAGTTACAGTTGCTGATAATTTAACAATAACTGGAGACTTAACTGTTAACGGAACAACGACAACAGTTAATAGTACAACAGTCACAATCGATGATCCCATCTTTACTTTAGGTGGCGATAGCGCGCCTGGTTCAGACGATAACAAAGATAGAGGTATTGAATTTAGATACCACGATGGTTCTAATGCTCAAATAGGTTTCATGGGTTATGATGACAGTGCAACAGGATTTACATTCTTAACCGCTGCTACTAACTCTTCAGAAGTATTTAGTGGAACAGCTGCTAAAATAATTGCAGGTGAATTAGATATATCCGGTAACATGGATATTGATGGTACGTCTAATTTAGATGCTGTTGATATTGATGGAGCAGTTCAAATAGATAGTACGGTAACAGTCGGTGTTGATGACACAGGGCATGATGTAAAATTCTTTGGTGCAACTTCTGGAGCTTATATGCTTTGGGACGAATCCACAGATGATCTTGTATTAGCAGGAGCAGCAAAACTATATTTATATGATGCAGGTGGCGGTGAATATATTTCATCTTCAGGATCAGCATTAACAATTTCTTCTGGAGGCGCAGCACTTGAATTCCCAGCAGCTGATGGAAGTTCAGGCCAAGTTTTAAAAACTGATGGTTCTGGAAATTTAGACTGGGTTACAATATCAGGAACAATTACAGCTTTAAATAATCAATCAGCTAATCGATTAACAACAATTGGTTCTACAACAACAGAATTAGATGGTGAAGCAAACTTAACGTTTGATGGTACGGATCTTCTTGTTGGTAGTGCTGGTAAATTACAATTAAGAGATACAGGACTTTATGTAGCTTCTAATGCAGACGGAGATTTAGACATTGTATCTGATGGTACAGCAGTTGATTCTATTAATTTAGAATCAGCAGGTGGTATAACATTAGATGCCGGTACGGCTGGAAGTGGAATTATATATGAAGACGATGGCACAGAAATGCTTCGTATTCATAATTCATCTAGCGATGTTATTGTAGAATCAAAAGTTTCTGACAAGGATATAATTTTTAAAGTTAATGATGGTGGTTCGGATACAGAAGTAGCAAGATTTGACGGCGATGTTTCAGCTTTCTTATTAGCATCAGGCAAAAAATTAATGATTGGCGCTGCTGAGGAATATATCTCAGGAGATGGCACTGATATTTCTATCACAGTAGGTTCAGGCGGAGACATTAATATTGGATCTGGTATTGGTTTAACATTTGGTGATGATGGAGAGAAAATTGAAGGTGATGGTACTGATTTAACAATAGCTTCTAGTGCTAAACTTAATTTAACAGCTACATCAGATGTACATATTCCAAATAACGTTGGTATTGTTTTTGGTGGAGATTCAGAAAAAATTGAAGGTGACGGAACAGATTTAGTTATATCAGCAAATAATTTAACAGTAGATGCTGCGGCAGACATTATATTAGATGCAGCAGGAAATGATTTCCAATTTAAAGCAGGCGGTACTCACATTTTTTCAATTGTTAATTCATCAAGTGATATTGTACTTAAACCAATTGTTGATGCTAAAGATATTATATTCCAACAAAGAGACGGAACTGAAGTTGCAAGAATTGAAGACAATGCAACATTTAACGTTGTAACTGATAAGTTAGCAATTAATGGTACAGCAGTTACTGCAACTGCAGCAGAATTAAATTTATTAGATGGTGGTACATCTGTTGGTAGTTCTATAACACTAGCAGACGCGGATGGTATCGTTGTAAACGATGGCGGATCAATGAAAACGATCCCTGCATCAGATTTAAAAACATACAATCCAGGTGGTACTTCATGGCAAGCTATTGTTACAGGAAACACAACAATGGTTTCTGGAAGAGGTTATTTTGTCAATACCACTTCAGCTGCTATTACAATGACATTACCTGCTTCTCCTTCACTTGGAGATACTTGTACCGTTATTGATTATGCAGGAACAGCAGACACATACAATATTACGATAGGAAGAAATTCGCAACCCATTATGGGCGCATCTGCAGATTTAACTGTAGCAACAGAAAGAGCGGCCTTTACTTTAGTTTACGTTGACAGTACTCACGGCTGGCTCTTAACGGAGAAATAATAAATGGCTAATTATAGAGCTGTCAAAGGACTTACCATTCAAACGGTATCTAGCGATCCTCCCAATCCTGTTTCAGGTCAGATTTGGTATAATTCTACACTTGGAAAAATAAAAGCAGCTAGTGTTTCTGGTTGGGCAACAGGTGGAAATTTAAATACTGCTAGATCGGCAGGTATTGGTGCTGGAACACAAACAGCGGCTCTTCATATTAGTGGTAACCCTGATCGAACAATAGTAGAAGCTTATGATGGAAGTTCTTGGTCTGAGGGTCCTGATTTAAATGCACAGAAGATGAATGGCAGTGGCGGTGGAGCTTCAAGTGCTGCAGCGATAGCAACAGGTGGAAATGCGGAAAATACGCTGCTTACTGCTTGTGAAACATATGATGGATCAAGCTGGACTGAAGTAGGTGATTTAAACTCAGGAAGACAACATGCAGCTAGTTGTACACCAAGTTCTGCCGCTGTGCTTTTTACAGGCGGTCAACAGAACATTTTTGGACCTGCAGCTAATATAATATCTGCTGCAACTGAAGAATGGAATGGTACATCTTGGACTGAAGTAGGTGATTTAAACACAAAAAGATTTCAATTTACTGGATGTGGTACACCAACTGCAGGTATGGTAGCAGGAGGAAACGTTAATCCACCTACTGACTATATTGATGAAGTAGAACAATATAATGGTACTTCTTGGACAGAAACAACTGATGTTCCAGATAGCACTGCCGCAGGCATGGGCGTGGCAGGTTTAGGAACACAAACAGCGGGATTTTGGTATGGAGGTACAACACCAGGACCTGCTACAGCAGGATTTTTTTGGGATGGCTCTGCTTGGTCTGCAGCTCCTACTTTGAGTACAGGTAGACCAAATATGTATAATCAAGCGGGTACTCAAACTTCAGCTTTAGCTACAGGAAATGATCCAGCTGCAAATGTGAACGAAGAATATTCTGATCCCGCAATAGTAACATGGGAAACAACATAATGGCAGATTATAAAGAAATAAAAGGAAAACATGTTTTAAGTATCGCATCAGACTTGGACAATGCTGAAGGTGAAGGACAAATTTGGTTTAATACTGCATCTGGAGATTTTAAGACGATTCAAAAAGTAGCTGGTGCTTGGGCATCAGGTGGGGCTATAAATACTGCTAGAACTACACATGGAGGAGCTGGTACACAAACATCAGCACTTATTTTTGCTGGTACTCCAGGAGTAAAAGATATTACTGAATCTTATGATGGATCTTCATGGACAGAAGTAGCAGATCTTAATACTCCAAGAAACGATACATCAGGTTGTGGTCCATCTAATACAGCTGCAATATGTATTATGGGTGATAATCCAACTGCTATTACAAATGTTACAGAACTTTGGGATGGTTCTTCTTGGACTGAAATTGCTGACGGTAATACAGGTCGATTTAGTCTTGCAGCTTGTGGAACAACGACTGCAACTTTAATCACTGGAGGTAGAACTCCTAGTTATACAGGAGTAACAGAAACGTGGGATGGATCAAGTTGGACTGAAACAGGAGATATGAGTACAACTAGAGCTTATTTTGCAATCGCTGGAACAACTACAGCTGCTTTAGGAATTTCAAGCTATAATCCAAATCCAACAGCTAATGTAGAAGAATTTGATGGATCATCTTGGACAGAAATAGCTAATGTTAATACAGCACGATGGGGTATTGGAGGAACAGGCATATCTACAGCAGCTCTTGCTTTTGCAGGACAACCTCCTTTTACAGGGAAAACAGAATCATTTGATGGAATAAGTTGGACGGAAGTTGCTGATATTCCACAGGTACACAACTATGGTCTTAATTCCGTAGGAACTCAAACAGCTGCTTTAACTGCTGGAGGACAACATCCTTCGATAGGACAATTAGATTTAACATGGGAATGGAGTTGGGATTCTACCCTTGTTGCTGGTACATGGGCATCAGGTGGAGCTTTAGGTACAGCCAGATACTTACACGCAAGTGTGGGAACGCAAACTGCAGCATTAGTTGCTGCTGGAAATGATTCAACAGCTGCAGTTACTGAATCAGAAGAATATGATGGTTCCTCATGGACAGAAGGAAGCGACATTAATACTGGTGGGCATTATAACTATTCTGCAGGTGGAACTCAAACGGCAGCTTATGTTGCTGGAAGAGGCCCGTCCTCAAATTATGGTCTTTGTGAAGAATATAATGGAACAAGTTGGACAGAAGTTACTGGACTAGATACTGCTCGTTATCAAGGTGGAGGATCAGGAACACAAACAGCAGGACTTGTTTTTGCTGGACATCCTGCACAAGCACTCACTGAAACTTATGATGGAACAAACTGGACTGAAGTTGGAGATTTAAATACAGGAAGAGAAAATGTATCAGGTTGTGGAACACAAACTGCAACAATATGTATTGGAGGTTATCCAGCTAAGGCAAATGTTGAACAATGGGATGGTAGTTCTTGGACAGAAGTAGGAGATTTAAATGCTAATACTTATGGTGCGGGAAGTTTTGGAACAGTAGATAATGCAATAATAGCAGGTTCTACACCCGCGTCAGCTAAAGTTGAACAATGGGATGGCTCTGCTTGGACAGAGGTTGGAGATTTATCAACTTCAAGAGCACAAAGTAATGCGAATGGGGGAAGTTATTTATCGGGGTTAGTAACTGGAAATACTCCAGTAGCAAATACAGTAGAAGAATGGACAATTGGACAAAACGTAAAAGTAATAACTGACTAGACAAATGGAATTTAAACAAATATAAAAGGAAAAAGGAGGAGCAATATGGCAAATGACATCTTTAATTACTGCGTAGCAACGAATACAGGAAAAGGCTTCATCACACATGATGATAGCCGAAGATTCTGGATTGGTGGTTATCCAGCTAATGTATGGGTTGCAACAGACTGTGTAGAATCAAGACATTGGATTGCAAGAAACAATGGAACTTCTAAAACAAAATCAGAAGCTCAGACACTTGTAAACACAGAAGTTACAAATGCACAAAATGCATGGGATGCTTTATCTGATGAAGCAAAAGCTGAAACATCTGGCAGACCAGGCGCAATAACTCTTCCCTAAAGGAATTAAATGGCAACGTATCGAGAAATTAAAGGACTTACAGTTCCTTATTTAGATGCTGATTTACCTTCCGCTTCTGCAGATACGCAAGAAGGACAAGTTTGGTATAATTCAGCTACAGGAAAGTTACGGTCTTTTTTATCTTATGATACATGGGCTACTTCTCCAGCATTAAATGATGCTAGACAATTATGCGGAGGAGCAGGAACTCAAACAGCTGGTTTAATTATATCAGGAGGACCTCCTTCTACAGCTAATGTTGAAGAATATAATGGATCAGGGTGGGCTGAAATTACGAATGTAAATACAGGTCGTTATGATATGGGGTCAACAGGTACTTCAACATCTGCTATTATCGCAGGTGGATCTGCGCCCCCTGAAACAGATGTTGCTGAATCATGGAATGGTAGTGCTTGGACTGAAGTTGCAGATTTAAATACTGCTCGTAGAGGATTACAAGGTGCTGGTGAAAGTAATTCATCAGCCATAATGTTTGGTGGAACTTCTCCTGGACCAACTTATCGAGCGTATGCTGAATCTTGGGATGGTTCAAGTTGGACTGAAGGTGCAGATATGAATACAGCAAGACAGAGAACTGCTGGTTTTGGAACAAAAACAGCAGCAATAGCTGTCGGGGGAGAAACTTCTCCTGGTGCTGATTCTGCTTTAGCAGAAGTATGGAATGGGACTTCATGGACAGAAACAGGTGATTTAAATGATGCACGAGAACATGTTAGAGGAGCAGGAACAACAACTGCAGGAGTTGTTTTTGGAGGAACATCTACTACAACAGCTAACACAGAAATTTATGATGGCTCTTCGTGGACAGAAACAACAAACATGAGTACAGCTAGATATGCTATGGGATCATTTGGAACCTTAACAGCTGCTGTAGGAGCAGGAGGATATATTTCTGCTGATTCTGGTCTTGCTGAAGAATTTAATAAATCAATTTTAACTTTTACCCCTGCAGCATGGGCAACAGGTGGAACTTTAAACACAGCTAGAAGAAATGCCGCTGGAATGGGATCTCAACCAGCAGCATTAGTCGCTGGTGGTTATCCTTCCCCAAAAACTATTACAGAAGAATATAATGGTACAAGCTGGACTGAAGTTGGAGATCTTAATGCAATGAGGTATTCTACAGCAGGAGCAGGAACAACAGAAGCTGGTCTTGTCATAGGTGGAGTCACAACATCAGATGCTACTACTGATGATTGCGAAGAATTTAATGGAACTTCTTGGACTGAAGTTAACGACATGCCTGCTGCTAAAAATCAACATATGTCAGCAGGAACGCAAACAGCTGCGTTAGCAGGTCTTGGAGAAACTGCTACAGCAACTGTTGCAACAGCTTTTGAATATGATGGAACTAATTGGGCTGGTGGCGGAACTGCAAATACAGCTAGATCACAAATATGTGGCGCAGGAACACAAACTGCAGGTTTAGCCTATGGTGGAGCTAGTCCTGGTGCAGTCGCTAATTCAGAAGAATATGATGGTTCATCGTGGACCGAAGGAAATGATTTAAATACAGCTTTAAAAGGATTAGCGGGTAGTGGATTTGGAACACAAACGGCAGCCGTTCGGACAGGAGGAACTCCAGGTCCAGCAGGAAATTCAGTGGCTACAACAGAAATATATAATGGTACAAGTTGGTACACATCAGCCACATTAGGAACAGCTTGTTATTCACACGCAGACGCAGGTTCTTCAACCTCTACAGCTGGACTTATAGCTGGTGGAGGAAATACGTCCGCTGCTGTTATTACGACTACACAAGAATTAGCAGGCGAAACAACAGCCGCAGAAGCTGCTGATGTAGACTTTGACTAATGTTTTAAAATAAGGTATAAAATCGCTATATGAAAGAGAAAAGAAACATACACGAACTCATTGTACGAGAAGAACCTCATCTTCATGAGATATTAGATCCTGCACAGGTTGCAAAATTTAAAGAATTAACAAACGAACTTAGAGATACCTGGACAAAGAAACAAATGTTCAGAACAAAAACAGAGATGGAATTTTCTGTTTTAAATGATGCTAAGTATCCAACCAATGCTTCCAAGTATTGGCAATGTGTAAGAGAACAAAATACACATATGGAAAACTTGATGCACTTATCCTTCGATGCTCGTAAAAATGATATTGAAATAAAACAGAAACAAAAAGAATTAGAAGAAGAAAAAGACGAATTAAAAAAAGAACTCATTCAAGTAGAAATAGATGAAAAAACGTATAGTAAAGCATCAATGCAATTGGTTGCTGCTCATCGTATGAGAGAAGTTACAGAATGGTCTAACTTTAAAAAGATTTATAATGATGGTACTTTTGATACTAATAATGTTGATACACACCAACTATTATCATACAAAAAGATCATGAAGAACAGAAAGAACACTTTAACTCCAGGTTCTTCACAGCCTGAAGTTTTTAATGTACTAGGCCAAATGCAATCTATTGAGAGAATAGAAGAAGAAAGAAAAGCTTTAGGCCATGAACAAAAGAAAGCTATTAGTGAAACACCTAAATACGGAAAACAAGGCTAAACAAATCTACTTTCTTTGTGCGATGCCAAGATCAGGGAATACCTTGTTCTCATCCATTATGAATCAAAATCCAGATGTAGTAGTCACTCCCAATAGTCTTACATTGGAAATTATGAAAGAGTTATTTCTTCTTAAAAAAATAGATACCTTTCAAAATTTTCCTGATGAACAATCTTTAGATAATGTTATGGATGAAGTTTATAATCTTTATTACAAACATTGGAATTATAAAATTATTATAGATCGAGGACCTGTTTGTACACCTGGTAATCTAAAGGTGATGCAAAAACATTTTAAACAGCCAATTCGATGTGTTGTAATTGTAAGAGATCTATTGGATGTTTTAGCTTCCTATATTAAATGGTTTGAAACAGAACCCACAGCGTTTCCGAATCAATTTAAAACTATAGAAGAAAAACTTAGTAAAATTATGGATAAGAATGGAGCTGTTGCAAAAGAATTAATGTCCATTCAATATTTACTACAACATCCTGAAATGGCAGTCTTTATTAAATATGATGATCTTGTTGAAAATCCAGAACAAGAATTAAGAAAAATTTATACTTTTTTAAATCTTCCTTATTTTCCACATACGTTTATTGATCTAAATCAAATAACTGTTAATGGTTTACAATATAATGATAGCATTGTAGGTGAAAATATGCATACTATTCGCACTAAAAAAATTATGAAAGTAGAGAATGAATATAAGAAATTAATCCCCGAAAGATTTGTGAAAGAATATGGACACATCCGATTTTAAATTTGTTTGGTTAGGTCAAACTATTTTAAGATATCAAGTTCCTTTAGATGTTTTTAATACTCTTAACGGAATTTACGAAACCAATTTTGTTAATCTTCCAGATGCTCATAAACAATTGGTTGGTAAAATAGGAAAAGAAAATTCTCTATTTTTTGGTGGTGCAATAAATGAAAAAATGCACAAACACAACTTACTTCCTCCTTATATTTTAAATTGGTTTGAAAGTACGTTTAAACATTATTTAGAATTTAATAAGATATATAAATATAATCTTCATATGAACTCTATATGGATTAATGAAATGAAAGCAGGAGAATATAATCCTATTCACATTCATCAAGGAACTATTTATACAGGACTTTCATCAGTTATGATGCTTAAACTTCCTAAAGATATGGGTCCTGAATATGCAAGACCTGATATTAAAATGAATGGTCAATTACAAATAATAGGAGCAGCTAATGGTCAATTTGTAAAATCTGACTATTCACCTATTGCAGAAGAAAGAGATTTTTATGTTTTTCCTTATGATATGAGGCATTGTGTTTATCCTCATACCAATCCTAATGCCAAAAGAAGAACTCTTGCAGCTAATATGGATGTAGAATATAATCCAGTATCAACAAGGACCGCAGGATGAACCCGACAGAACCCACTTGGAAAAGTTATATCGCTGAAACAACTCAGCCTATCTTTTCACCTCAACAATGCCAGATGGTGATTGATAAGGGCATGAGTTTAAAAAAAGAAACCGCACAAATAGGCATGGGACAAAGACCTGGGGGTGGTTATGATCCTAATAAACGAATTACAACGATTAGCTGGATTCCTTTTAAAGAAATGCCAGAAATGTATCATGATATTGAAGCCACAATGCTTAAAGCAAATAATAATCACTTTGGTTTCGAAGGCATGCGACTCACAGAACCGGGTCAATTTACACATTACCCTGCAGGTGGATTTTATGAATGGCATATGGATAATGATGTGTTGGGAAAACATCAGCCTCCTGTTCGTAAAATCTCAATGACACTTCTGTTATCTGATCCTTCTACTTTTGAAGGTGGAGAATTAGAGTTTATGAGTAAAGGTAAGACTGCAAAGTTAAAACAAGGTCAAGCGATCTTCTTTGCGAGTTGGTTACAGCACCGTGTTAAACCCGTTACCAAAGGTGAAAGAAAATCTTTAGTTATGTGGTTTGGAGGTCCACCATTTAAATGATTACTGAGCATCATTTTCCAACAATCATTTATATTAAAGACATACCAAATGCGCTTCAGTTGAATCAATATTTAGAACAAAAGATTATTCAATGGAGTCAGCAGGATAAAGGAGTTTCTAAAACTAATGCAGGTGGATGGCATAGTGAAACGGATATGAATAAAAAAGAAGAGTATAATCCGTTAGTCAAAGAACTCTTTAATATGCAACATGAGATTTATCAAAAAGAAAAATTAGATATGAAACCTGTTCTTGGAAATATGTGGGCAAATATTAATTATCCAGGAAACTATAACCGACCTCACTTACATCCTAATGCTTTGTTTTCAGGGGTATATTGGGTTAAAGTTCCACCTCAATCAGGAAACTTTATGGTTTATGATCCAAGAACTGGAGTTCAAGTGACGATGCCTAATCGTAAAAAAGGCGCTCTTCCTTCTGAATTATGGAGAGAAGTGCATTATGAACCTGTAGCTGGAAGATGTATTATGTTTCCGGCTTGGTTATGGCATGAAGTAAAACCTAATGAAAGTAATGATATAAGAATATCTGTATCGTTTAATTTTTTACAGCGATGATAGAAACCATATATACAGAATTACCTTTTGAAAAAATAAAATACCTTGATAGAAAGGAATTTTATAAACAGGGCGAAAAAGAATTTAAAGATGCGTTAACACAGTCTATGAAAAAATATGGAATGAAAGATCCTGTGTATTGTTGGGCTAATGGTAAAGCTTATGGCGATATCATTAAAGTGATTGTAGGCAATAATAGAATGGCTGTTGCTAAAGAATTAGGAATTAAAATGATCCCAGCGGTTATCACTAATTTTAAAGCGGACACCTTACCCATTGAAGGACGAATTTTAAATACGGATGCTGAAATTCAAGAACTATTTCATTTACCTAATGATCTTCAAATTAGAAGAGATGCAAATGGAGATGTTGATCAAGTAATGCCTATTTATTATATGAAGAAAGGAGTTAGAGAAGAATATGTTTAAAGAAAAGAAATATGTAGTTATTAAAAAAGCCATATCATATGAATTAGCTAACTTTGGATTTAACTATTTGTTGCTTAAACGAGAAGCAGTAAAATGGATGCAGGATAATAACTATATCTCAAAATTTACTCCTGGCTTTGGTAAATGGGGAGATGAACAAATACCTAATCCTAATACCTATTCAGTCTATAGTGACATGTTTATGGAAACATTGATGATGAAGGTACTACCCATCATGCAACAACGTACGGATATGAATTTAGTACCTTGTTATACTTATACTAGAATCTACAAAAAAGGAGATATTTTAAGAAGACATAGTGATAGACCTAGTTGTGAGATCTCAACAACTCTACATCTAGGAGGAGATCCTTGGACAATCTTTTTAGATCCTACAGGACAAAAAACAGTCATTGATGAGTATAAACAAATCATTAAACCTAATGCTCCTAAAGGTATCCCCGTCGATTTAGAGGTAGGAGATATGCTAGTATATAGCGGTTGTGAGCTAGAGCACTGGAGAGAGCCTTTTGAGGGCGACAATTGTGCTCAAGTTTTCTTACATTATAACAACCTCGATGGTCCTTTTGGGACTCAAAATAAGTTTGATAAAAGACCTATGCTGGGCGTAGTAAAGTAGTTGAACTCATTTCAAATATGTTATAATTATAGCATACGGATTTTAGTATGCTTCAAAAGATCAATATAGCACCAGGTTTTAATAAACAAGTCACAGCCACAGGCGGAGAAGGTCAGTGGGTAAGTGGTGACTATGTACGATTTCGTTACAACTCTCCTGAAAAAATAGGAGGTTGGTCTCAACTCGGAGACAAAACTATTACAGGACGAAATACAGCTTTACACCATTTTGTTAATGCAAGTGGTATTAAGTATGCTGCCTTAGGAACAAATAGATTTTTATACATCTATTCTGGAGGTGCTTTTTATGATATAACACCTATTAAAGCTACAACAACATTAACTAATGCCTTTACAACAACCAATGGATCAACAACTGTCACGATCACGTTTGCGAGCGCTCATGGAATTACTGCTGGGGATATTATTCTTCTCGATAATTTTACTGCTATCACCGATTCTAATTTTAGCTCTGGTGATTTTGACGATTACAATTTCATGGTCACATCCGTACCAACCACAACAACGATTACGGTCACGATGGGATCAGCAGAAAGTGGATCAGGAGCCACAACATCCGGAGGAATAAGAGTAAGACATTATTATTCTATAGGACCTGCCGTTGAGGAATCAGCAGCTGGTTATGGATTAGGGCTTTGGGGTGGTGTTAAATTAGGAGTTGGAGAATCAACTTTAGATGGAGCATTAACTGATGCGTCTACTAGCATTGTTTTAGATGACTCAGCATCCTTTCCCGCTACTGGAACTATCGTTGTAGATGATGAACGTATTGCTTATACATCGAATACCTCAGGTACAGAAACTTTATCAGGATTAACAAGAGGATCAGACAACACAACCGCAGCAGCACACTCAGATGGAGCAACGGTTAAAAATGCATCAGACTATACCAAATGGGGTGCATCACAAACGGGTGATATTATTACTGCTCCGGGTGTATGGTCTTTGGATAATTATGGAAATAAATTGATCGCAACCATCGTTGATGGTGCAACGTTTGAATGGGATTCAGATGCAACAGGCGCAACCTCTACAAGAGCCACAATCGTAGCTAACGCACCCACAGCAGCAACACAAACTTTAGTATCTACACCCGATCGTCACTTAGTATTTTTTGGAACTGAAACAACGATTGGAACAACATCCACACAAGAT
>Ga0209992_10002551_pt1 | contig 16468 bp, 21 predicted proteins | sample 2SBtaG_2_FD_182564 | JGI IMG/M metagenome (GOLD analysis project Ga0209992, IMG submission 182564) | Deep subsurface microbial communities from Kolumbo volcano to uncover new lineages of life (NeLLi) - 2SBTROV12_ACTIVE470 metaG (SPAdes)... | ecosystem: Environmental > Aquatic > Marine >... | reverse complement strand
TAGGGCACGGCTGGCACCCTGATCCTCCCTACTACGATCTTACTTAGAACTTTATGTTATATTTGAATTGGATCTTTCTTTCTTAAGATTAGTAATCATGGTACAGACAGAACAAGTCTTTCCAGTACATTCATTCCCACAAATATCACAATTTCTTTTCTTCTTATCATCATTGTCTTTAATGACGTCAGAAATTTTTAGAATTGAATGGTACATACTATTTTTAATTCCACTCCGATTGTCTTCTAATGAGTTGAGAAATTCACGTATTTCAGTTCTTATCCCTTCATTCATGTGAGGACAAGGTTCTGATTGAAATGGCAAATTATTGGTAAACGCATAAAATACTATCTCAGATTCATAAATTTCTGAGAGTGGTTTGATTTTCCTAAGCTTTGCATTTTCATTATCGGGATTCATCCATCCAATTTTGTTTGTATCTCCTGATAATGTGTTTATCAAGAATGTCTGTAAAGTATCATCAAGATTATGACCAGTTGCAATTACATTGGCTCCAATCTGTCTTGCAGCATGATCTAGTGCTCTTCTTCTAAAAGTACCACAAATAGAACATGATGAAGTTTTTTCATTTTCTCTAAGTTCTAATGATTCAGTTAGTGTTACATCAAATAGTTCCTTGTATGAGTATATCTTAAATTCTACATCCAATTTTGAACAAAATTCTTTCACTATATCTAATGCCTCATCTCTATATCCCGGAATACCTTCATCTATTGTTACTGCTATAATTCTGAAATTATGAGTTTGAGACATTTTTTTTAATGTATCAAGTAGAACAAGGGAATCTTTTCCCCCAGAAACTCCCACACATACCAAATCACCATTTTTAATCATCTTGTATTTTGAGATTGTTTTAGCTGCTTTTCTTAGAATTGAATTTGAAAAACATTCAGAACATAGATTTTCACCTGAATATTTTCTGGAATAAACTGTGACATTTTGGCATTTATCACATTGCATAATTTCAAGAATGTTTATTGTTTAATATCTCATTCTTCTAGATTGTAAACCAACCTGATTTCATATAAGATAATCCTATGTTTAGTCCAAATATTATGAATGTGAAGGCATATACTGCCATCATTGTTCCATTTACTGCTTTTTCAGAAATTTTCTTATCAATTATAGTATGGATAAATTTTCCTCCATCTAAAATTGGTAATGGAAGCATGTTGATAATTCCTATAAAAAATGAAATCATCCATAACCATAACAGAAACATAGAAACATGAGGATTATTCCACTCGATGAAATTATAGATTGGCTTGAATGATAAATTATTGTCCCGCATTATTCCTACCAAACCTCGCTCAGGATCATCTGGCGAAGGCATTATTGTTATAGGAAACAGAATTTCTTGACCGTCTCTTAGTATTACTACATCTACTGTTTCCCCTGGTGTCAGATCAACCTTCTGAAAATCCAGCGGCGAAATAATCTTAACACCATCAATATTTGTAATAATATCATTTTCTTTCATCCCTGCCTTTTCAGCTCCACCTCCTTCAATTACCGATAAGACCAAGACACCATCAGGTGATTCATAAAACCAACCCAAAAATGGTTCAGGTAATATCATTGCAAATAATGGATTTGTAAGTAATATTGCACCTAATACAAATGCAAATAGAACATTTGATGTAGCTCCAGCACCAATTACTCTTAGTCTAGAGACTTTTTTTGCCTTGTCAAATTCTTCTTCATCAGGCTCTACAAATCCTGCAAACATTGCAATAAAGATTGCAAATCCACCAGTTTTTATCTTAATTTTTTCAAGTGTTGCAACTATTCCATGTGCACCTTCATGCATCACTAAAACAATTGGTATTGATAATAGAAAATAGAGTATTGCAGAAGCAGATGTTAAAGTAACACCCGGGATTAATACAGTTAATTCTGCAAATTCAGTTGGTTCAACAAAGAAATTTGCAATATTTGAAAATAAGAACCAAAATGCAAATCCCATCATTAAGAATCCAGCTATAACACTAACATCTGCAAAAACTCTGATACCACGTTTAGTTCTTCCAAGTAATCTAGTTAGTGCAGATTGAACCTTATAATTTTTGTATGTAAGACTGTATGGTTTTATTGTAAAACCATATTTTTCCAGTTTTAGTACTTTTGCTGTGATAAAAATTCCTACCCAAGCGATTAGAACATAAATTATTGCATTATCAGTTATAAAATCTAATTCCATGTGAACGGTAATTTTTTTTAGTATCGTACATTTATCGGTTACTATGGCCTCAGTGATTATCATCTCAACATTTCCAGATAAAAAATCAATCACAAATATTGCAAATCAATTAGTAAAGAGAAAATTTGTAGCATGTGTGAATATTACAAAGATCTCATCAATTTATTCATGGAAAGGAAAGATTGAAAATCAGTCAGAATATCTAGGAATTTTCAAAACTACTAGAAAAAATTTGAAAATTCTAAAAAAAGAATTACAAAGACTTCATCCTTATGATGTTCCGGAAATTGCTGAGATTAATCCTAGCTCAATAAACAAACCATATTTGAAATGGTTAACTGAAGCTACAGTTTAACCAGTTACTGGAAATCTCAGTAGAGATATTATTCCACCCAATCCAGAGACACGCAGGCCTACATCAGTTGTACTATCAACACTGAAAATTTTACCACCTTTTGCCTCAACATCATTTAGAAAGTCCACCACCATTTGTTCATCAAAGTCTTGAATGACTTTCTCAGAGAATACCAATGATTCTATAGCACCAAACTCATTTGCTTTTCGTGTTTCTTCTAGTCCCATCGAAAATTTCTTACTTGTTTTGTTAGCTAGAAACATCACTTGATCTATAATCTCAGACACTTTACCGAGCTTGCTATCCGACATTATTTCCTTCATGCTTTCTGATTTAGTAAAAATATGAATTCCATCCTCACCACCAGAATCAACACCTTCAATTACCTTGATCTGAATTTTTTGTCCTAAACTAGTTTTAGAAAGAAAATTTCCAAACTTTTTTCGTGTTTCTCCAGGTCCAAAAATCAATAAAATGTCATCTTTTTGAATAATTGTTGATAATGCTTTAGTTACATCGTCAAAGAATTTTTCTATTTTGAAATTACTTTTGTATCTTTTTCCACTTGAACCAGAATACATGTTTGGTAAAAGATGTAGATGTGTTCCTTTGAGTCTACCTATACCACAATCTCCTGTGTCTATAGCAACCAAAAGAAATGTCTCACCATGATCTTTTGCTCTAGCAAGTTTTCTTTCAACAGAAGACCATTTCTTCTTTTCAAGATTGAATGGTTGTTCAATCTTTATAATAAATGAGTGGTGTGAACCATGTGGCACTGCATCATTATTTGATTCTGTGATTATTCCTCCTACACGAATTCTGTCTAATACATCATCCAAAGATATTTTTTCAACTTCAATTGCTAGTCTAATTTTTATTCTCTCACCTTTATCTGGCCGTGAATATTCTTTTTCTTGTTTTATAACACGTGTTGTTTCTCCAATAATCTTGTTCCCCTCTTTGATTAATCTGCGAATTGTCAGTAAATCATCTGAATCTTCAGCAATAAATGAGACTGTATTATCGTCAAGCGTTTTGGTAATCATATTTTTTTTTAGTATATCTTAATTAAAAAGCCAACTTATTATTCTGAGCCAGTCTGTTGTTCTTCTGCTTTCTTTTTTAGATAGTTTTCAACCCAATCCAAAGTAATAACACCACCCTCCGCAAGATTAACTAAGGAATTTGATGATGCTTCTCCTTTTACCTTACCGGTATTTCGTCTAATCTGACGCCATTTCAAACTAGTATTTCCACTTTTTGAGGAATAGATAATTCCTAATACATCTCTAGCATTAACAAAAGTGATCTCTCTAATTTTTTTTAGAGTTACTTTGTCTGCTGCCTCAACATAAATCGAACCTTTATCTTCATCACGTTCAGGAAAAACTTCAGGATCTTCAAGATAACTCCGTGGAGCAAAAGAACTACAAGTGCTTGCTATCACAAACCGTCTAAAATTTTCCACTGTTGAGGGTGCATCAATTGTTACCATTTCTAATCCATGTAACTTTCTTACTTATCAAGCTTCGTGAAAGATTCAAGTAAGTATAATCCATATTTTATAATGCAGGCAATGATGCAAAATATCCTTTGATTTGATGATAGGGATCTTGAGTTCTGAGCCTGCACTCTAGATTTTTATGATTAGAGTTACAAACAATACTAATGAAGTCATTAACAAAGTATCTATCTTTTAAAACAAAATCTAAAAAAGAATTTGTTAACATAACTTCAGATATAGAAAAATTAGTTCAAGAAAGTGGAGTTAAGAACGGTTTATGTCTAGTCAATGCAATGCACATTACAGCTAGTGTATTCATTAATGATAATGAGTCGGGGTTACACAGAGATTATGATAAATGGCTTGAGAACTTGGCACCTCATTTACCAATTGAGCAGTATCAACATAATAACACTGGTGAAGATAATGCTGATGCACATCTTAAACGTCAAGTAATGGGACGAGAAGTTGTTGTTGCAATTACAAATTATGAATTAGATTTTGGACCATGGGAAGCCATATTTTATGGAGAATTTGATGGTCAGAGAACTAAGCGAGTACTAGTAAAAATCATCGGCGAATAGAATCTAACCAAAGTCTGCATCACGTTTTTGTGATTGTTGTTCATTTTTCCTTGCCGCTTCACGAAACTCTTCATCATGATTTTGTCTACCATGAGTACATTTTACGCAACCAAGAATTCTACCATTAGGATCCTTTTCAAATTCATTACATCCACAAAAACATGCCATAAAGTTACAACTTTGTTTTAGTATATTTTCTTTTGTAGGCTTTATTGACCTCTAGAAGTTTGGCAGCACTCACCCATAGGTATATCACGACCTCTCGGGCTCTTACTAGGACATTTTAACATAATACATAGCGCATCTGTAAACTGTTTGCTCATATGATGCTCTATACCACAAACCATTTCCTCATCAATGTCAATTTTCAATGCACTATCCATCAAAACTTCTAACAAACGGCTATTTCGAATCATAGACGATGCAATATTTTCACCAGATTCTGTTAATGACACTCCAGCTTTGTTGTATTTTACCAGCTCTCTTAGAGCTAGTTTTTTTAGCATTTGAACCACACTTGGTTGGCGAACATTAAGCCTTTTTGCAATTGTACTTATTTTCACGTCATCACCTTTTTCTCTAATATGCCAGATAGCTTTCAGATACATTTCTGTATGTTCTGCTTCTGCAGTACCCACAAACAGTACTTCATCATCATTTAATTCATCCATAATATACTAATGACAAATTGTTTTATTAAGTATTCATTGAAATCTATTCCACTAGATTAGAAATTACTTTACTTTAACAGAATCTTTTAGCAGATATTCGAAGTATTCTCTTGCAAAACCAGCTAATCCTGAGTGATCTGCCCAGATTGCAACCACATCTGATGAACTGGAACTACTTATGTCTGGACCTAATAAAATTACAACATATCGTTTATCAGAAATAATTCCTCCACCAAATAATCCTTCTTTTACTTTTACTTTGGCTACTCTTGAAATAGAGTTTAGTGATTCTTTATCAAGTTTATCAGATGTAAGAATTGTAATATCAACTCCCTTGTCATGTAATTGCCGTAATTTTGGTAACGCTTGTTTAACAATAGCTTCACCTGCTTGAGGCACAGCTATCATTACTTCATTTCTGCAAAGTTCAACTAATTCCATTATCTTTGCAACAATATTCATTATTCCAGATATGACCCAGATGTCAGGTTTTTCACTAGTACCACTTTTTTCATAAAGTGGAATTAGTTCTGTCAAGATAGTATGCTGATTTTTTGAAAACTCTGATTCCTCAGTCTGTTTCGTTGCTTCAAGTGCAGTAGAAGGTGATTTGGCAAAATATTTTGTTGGTCTGGATTCATCAGAACCAATCCAGCCTCGTTCTTCTAACGTCCCCAGAACTTCATAAATTTTTGAATAAGGAACTCCTGAATTTTGGCTAAGTTCTGATGCATTAAGTTCTCCACCTTTTAGTAAGGAAGTATATGTTTTAATCTCATAACTAGTCAAACCAATTTTTTCTAACGATTTTTTTGTATTATCTGAGATACTCATATGCGATCAACTCCTAATTTTGATACTTAGATTGCATATATACCCATTACCCATTTCATCTGGTGGAGAGTAGGAATTCTATTATATACTAATTTGAAAAAATTTCATTACAGATGGCATTAATTCAGATATCCAATCAATCTACAAAGACACAGGGAAAGAAATCTACTATTAGATTTACACAAAGTATTTGCCCAGATTGTAATATGATTTTGGATGCTGAAGTTTTTGAAAGAAATAACCAAGTCTTCATGTCTAAGATTTGTCCAACTCATGGTGAAACTGAAGAACTGTATTTTGGTTCATATGATATGTACAAAAAATTCAGTACATACTGGGTTGATGGAAAAGGTGCACATTCACCAAATGTAATAATGGAAGACAAATGTTCTTGTCCAAATAACTGTGGTTTATGTTCTAACCATTTATCTCACAGTGGACTTGCAAATATGATAGTTACAAACAGATGTGATCTTACCTGTTGGTATTGTTTCTTCTATGTCAAGAAAGGTCTTGAAGGTGCATACATGTACGAACCAGAACTTGATCAAGTAAGAGCAATGATGAAAACACTAAGATCAGAAAGACCAATTCCAGGTAACTCTATGCAGATTACTGGTGGTGAGCCAATGCTTAGAGAAGACATTAGTGATGTTATTAAAATTATGAAAGAAGAAGGTGTTGAACACATTCAGATGAATACAAATGGAATTAGACATGCAATGGACCCAGAAGCTGCACGTGAAGTTAGAATGGCTGGATGTAACAACTTGTATCTTAGTTTTGATGGTATTACTGCAAGAACTAATCCAAAAAATCATTGGGAAATTCCATATGCACTAGATAGTTGTAGAAAAACTGGAACTACCGTAGTATTTGTTCCAACTGTAATCAAATCAATTAATGATCATGAATTAGGCGGAATTATTAGATATGCACAAAAGAACTTAGATGTAGTTCATGCAGTTAACTTCCAACCAGTATCATTGACTGGAAGAATGGGAAAAACTGAACGTGATAAATATAGAATTACAATTCCAGATTGTATTCAAAGAATTGAAGAACAAACAGAAGGTCAGGTAACAGTTGACGATTGGTATCCAGTACCAAGTTGTATGCCACTAACTAATGTTATTGAAGCATTCTCAAGTAAACCAAAATACGAATTATCAATTCATTTCGCCTGTGGTGCAGGAAGTTATGTATTCCAGGATGCAGATACAAAGAAACTTGTCCCAATGACACGATTCTGTGATATTCAAGGAATGTTAGAATTGTTTGAGGATAAATCAGAACAAATTCGTTCTGGTGCAAACAAATACTTTACAATGTTAGAGGTTGTAAGAAAACTCAAAGGATTTATCGATAAATCAAAACAGCCTGCAGGATTAGATTTGGCTAAAATGTTTGGAAACATACTCATGAAGCGTTCTTTCGATGCAGTTGGTTCATGGCATGTCAAAGGCTTGTTCCTAGGAATGATGCACTTCCAAGACAAATACAATGAAGATTTAGAAAGACTACAGAGATGTGATATCCACTATGTTACACCAGACCTTAGAATTATTCCATTCTGTGCATTTAACGTAATTCCAGAATGGTACAGAGACAGAATTCAAAAGAAATATTCTATTACAGTAGAGGAATGGGAAGAAAGAGAAGGTGTTAAACTAGAAGACGGTCTTTACAGAGGTCTTATGAGAAGAGGTGCTGGTGACGAACTAGCAGCTGGTTGTGCAAAAAGTGAGATGTTCCATCAAGCAGCACAAGCAACAATGTAATTAAATTTTAAAAAGATTCAAGTTAGTGATTTTCAATTAATATAAGACATGAGCTCAAATACAAATTCACCATTGCGTACAGTTGAATGGAAAGATAATAAAGTTCGTATGATTGATCAAACAAAACTACCAAACGAATTTGTTTATGTTGAATATTCTGATTTTAATCAGGTTGCAGATGCAATTAGAAATCTTGTAGTTCGTGGTGCACCTGCAATTGGAGTTTCTGGTGCATTTGGATTAGCACTGGCATCAATACAAAGTGATGCAAAAGATAAAGATGATTTGCTTGTATTTCTTGAAGAAGCTCATGAGATTTTACTTGAAACAAGACCTACTGCAGTCAATCTGAAATGGGGATTAGACCAAATAATGAAGATTGCACAACAAGGTGAAAACGTTGAACAAATAAGATCTTCAGTAATTGAGGAAGCAAAAAGACTAGCAGAAGAAGATGTAAAAATTAACATGTCTATGGGTAAGCATGGTTCTGAATTATTTGCTAATAATGATACTGTAATGACACATTGTAATGCTGGTGCACTAGCAACAGTTGGATATGGAACTGCATTAGGAGTGATTCGAGCTACTAAAGAAAGTGGAAAAAATATTAAAGTTATTGCAACTGAGACAAGACCAATCCAACAGGGTTCAAGATTAACTGCATTTGAACTAAAACATGATGGAATAGATGTTAGTCTAATTCCAGATACTGCAGTTGGTTACACAATGGCAAATAATCTGGTAAACAAAATTGTGGTTGGTGCTGATAGAATCTTAAGAACCGGTCATGTTTTTAATAAAATTGGTACATATCAAGTTGCTACTATGGCTAAACAGCATAATATTCCATTTTATGTTGCTGCACCACTATCTACTTTTGATCTAAAAAGTAATCCTGATGAAGTGGTTATAGAACAAAGAAAGGCATCTGAAGTTACTGGTATTGGTGACAAAAAAACTGCACCTGAAGATATCAATGTGATAAATCCAGCATTTGATATGACTCCACCCGAACTAATATCTGGAATAATCACAGAAAAAGGAATAGTAAAGGCTCCATTTGGCGATTCTATCAAAAAGTTATTTGAAGCTAATTAATAGAAAGTTTTTATCTCTACTGTATTTTTTTAGCATATGGAACCAGTAAGCGAAGATCAAGTTAGAAGTTCTTTGAAACAATGTATGGATCCTGAAGTACCTCTAAGTATTGTTGATATGGGTTTAATCTATGGTATTGATATTTCTGAAAACAATGATGTTAATATCAAAATGACTATGACTACTCAAGGTTGTCCTTTACATGAAACTATGGTTGACGATGTTAAACGGTATACAAAGAAAGTTTCGGGAGTAAATAGTGTAAATGTTGACATTGTTTGGGATCCTCCTTGGACAATGGATAAAATGTCAGATGAAGCAAAAGCCATGATGAAAAAAATGGGCTCTCAAAATACCCCTGCTCCAATTGACTATGAAACTGCATTACCTCAGGGAGTAGGAAATCTGGTTAAGCAAGAAGATGGTTCAATGGTATTAGCTAACGAACACGAACAGGGTTTTATGGTTAATCAGGCTATCATTGACTTTTGGAAATCTTGTGATGGTAACCGTAAAGTCACAGAATTAGTTGAACTCTTTGCTCAACAAACTGGATTGCAACGAACACAAGTAGAAAAGGAAGTTATGCAATTACTCAAACAACTACATGAAGGAGGACTACTAGTAATTACAAATCAAACCGACACTCCAAATGTTGAGTTTAAAAAATCAAATTAGATTTCTTTTATTTCTGTAATTGTAGCTAGTACTGAATCCATTTTAACAATTGCTCTTTTTTCATTCCATCCTAAAGCAACATACCAATCACCAGCATCATCGTCATATTTTGTTTCAAGTGTTTCTATATCGGATGCTTGTACTTTGTAATTTTTGATAATTCCTGATATTGCTAATGATATTGCATCTTTTTCAGTTTTCAGCCGTCTATCCATTAACCCAATTCCAGGAGACATAGAAAACGTTGAAAATTATATCTAATATACTTGATTGTTAATCCGAAAGGGCCCGTAGGGATTCGAACCCTAGACCTGTTGGTCCGAAGCCAACCGCTCTATCCAGACTGAGCTACGGGTCCAAAAAAATAAGCATTTATCCTGTCTAAATATCTGTCTTAATTATGAAAGTATCAAAAAAAGTAGCTGGTGTTGAATATGCAATCAGAGATATTGTTTCAGCTGCTAGAGAAATTGAGCAGCAAGGAAAAACAGTAGATTATTTGAACATTGGTGATCCTGTCCAATTTGGTTTTCAACCACCTGAAAATGTAAAGCAGGCATTAATTGATGCAGTAGACAAAGGAAATAATTTCTATACGCAATCTGAGGGTCTTCCAGAATTATTAAATGCAATTGCACAAAAGGAAAATTCCAAGGGGCTTTCAATTGGTCCAGAAAATATTCTAGTTACAAACGGTGTATCTGAAGGATTAGACATGGTAATATCATCAATTGTCGAAGAGGGAGATGAAGTTTTGTTACCAGGTCCATATTATCCACCATATGCATCATATGTAAGATTACATGGTGGAAAACCAATTGAATTTGCAGTTGACTTAAAAAATTCTAGACCAGATATTGATGATATTAAAACAAAGATTTCATCAAAAACTGTTGCTATCTGTTTAATCAGTCCAAATAATCCAACGGGTTTAATTTTTGATGAGAAATACCTAAAACAGATTGTTGATATTGCAAATGAACACAGCCTCTATCTAATCTGTGATGAAATTTATGATAAGATAATTTTTGATCAAGAATTCACAGGTATTGGTAAAGTTGCAGGAGACTCACCAGTTATAATTCTAAATGGTTTTTCAAAAGTTCATTTAATGTCTGGTTGGAGAATTGGTTATATCGCATTTAATAATTCTAAAGAACTTAATTCAATTAGAGAAAATCTTCCTAAACTAGCAAGAGTTAGAATTTCCACTAATCTTCCAGTACAATATGCTGCATTGGAATCGCTACGTGGGCCACAAGATTATATTACAAAATTCGTTTCGGAAATAAAAACACATAGAGATTATGTTGTAAAAAGACTTAATGCCATGAATAACATTTCATGTTCTAATCCACAAGGAGCATTCTATGCATTTCCAAAGATTGAAAATAACAAGTCTGGCTCAGATAAGGAATTTGTATTAGAGTTACTAAAACAGAAAGGTGTGTTAACAGTTCATGGTTCCGGTTTTGGTGCTCAATATGGCAGTGGTCATTTTAGAGTAGTTTATCTTCCTAATATGGAAATTTTAGAGTCTGCCATGAACAAAATTGAGGATTTTGTTCGTTAATATTTCCAGACTGAAAATTCTTTTGGTATAATCTCAATAATACAATCTGTATCATCCAAGATCTCTTTTGCAGATTTACTTTCCAGATTTTTAAAATATCGTAAAAGTATCTTTTTTGCTACTCTAGAAACAGTTGTTTTTTCCTTAATCAGTTTTGCATTACCTTTGCCCATTACTCCAAAGATATTAGGTGCATGAACACCTACATCTACACAAAAACTAACTTTTTTGTGATTTTTTACATTCTTTGCTTTTTCAGTCTGAGTGTTTGTTCCTATGAGAATTTTTTTATTCAAATACATATACCAAACTGGAACAATGTGAGGCATACCTGTTTGATTGACAGTTGCCAGATGCAGAATCTTCTGGTTCTTCAAAAATTCATCTTTTTTTGACATTAGATTTTCTAAACCCCATTCCAATCATAAAACAACCAAATACAATCATTGCTAAAGAAATTTTTTCATTTGTTATATCTGGACCAACCAAAAAATCATAAACAAATTCCGGACTCCATATAAGCATATTTTGAATTAACACAATTAAAGCCATTATAATGAAAAGCAAACCCATTGCGGTAAACCAATTACGACCACGACGTGGATATTCAGCACTCATAAAAATACTAGATTTTACAGAACTTAAATTATCTTAATGCCAGGATTTTTCATTTTGTTTCTAATCATTGCATTAAGTAGAAGTGGCGTTGACATTTCAACTAAATATGCTAATGCACCAGGACCAAGATAAATTGGACGTAGACCTTCAATTTCAGTAATTAAATTATTTACAATTTCAATTGATTCTTTATTGTCTCCTGCAACAAAAATATCATAATCCAGACTTAATGTTGGATTGATAAGTTTTTTTTCAGAAATTACATGGAATGCTGAAATCAATTTTGTTTTATCTTTCATGTGTTTTTCAACTGTTTGATGTGAAAATGGTTTGTTTTCTTTAATTGCAACACATTCAAAACCCACGTCAGTCTTTGTCATTGGTACTATTGGTGATATTACAATACATTCATCACTAATTTCAGGCAGAACCTGTGAACAAATTGAATCAATATTTTCATATGGAATAGATAGAACTAAAATCTGAGAGTCTCTTGCAACTGAAATATTATCAGTTCCTATAATTTTCCCGTTAATTTCACCATATGCTTCTTTTGCAAGGTTAGTATATTCTGTGGCAGATGAAGCTGCACGTTCTGCATCTCGTGAACCTATGATAACTTCATGAGTTTTAGACCATCTTAATGCAAAACCCTTACCCATTCCACCTGTTCCACCAATAATTCCAATTTTCATAGATTCGCTCTAACAATGTTATTATTATCTCTATGTGAAAAATCAAAAAGATTCAAAAAAATGATAATATTTCTAAGACATGCACAAGCAGAAAATAACACAAAAAAAATTCTTGCAGGACGTACACCTGGAATAAATCTTACTGAGGAAGGAAGAAAACAAGCTGAACAAGCTGGAAAAATGTTAGAGGCACTTGATGTTTCTGCAATTTATACAAGTCCAATTGATAGGGCGATCCAAACTAGTGAAATTGTATCAAAGCATTGTAATGTTGAATACAAAACTGATAACAGATTAATCGAATTAGATATGGGACAATTTACAATGATGCCATATCAAGAAATTTTTGAAAAACATGGAAATGTTTTCTTAAAATTCTATAGTGGTTCTTCTGAAGTTAGTGAAAATGGCGTGGAAACATTTGCCCAAGTACAAAATCGAGTTAATGAAATGGTAGACTTTGTAATTTCCAAGCACAAAAATGAAAATGTTGTTTTGGTAACTCATATGGACCCTATTAAAGCAATGATCGGTCAAGTGCTAAAATTAAAACCAGAAGTATTATTTGATCTGATTATTGCAAATGCGTCACTGTCAATTATCAAAAACCACGATCAGAACTTTTACTTGAAATCAATTAACGCCATGCATCCTGAACGATTTCATGAATCATTTTAAATGAATCTTCCAAACCCTTAAATACATTTTTCAGCCCACGCAAAAACAACCGGTAATAATGAAAGCAATAATTGGATTAGGAATGGTATTAGGTCTTTTGATGATATTACCAGCAATTCAGTATGCATTAGCAGCAGGTGACGAGCCTGGTGAATATTTGGATAGACGAGTTGAGATTTGGGGTTTATTTTATAGATTAATGATTGTGGCATTTACTGTTGGAACAGTAGTTTCTGGAATGATAGTTTGGCTTGTTTTAAGATTTAGAGAATCAAATCCAAAGGCAAAACAAACAGAATACGAGGAGGCTGGAACGTGGTAAAATGAGTGGACATTCTTCTTGGCCAGAGTGGGTTTACATCGGTGTTGTAGTTGCATTATTATGTTATGTTGGTGCAGAAGCTTGGAATATTGAAAGAATTGTAGAACATGTACCGGCTGATGCTGAAATAATTAAAGTTACAGGTCAGCAGTGGTTATGGACTTTTGAACATGAGGACGGAACAAAAGAGATAGGAGAATTACATGTTGAAAAAGGAAAAGCCTACAAGTTTGAGATAACATCAAAAGATGTTATACATTCATTTAATATTCATGATTATGTTGTATTGTTGGATGCTGTTCCTGGAAGAGTTAATACCGTATGGTTTTCACCAACTGAAGCAGGTGAATATGATATTCAATGTAGAGAATACTGTGGACTGATTCATTACAACATGCGTGGAACACTCATTGTGGAGGATAAAGGAGCCTGATTTGATATGGTACTAGAACTACACAAACCAAGACCGATTTGGCAGATAATGTTCTCTACACATCATACTGATGTAGGATTACTGTATCTTATCACATCACTAGCTTTCATGTTTATGGGTGGTGCACTGGCTCTTATTCTTAGATTAGAACTGTTTGCACCAGGAACTCAGGTAATTGCTGACTCTATGACGTATAACAGAATCTTTACTGTTCATGGAACAACTCTGATATTCTTATTCATATTACCATCTGCATCTGCATTTGGAAATTATCTTGTGCCAATCATGGTTAGATACAAAGATATGGCATATCCAAAACTTAACGCAATTGCATTCTGGATGATTCCACCAGCAGGTGCATTAATCTGGCTAGGATTTGCGGACTTTACATGGTATGCATATCCAACATATTCTGTAATTAGTGCACCAGGTCCAGCAGCAGACATGTGGATTTTTGGTCTCAAAATACTTGGTGTATCATCAATACTAGGTTCGATTAACTTCATTGTTACAATTATGAAATGTAAGCATCCTGACTTACCTCTTAGTAAGATGCCGCTTTTAGCATGGGCATATCTTACATCTTCATTAATTACAGTCGTTGCAGTTCCAACATTTGCAGCTGCGCTCTTGATGCTATTAACAGACAGATTGGGTGCGTCTGGATTCTTTAATCCACTAATGGGAGGCGATCCGATTGCATATCAACATCTATTCTGGTTCACATTTCATCCAGAAGTTTACATTCTGGTTATTCCTGCCATCGGATTCATGTATGAGATATTTCCGCGTTTTTCAAGAAAACCAATATTTAGCCATGGTTCTGGTGTAACAGCATTTGTTCTTTTGGCTTTAGTAGGATTTGCGTCATGGGCACATCATATGTATGCAACAGGAATGTCATTTACTGAAAAGACTGTTTTCATGGTAGGTACATTAGCAGCAGTTCCAGCATCAGCAATGCACACTTTCAACTTTTTGGCAACAATGTGGGGTGGAAGGATCAAATTTGCAACTCCAATTATGTGGGCTGTTGGTGGAATAGCACTATTCTTCTCTGCAGGAGCAGGTGGTGTTGTCAATAGTGCAATGCCTTTGGACTTTATCACTCATGATTCTTACTGGGTTGTTGGACATTTCCATCTCTTTGTAATGGGAACAATTCTGTTTGGAACTGTAGGTTTTGTGTACTACATGTTCCCATATGTAACAGGACGAATGTACAGCGAAATGTGGGGAAAAGTTCACTTCATACTGTCATTTGTTGGTACAGTTATGGTATTCTTCACACAACACATTCTTGGACTGTTTGGCATGCCAAGAAGAATCTACGACTATCCACCGATCCCAGAGTGGGTTCAGATGAACATTATAATTTCAATTGGCGCGTTTATCATTGGAATAAGTATGGCAATATTCCTAGGAAACTTGATTTACAGTTCTGCTAAAGGTAAGCCAGCTGACATGGACGATCCATTTGGTCTTGGCGGAAAATATTACTATCCATATCAGGCAAAGACGCCACATCATTGAGGAATTGAAATGGCACAACTAGAACAACAAGATCCAATTTACAGAACCTCCTCTGAGAGGACTGTTAAAATGATGGTAATAATGCTAGGAATTTGTATTGCAGGAGGCGGAATATTCTTTGGAATGTGGGATTATTGGATTTCAATGCCACCTGTTGCTGGAAACTTGGAAGCCACAACAGGAGATCATGGTGGTCCAGCAAGTGGTCCTGTTACATCAACAGGAGTAGAAATTCCTGTATCTCTATCATTTGTTGAGAGTAGTGACTTTAGAACATTAGCGTTTAATGCCTTACCTGGTGAATCAGGTAATAATCCAACTATTACAGCAAATGTTGGAGACAAAATTGTATTTGATGTGATTAATGATGGAGTATCTTTCCATGCATTTGGTGTGACAGCAGCAGAAGAAGGCTTTGAGGGAATTTTCCCAGGAAGTGAAATTGCAGCTGCAACAAACCCACTAAAAGCGGGAGAGAGTGGAGTTTCCGAATTTGTACCATCTGAACCAGGAACTTACTATTACATCTGTACTGTTCCAGGACATAGAATGCAGGGTATGGTAGGAGAAATTATTGTAGGTGATGGCCCAGCAGCAGCAGAAGCTGCAGCCCCAACAGGAGTTAGCCACGATCTTACTTTAGATTTTGTCGAGAGCAGTGACTTTAGAACATTAGCGTTTAACGCATTACCAGGAGAACCTGGAAGTAATCCTGAAATTCGTGTAAACTCTGGTGATGAAGTAACTGTTACTACAATTAATGCCGGAAAATCTTTCCATGCATTTGGTGTTGTTTCAAACCCAGATGACTTTAACAGTGTAATCTTTGATTCTGCAATTGCTGCAGCAACTAACCCTCTAAAACCTGGTGAATCTGGATCAGT
>Ga0209992_10002550_pt1 | contig 16471 bp, 15 predicted proteins | sample 2SBtaG_2_FD_182564 | JGI IMG/M metagenome (GOLD analysis project Ga0209992, IMG submission 182564) | Deep subsurface microbial communities from Kolumbo volcano to uncover new lineages of life (NeLLi) - 2SBTROV12_ACTIVE470 metaG (SPAdes)... | ecosystem: Environmental > Aquatic > Marine >... | reverse complement strand
AGATTAAAGAGCTTGCCAAAACCTTCAAAGATAAATTTAACGCCATATTTTTGGGCAGAGGCACCATGCATGCCATCGCCATGGAAGGCGCACTTAAACTTAAAGAAATCAGCTACATCCATGCTGAGGCTTTTCCCGCAGGCGAGCTAAAACATGGTCCTATTGCATTGATTGATAAAGACACACCAGTAATTGCCGTGGCGCCTAATGACAATCTTTTAGATAAGCTTAAATCTAACCTTCAAGAGGTTAAATCAAGAGGCTCTCAGATGATTGTCTTTGAAGACGAAGCTGCACAAGTTGCACCAATGAAAGGCATGACGATAGTACCAACCACGACTGATTTGGGTCGTATCACTGCACCGATTATCTTTACCATCCCCTTGCAGCTACTCAGCTACCACGTAGCACTTATTAAGGGCACGGATGTTGATCAGCCCAGGAACTTAGCTAAATCTGTCACAGTAGAATAAATACTATAAAATAGTTCAAAATAATATTATTATATGAACTATTTTTTTTGAATGAAAAAAAACATTAAATTAGGACAATCACGTGCAAACTACATCGTTTGTAAAATTCTAAAAAGAATTGAAGATATTGTTGTATCAACTATTATCTTGCTTTTAATTAGTCCAATACTCTTGCTAATTGCTATAAGCATCAAAGTCACATCCAAAGGTCCAATAATCTTTAAACAAAAGCGTGGCGGCATTAATAACAAAGAGATTGTTGTTTACAAATTTCGCTCGATGTCAACACAAGACAATGGGTTGATTGTTAAACAAGCAAGCAAGAATGACCCTCGCATAACCTCTGTTGGTAATTTTTTAAGAAAGACCAGTCTAGATGAACTACCCCAATTTATTAATGTTATTCAAGGCAGAATGAGTGTTGTTGGCCCTAGACCGCATGCCCTGTCTCACAATATAGAGTATGCTAAACAAATTCCAAAATACAATCAACGAACAGTAGTTAAACCAGGCATTACTGGTTTGGCGCAAATTAATGGCTGGCGTGGTGAAACTGATACATTAGAGAAAATGCAAAAACGAGTAAATATGGATCTACACTATATTAACAACTGGACGCTATGGTTAGATATTAAAATCATCTTCACTACAATGTGGAAAGGGTTTAGCAGTAAAAATGCTTACTAGCAATAAACTATTAATCAATTTTCGCTAATTTCTTTTCCCATGCCCAGGCATGGCTAACAATTGTTTCAAGTCCATCATATTCAGGTTGCCAGTCTAACTCAACTTTCGCTTTAGTCGCGTCAGCCACAAGCGTAGCAGGATCACCCGCCCTACGCTCACCACCCTCTACAGTCACAGAGTATCCATCTTTACTTACTACGGTTTGCACCACATCAATCACTTGTTGCACTGAAAACCCAGAACTATTACCAAGGTTATATGATAATGCTCTGCAATCATTTGAAGCAGTTAACTTATCCAAAGCCAAAGCGTGCGCGGCGCATAAATCATTTATATGAATATAATCACGCACACAAGTACCATCATCAGTTGCGTAATCACGCCCAAATACTGTGATTGATTCTCTGCGACCAGAGGCAGCTTGCAAAATGAGTGGGATTAAATGTGTTTCAGGGTCATGACACTCTCCTAGCTCACCCTCAGGGTCAGCACCACATGCATTAAAGTATCTTAAAGAAATGGAATTTAAGTCATAAGCAGATGCATAATCTTTCAATATTCTCTCAATCATTAACTTAGTGGAGCCATAAGGGTTGATTGGCTCCTTCGCATGCGTCTCATCAATCAAATCACTATTGGGCTCTCCATACACAGCAGCACTTGATGAGAACACAAAGCTTTTCACATCATACTTAACCATAGCATCAAGTAAGTTAATCGTGTTAGAGACATTATTACGATAATACTTGGCAGGATTAGTCATTGACTCGCCCACCAAACTAGCGGCGGCAAAATGCATCACCCCGTCAAACTGATGTTTTGAAAACAAGTCATTGAGCAAGTTCTCATCTACCAAGTCACCGACAACCAATTCGCCATATAGAGCTAACTCACGAAACCCTGTTGATAAGTTATCTAGAATAATTACATCATGTCCCGAGTTAACAAGTGCCTTAACCATATGTGAACCAATATAGCCCGCACCACCTACTATTAATAATTTCATAAAAAATTCAATTAAAATATCAAAATTAAAGAGCTTCTCTAAATTCATTAAACTCTTTTTCAACAAAGTTCTCAAATTTTTCTCTAAAAATTTCATTCGAGAACTGTAAAGAATGCTCTCGAATGCCTCCTGGCTTAAGGGTAGTTGAAATATTCTCAAATCTACCTATAGCGTTAGTTAGCGAATCAACAGTTTGATCTTCATACAACACGCCTGTTTTTCCATCAACAACCGTATCAAGCACTCCACCTTTCCCAAAAGCAATTACTGGAGTCCCACAAGCTTGAGCTTCAACGGGAGTAATACCAAAATCCTCTTCCGCAGCAAATACAAAAGCTCTTGCTTTTTTCATATGATCTTGTAAGACGGTAAATTTCTGATAACCCATTAGCTCAATGTTAGAATACCCTTTGGCAATTTTTTCAATTTTTTTGAAATCTGGACCAGTTCCTATTACTTTTAACTTTTTATCAGGCATTCTAGTAAAAGCCTTAACAATAAGATCCATCTTCTTATAAGGGACCATACGTGATGCGGTTAGAAAGAAATCATCCTTTTCTGTACATAGCTCAAAGTCTTCAACGGAAACAGGAGGAAATATGACCGAGGATACTCGTCGGTAAACCTTATCGATACGTCGTTTAATAAAATTTGAATTCGCAACATATAAGTCAACTCGATTAGCGGTACCAACATCCCATTTTCTAATACGATGTAACAAGTACTTTGCAACCCAACCCTTTATCCCTTTATTTAATCCAGACTCTCTGAGATATTGATGCTGTAAGTCCCATGCATAACGAATAGGTGAATGAATATAACTGATATGCAATTGATCTGGACCAGTAAGAACCGCCTTTGCCACCGCGTGTGAAGAGGAAATAATCAAGTCATATTTTGACAAATCGAACTGCTCTATAGCTAATGGCATTAAAGGCAGATAATTTCGATATTTCGTTTTAGCCTTAGGCCACTTCTGAATAAAAGAAGTTTTAACAGGCTTATTAAGAATAAAGCCACGTCTAGACTTTTCAATAAAATCAATAATACTAAACAGATCCGCTTCTGGATAAACTTTTAGAATCTGTTCCAATACTTTTTCAGCACCAGCATAGGTAACCAACCAATCATGAACAACTGCAACTCTCATAGTTGCTCCCCAACAATTTCCATCATTTTTTCCATACGAGAATCATACGTATATTCTTTTGCTAACCCTACTCTTTTTTCAATTTGTTCAGTTGTATCATTCAAGGCAAGTCTAATATTTTTAGAAAAATCTTTATAACTTTCTGATAGAAAACAGACATCATGAAAATCAGACAACGATTTCAAATCCACGCTTACAACAGGGCTGCCTGCAGCAAGGTACTCAAAAAACTTCATAGGAAACATTGAATCTGTATACTCATTAAGAGTATTTGGAAGCATGGCAAGATCAAAACCTTTTAAGTAGGCAGGCAATTCTTCATATTTTTTAGGTCCTAAAAAATAAATATTTTTCATTTCTTTTAAAGATGATACATCTGACCAAGGATCTCCTTCACCAATTTTCCCAATTAAAACAAATGAAACCTCTGGATTTTCAATTGCCGCTTGCTTTATCAACTGAAAATCCACCTTATATCCGCTTAAAGCACCTATAAATCCAGCTATAGGCTTTGGGATAACATTTAAATCATTCGGAACGACAGTTTCATTGAGTAATGCTTTTTGAAAATGATTATAATCAGCAACATTAGATAAATAAAAGGTGTTTTCATTTAAGTTTCTTCTAGTTTCGTAGAGCTGTTTCGCCGTAGTAAAAATAACACTAGATAGAACAATTAAATCAGATTCGGCTTCTTCCAATAATTGAACTGGCATCCCTGGCTGTGCTTTGATTTCATCAACACAATGATAGATTAAATTACCAAACTTGTTTACATTTAATATTCGCGTTGTTAATGGGTTGTAAGTCCATAACAGGTCCCTTTGAAACCCCTTTCTTTTTAACCAAAAACCTAACCATAAGCCAAAAAGCAATCTGTTAAAACTTCTAACCCATGAAATATTCTGAAACGGAAGAATGATTGGCGACCATACCCAAATATTATTTTTGACTTCTTTGGGTGGTCTCAAGGCTATTTTTAACCGTTTAAAGATCCTATTAAAGTCTTGGGAGCTAACACTAGGCCTGCGTAACCCCAAAGAGTCAATATAAAAAACTCGATAACCCATTTTTTCTAAAGCAACAGCAACATGTTGCTTGTTAGTCCAAAAGGGATTTGTCCATTCTGCCGTTGATAAAATTATGATGTCTTTATTATTCATTTGAATCCTTTACAAACTAAGCCAGAGTATACAATTTCATATATAAACTTAATTACTGTTTCATTTTTACTCTAATTTTAGAAAATAATTGCATAACAAGTAATCTGGTACTTGGAAGAAGCAAAAAGAAAGTCAACCAATAAACACCAAATAAGATACATGACAATATAAAACTAAAAAAGTTATCAAAGACGACTTGATTAATTAAAAATGAATAACCAATTCCACCTACAATCATCAATATAAAAATTGGTAAAAAATCATATAGCATCTCATATGCGTACAGGGTAAATAAAAGTAATGTAATTCCATACACGCTAACACCTAATCCGAGAGTAATAGCCCCAAGCTGCTGATAAAATACAATGTTAAAAACTGCGCCCAATACAAGAGAAATTAACATATAGATTAAAACCTCTTTGTTTCTAAAGCTTGCACTTAAAGCTTTAATTAAAACATAAGAAACAACCTGGGCCCAAAAACCAATAGACAATCCCATTAAGATTAAAGAAGTTAAGGAAACTGACTCACGATCAAACAGCCCTCTCTCAAAAACAATTGAAATGATTATTTCAGAATTCCAGAAAATGAAGAATGATAGAGGGAGGGTAATCATAAGCACTAGAGGGATGATTTTTGTCAATTTTTCTTTTATTTCTTGCTGCCCTAAATCACTTAATTCTGTCAAGCCTACATAACCTATGGGAATCGCCAATAAAACAATACCCGTTTCAGTAATGAACTTTGCATAATCAACTGCTGCCAGTGTCTCGATTCCCATATAAGATGCAACGATTTTTTCAACAATTATATTTGCTTGTAGAAAAAAAGGGAGCCACAACAGAGGTTTTATAATCTTCCAAAAATCAGCCAAGACTTTTTTTAAGTCAAGGAGTGAAAAACTAAAAAGATTTCTTTTGCACAACTCAACAACACTTAATGTAAAAAGAAACATATATGCAAAAGTGAAGCCCCAAGCAAAATACATCAAATTATCGAGCCAATAAGCTAGAAACACACCTGATATCACTCCTATGCTTTGAATGGTAGGTCTAATAGAAATTAAAAAATAGTGATTATTAGCCATTGCCAAATTTGCATAAAGCGCACTTAATATGTAAAAAGGTACACTCAAAGCCATCACTTCAACAAATTGTGCTGCTAGAACACTATCTTGTATAGAAACTCCTGGCGCTATAAAAGCAACCGCTTCACTAGCAAAAATATATAAAACAATTGAAAGGATCAGTCCAATCAGTCCAAGGATAAATTGAAGAATCCAAAAAAGCGACTGTGCTTTTTCATCACTTATCGCTTTATATCTTTTAAAAAGTGGGACGAAACCTGCATTAAGGGTATCAGACGAGAAAAAATTAACAGGTATTAATGAAGTTGACTGTGAAATTCTGTATGCACCCACTGGACCTGAAGTTCCATATAAACTTGCAATAATGACCTCTCTAAAGAGACCTAGAACTTTGCCAACCAGATTTCCAGTAAAAATACTAACAATGCCTTTAATCATTATTGTTAACCATAATCAAAATGCTTACATACTGCTGTCCAATATTGTCCCAGCTATAATCCAAAGCCGTTGCCCGAGCATTGCTTCTCATGGCTTGATATAATTCTGGATTAGAGTAGAGTTCTAATACTTTGTTGGCAATCGATTTAGGATCACGCTCAACGAAAAATCCATTTTTTCTATCAATTACCAAATCCTTCATTCCGCCCACATGTGTTACAAGATTTGGAAGACCAGAAGCCATAGACTCCAAACAAACTAAGGGCAAGCCTTCATATATAGATGGGAGTACAAAGAGGTTTGATGAAAGGTAAGAGTCTTCAAGCATTGATACTGATCCTAAAAAAATAACTCTATTCTGTAATTTTTGTTCATTCACCAAGTCTTTATAAAGATTTATAGAGCTCCCTCTTCCTCCAACAACTTTCAGAACAATTTTCTCTGGCAGTTCAAGCAGAGAATTTATCAAAACTTCCAAACCTTTTCTTTCAAATTCATGGCCAACAAAGAGTAATACAAACGCGCCTGTATTCTCTGTGTTATCCGGACATTGATATTTTTCAATATCAACACCGCTAGGAATAATAAAAACATCATTTTGTCTTCCCAGGTATTTAGAAATCTCTGCTTTGGTTTTATTAGAATTTGCAACAATCAATGATGTATTTTTAAAACGAAGTGTCAGTTGCTCTTTTAACACTCTGATTAACATGACAGGGTTTAACAACCTTACCGCCCCCCTTAACAAACCTTTTTTATGCCCAAAAACTTCTGCACTAAAAACATTATGAACTGTGATAATGTCTCCCATAAAAGACTCATTGTTATTATTAATCACCTTAAACTCTTTAAATTTAAAATATGGGATTAAGAGCAAAGTAAAGAACAAAAAGTTAAGAATTTGAAAAGTATGTCTTAACGTTCTAGACAATTTACCTTTTGCTTGCCAAGCGTAAAGTGTTGAGCCAATGGGAATTGTAATTAGCTTGATATGATCATCTTCAAACCCGAGGTACGGCATATCAGTTAATACAACAACCTCGTGACCTGACCTCGAGAAAAACCTAGCAGTGTTGATCGCAATATTTCCACCGCCAGTACCTTCAATATCCCTAACAACTTGTAAAATTTTAAAGCATTTTTCACTTCTCATTTTTTTAGCTCCAAGAAGAGTTCAATATATTTGTCAGCGACACCTCCGATTGTATATATTTCTGGTAAAAATCTTATATTACCAGCTCTAACTTTCTTTGCTTTATCTAAGTTAGAAATAATGGAGTCAATATTACGCGGTTCAATTGGAAAAACCTGATCACTGCATTCACTTATTTCTTGAAGGTGATTTGACGCTAGCACAGGCACACCGCACGCTAAAGCTTCAAGAGGAAGTAAAGGCAGCCCTTCTTCATGTAATGTCGGAAATAGATATACATCACTCGCATTAATATACTTGGCTAAATCCTTTATGCTAACAGCTCCATGAAAAATTACATCCTTATACAAACCTAAACTTTCAACCCTCTTTTTTGCTTCTTGTTCATAAGGCCCAGTGCCAAGAATCAATAGTTTTGCACGGTTTGAACATAGATACTTATTAAAAGCGCTAATAGCTTGCTCTATACCTTTTTGCTGATGAAGTCTACTTGCTACAAGAATTACAAAGTCATTATTATTTAATCGTAAAAGTTGTCTTATTTCATTCCGATTTACCAATGATGGCTTGAATTCATTGATGTCAATACCATTAGGAATATACTTAACATTGCTATTTCTTAAAAAAAATGAATAAAACTTATTGTTGAAATCTCTATTTACCCTTTCACCTGCTGCCACGATACCATCAAAGCTTTTATATTTAATCAAATCAATTGGAAGCCATTTGACATTTTTTACAATACTTGACAAGGATCTAAGTGTATGTAGCTTGATCTTAGAAATAATCTCACTTAACGAAGTTCCGTGTCCTTGAAAAATAAATATTGTATTTTTCATTTTTGGCTTTAGATCTAAAATTTCAAAGCCAGCAGCGCTAACGCTAAGTAAAACATCACATTTGTTTAAATGATTTTCTGCAATATAGCGCTTTGATTTTTTCCACCAAGATCTACTATATCTTCCAGGAGCGGTATTCTCTAAGGCTACAACATCCACTCCTTCTTCACTAAAGCACTCAGAATAACCTGGTATTGAAGTTGTCAAACACGTCACTTCTAGTCCTTGTTTAGCAAATTGCTTTGCAAGGTCCCAGGTAATGACTTGCATTCCTCCAATTGAGTGCTGCGGTAAAACACGTGAAACTATAATTATATGCATTAAAATAATACCGACTTATAAAGTTTTTCTAATTTCTTTGATTGTATAGTTAAATTGAATTTCTTTTCTATCATTGCTCTAGCATTGCCACCCATTTTCAATCTCAACTCCCTATTGCCAAGCAACACTGAAAGCTTAGCTGCAAGTTCAACTGAGTTGCGCTCCTCAACCAAAAACCCTGTTTCACCATCAACCACAGCTTCAGGAATACCCCCATGATTTGTTGCAACTATAGGCACTTGCACAAAGGCAGCCTCTAGAAAAACCATTCCAAGCCCTTCAGAGTCACCAGACTTGGCGGTAACACTAGGCAGACAAAACACGTCAGATTTCGACATCCACTCCATTACTACAGAATGAGGCTGTGAGCCTAAAAACACAACCTTCTGACCTAAATTCAAGTCATTAACAAGTTGCAGTAATTCTTGCTTTAAAGGGCCGTTACCAATAATAATTAATTTTGAATTTTTTGACTGTTTAACCACTTTAGCGAAAGCTTTAATAAGATACTTCGTGCCTTTTTTTTCTGTTAAACGAGCTACATGCAAAATCACCTTATATGGCATTTTCTTTTTCAATGGAGGGGGCTCAGAAATATCTATACCGATATAGTGTGTAATTACTCTCTCCTCTGGAAACCCTAGATCAATCACTTTTTTCCTTATAAAGTCAGAAACGCAAATAAATAAAGTTCCCTTATTTATAAGTTCTTTTTTATACAGTGCATAATTAAACCATGCAGGCTTGCCAGAAAAAATCAATGAAGAGAGTGCTGTTGTAGCATCAAAGCCATGAAACGTTGTAACAATCGGAATCTGAAGTTTGTCCGCCAACTTGATGGCATAAACACCTTCTACACCAAAATGGGCGTGAATTAAGGAAGGCTCAACCCCTTTTAGTTTGTCCTGAAAGTTAGAAACGTTTCTAAATAATATATAATTAATGTTGGCTATAATTGATTGATCATCAAGCGAAATATACTTAGAATTAGTTGGACAAGCCCCGAAGCTTGTCCGGCCTATGTAAATAGGCTTGAAAGATGTCAGAGCCTCAGCTTGGCATGTAATGAATGATTCGGACAGTTTGAACAACTGATTTCTATATATTAATACTTTATTTCGAGTGTTTAGCATACTTTTGATACCTTGCATATGTGTAACCTATAACTATAGCTTGTAATACAAACATACGGTCCTCGCCAATCGGGCCAAAATTTTCTCCCATTCCATGAAGAAACATCCATAAGCAAGAAAAAAACAATGCTAGACCCAAGCCTTTTAGCTCGCTCGTACATGATGCTATTAATTTTAGCGAAAAACGCGTAATTGAATAGTAATAAAGAATCAAAAATATAAGTGCAAAAATCCCGCTTTCTGCCCATGTAGCTATCAAAAGATTATGCGGAGGAAATGCTGCTGTAATGCCATAATCGTTAGAATTTTCAACAAAGCTAGGCAGCCAACCTCCAAAACCTAAACCTGTAAAAAAATTGGGTATGAAAATATTTACAAAATGCAACCATATCGAAAACCTAACAGAAGCTGTTGATATTAAATTTTCTTGGAACTCCTGTAATACGTCCATAAATACTATAGCAACTATAAAGGCAAGTAAACTAAAAAACAGACACAAGATAGATTTGTATTTAGAGCCACTAAACATAAATAAAATTAGAAGGAAGGTCGTGATAAGGACGACACTTGCTTTTGAACCTGTGGATATCGAAAAAACCAATAAAATTAGAGTGAAAAATAAGTAAATTTTTTGATTATAAGCAACCCACAAACCGAGAGAAACAAAGCCAGAAATTCCAAAATATGCCGCTGCTACATTGCCATTTACAAAAAATCCACCTGATTTGTTTATATCAAAAACATTATTCGGGCTATCAGAAAAAAAACCAACTAAGAGATTAGGATTGATGACAATTTTGGCCACTTCAGATTCTAAAAAGTTCAGTTCAGCTATTGGAGAAAATTGAAACCAAACTACTAAATAACCTGGAATTAATAACAATAAAAAAAACATAATAAAGACCATTTTAAAACTCTTGTTATAGAACACAACAAGAGAATGGGTGGCTAAAATTATCAAAACAAATATAAATTCTCTTGCTATATGCTTAGTCCCCATGGCTAAATCAGTTGACCAACTCAAACTAACTAGTTGAGCTGCAATAAATAATAAAAAGTATAATATCGGTTTAAAATAAATTCTTTTCGCTGACTTAAGCGCCAAAGGAAAAATCAAAATCGCAAACAAATAAAATAAAGCAATGCTAACTCCAGCCACCTTAATAAAAAATAACTGAAAAATAGATATAGAGACGATTAACGTTAGGTAATATCTCCAATAAATTCCATAATTGGAAGGAGGGTTATTTGCATTCAGCATTGTATAAAGAGTCCAAAACAGCGGCTATTGCACTCACTAAATCTATATTCTGATGTTTTCCATTAAATATCTGTTGAAACATATTAGCAAATTGGTCGTCAGAACCTATTATTTCCCTATTGACATCAAATCCTTCTTTTAAACAAACCTCGGTTTTTAAAGTTTCTGGTTTAGAAAATATTCGCTCATAAGTGTATACTTGCTTTTCTGTTATTATGGCTGCCTGATTTGAATATGGAAGCCCAATTCCCCATTCAGCATAACAATAAAAATTTTCAAAAACAAAAATAGCAGCGCCGAATAAATCTACCTCATAGTCGTCTTCACTATTTAGAATATACTTGATTTCTTTTGGCTCGCCAAATAAAGAAATAATTAGAGAGACTGGATAGAAACCGACATCTAAAAGTGCACCTCCACCCAGTTCTTTCTTATATCGTATATCATTTTGCTCAAGATGAGGAATTGTAAACTTCGTAGAAACGGTTTTGAGTGAGCTCAGATTTTCTTTTACAGTTCTTTTCAAATGCTCGAATTGCTTGTGATATTGATACATATAAACTTCGTGCAAAATTACCTTGTTTATAGCGGCTAATTCAAACAGGCGTTTAGTTTTCTTCAATGAATCTGTTAACGGCTTCTCACAAATAACATTTTTACCCGCTTTCAAGTACTTACTTACTAAATCATAATGAGTTGAGATTGGGGTTGATATGTAAACCCATTCAACTTTTGCACTTAGTTCGTCATCTAATGTTTTAATTGTAACCTTGTAATCTTGAGCACTTGCTATGTACTTAATCTTATCTCTTACATATATAGCATCAACCAACACATCATCCATTCGAGAAATGGCGGGTAGAATATTTTTTCTTACATGGTTTCCAAAACCTATAATCGCTATTTTTTGCATTTTATAATCCTGATAAAATCCCACGTATATGCGGTGCAACGATGGCATCTTGCTCTTTGATCAATTTTTTAAGCTGATATAACGACACCCATTTGAATCTGTCTGATACCAACTCAAGCTCTAAATTTTCATCGTATTCTATAAGCATTGAGTGATTACGTTTATTGTACAAGCGTCCGCCATCTTCTGAAGTCCACTGATCAAATATAATTTTAACGGGGTGGTTTTGTGAATTTAAAAACAAATCACTATAATGTGTTTGGCTGCCTTTATGTGCACGCTTCAAATTACTGAATGTGGCTTGTACCGTAGGACTAATTTGCACGATATTGTAATTTCCAGGCTCTTCTTTAGCTTCAACCAAGTAATGAGGAATACCGTCAAACCTTTGACGAACTAACCCTAAAATGCCACCATCGAAGCCTTGTTGAGTTAAAAATGGCTGATCCCACCCAGTATCTACTTCTCTTGAGTTTGTGCCAGAAACCCTGTAGCCTTCTACTCGAAAAAACTCGCCTGAAGAATGTGAAATTGAGCCTGTTTTATTATCAATAGACCACTCTTTACAATCATGTACAGGAATTAATTCCATCTTCATGGTTGAATTTTCTACAAACCCCCAATACCAAGCAAGCAATTCCTTCTCATTTCCTTTTAATGAAAAATCTTCTAATGATTCAAACTTAAACTCTGAAAATTCATCGACAATAAAGTTACTATCTTTTATCCAACTCAAATAATTTTCAAGTCTTGCTTTGTAAGTGTTTGTCATTAAAAATCCTCGTTTAAAATCTGTTTAAATTGACTATAGCCTCTAACAACTTCATCATATCTATATTCACGATCGCACAAAACGAGCATCACTGCATTATCAGAAAATTCACTCATTTCACGCCAAACTTTACCATCTAAAAACAAACATTGATTTGTCTCATCCATTTGTAACGTTTCAACCATTTCACCATTATCGAGAGCGATCGAATACGAGCCACTAAGACAAATAATCAACTGTTTTAGTTCTTTATGAGAATGCTTGCCTCTGATTTGGTCTGACTGCACATTTCTCAAAAAAAAGGCTCTTTTGATATTGAAGTTAAATTCTTTACCTAATTCAACCACACCCAGATTACCCGTTGGTTCAGTCAATACTGGGTACTGTATTAACTCCCAAGCAAGCTGGCCATTTGCAAACAATGATTTAGACTGCATGCGTCTTCCCTACCGTACTAGATCTTTTAAATAAGACCCATAAGAATTTTTTGCAAGAAGTTTGGCAGCAGAAAGAATCTTCTCATTAGACAGCCAATCATTACGCCATGCTATTTCTTCTAAACAAGCAATCTTATAACCTTGTCGTTTTTCAATTGTCTCAACAAAGTTAGCCGCTTCAAGTAAGCTTTCATACGTGCCTGTATCTAACCAAGCAAACCCCCTTCCCAAAAGCTCTACATGCAAGTCTCCACGCTCTAAATACATCTGGTTAAGTGTTGTAATTTCTAACTCGCCGCGGTGAGATGGCTTTACTTTTTTTGCCATTTCAACCACATCATTGTCATAGAAATAAAGACCGGTTACTGCAAAATTAGATTTCGGATTATTTGGTTTTTCTTCTATGCTAATTGCCTTTTGAGTACTGTCAAATTCAACCACACCAAAACGCTCCGGATCTTTAACTTGATAGCCAAAAACAGTTGCCCCTTTTTGTCGATTTACTGCATTCTTTAAAATAGGTGTAAAACCCTGACCCCAGAAAATATTATCACCAAGCACTAGGCAAACACTATCATTTCCAATAAAATCTTCACCAAGAATAAAGGCCTGAGCCAATCCATCAGGACTTGGCTGGACCTTATAGGTTAGCTTAATTCCAAAATCACTGCCATCACCTAACATTCTTATAAAGCTAGACTGATCCTCAGGTGTTGTAATAATCAATATATCCTTAATACCTGCCAACATCAAAACTGACACCGGATAGTAAATCATTGGTTTATCGTAAACAGGTAATAGCTGTTTTGATATACCTTTTGTTATAGGATATAGTCTCGTTCCAGACCCTCCGGCTAATATTATTCCTTTCATTATTTTATAACTCCCAATCTCTCACCCTGATAACTACCATCCTTAACCCGATCACACCAAATGGTGTTTTCTAAATACCACATAACAGTCTTTTTAATCCCTGTTGCAAAAGTTTCATCTGGGGTCCAATTTAATTCATTGTCAATTTTAGTAGCGTCAATTGCATACCTTACATCATGCCCTGCTCTATCACCTACATAGGTAATAAGTTGTTCATACTTATTTATTCCGTCAAGTTTACTTGGTACTAGCTCATCTAAGATACTACAAACAGTTTTAACAACTTCAATATTTTGTAATTCATTATGTCCACCAATATTGTAGGTTTCGCTAATCTCACCAGTGAGTGCTACATGAAGTAGCGCCCTTGCATGGTCATCAACATACAGCCAATCTCGTATTTGTTTGCCATTGCCGTAGATTGGTAAATCCTTGCCTTTTAATGCATTAAGGATAATGAGTGGAATAAGCTTCTCAGGGAACTGATAAGGGCCGTAATTATTTGAGCAGTTCGTTATTAGGGTTGGGAATTTAAAAGTGCGCTGCCATGCACGTACCAAATGATCAGAACTTGCCTTGGCAGCTGAGTAAGGTGAACTTGGTGCATACGATGTTTCTTCAGTAAAAAGATCATCTGTACCCTCTAAGTCGCCATACACTTCATCAGTAGACACGTGATGGAATTTAAAACCACTTTTTTTGTCATCATCTAAGCCCGACCAATAATCTCTAGCTTCTTCGAGCAATACATAAGTGCCAACAATATTGGTCTGAATAAATTCACCAGGGCCGTCAATTGATCTATCAACGTGTGACTCAGCTGCTAGATGCATAACAATATCAGGCTGGTGTTCGTTAAATACACGCTTAATCTTATTAGCATCGCAGATATCTACTTGTTCAAAAGTATATCTTGCATTTTTCTCAACCGAAGCTAAGGATTCTAGATTTCCTGCATAGGTAAGTTTGTCAACATTGACAACTCGGTGGTCCGTATTATCAATAATATGGCGAATAACTGCAGAGCCGATAAAGCCCGCACCGCCTGTGATTAGTAACTTTTTATTCATATTAAATCCAATTAATTTGAGTTAAACAAATCTCTCGTATAGACTTTGTGTTTAACATTGTTTAGTTCGTCTACCATTCTGTTAGCAACAATCACATCACTAACTTTCTTAAACCTTTCTAGTTCTTTAATAACCTTAGAGTTGAGAAACTCTATATCTTCAAATACAGGCTCATAAATCACCACCTCTATTCCTTTAGCCTTAATACGTTTTATAATGCCTTGAATAGAGGACGCTCTAAAGTTGTCGGATCCTGATTTCATAATAAGACGATGTATACCCACTACCTTTGGCTGTTTGGCAATGATAGAATCTGCAATAAAATCTTTACGAGTGGAGTTGGCATCAACAATCGCGCTAATTAAACTATTAGGCACATCCTGATAGTTGGCTCTTAACTGCTTAGTGTCTTTTGGCAGGCAATACCCACCATAACCAAAACTAGGGTTATTGTAATGTGATCCAATTCTTGGATCTAGACCCACTCCTTCTATAATTTGTTTTGAATTAAGTCCATGTGCCTCAGCATAGGAGTCCAGTTCATTAAAAAAAGAGACTCTCATGGCTAAATAAGTATTGCTAAAAAGCTTCACTGCTTCCGCTTCAGTGGAATCTGTAAACAGAACGTCGATCTTCTCTTTTATAGCACCCTCTTGTAGAAGATTGGCAAATACCTTTGCTCTATCAGATTGCTCACCGACAATAATACGTGATGGATACAGATTGTCATGAAGGGCCAGACCCTCTCTTAAGAACTCTGGCGAGAAGATGATGTTGTTACAATTAAACTCATCCTTAATGCCTTGAGTATAGCCAACTGGTACGGTTGACTTGATAATCATGACTGCATTAGGATTAATATCAATCACATCTTGTATGACTACCTCAACAGACGAGGTATTAAAGTAGTTGTTAATGATGTCGTAATCTGTTGGTGTGGCAATGATGACAAAGTCTGCATTTTTATAGGCTAGCTCTTTATCAAGTGTTGCGGTAAAGTTAAGGTCTTTATTGGCTAGGAAGTCTTCAATCTCAGTGTCTGCTATTGGGGAGATCTTGTTGTTAAGTTGCTCAATCTTCTCAGGGATGATATCAAGGGCAACAACCTCATGGTTTTGAGATAACAGCATGGCATTGGAAAGGCCGACGTAGCCGGTGCCTGCGATGGTGATTTTCATTTCACCCTCCCATAAATATCCTCAAACCTTACAATATCATCCTCACCCAGGTAAGTGCCACTTTGTACTTCGATGATTTCTAGTGGTTCATTGGTTTTGTTCTCTAGAGCGTGCGTTGTGCCGATTGGAATATAAGTTGAGTCGCCTTTGTTAAGATCAAAGGTTTTATCACCATTAGTGACAGTTGCTGCGCCGTGCACTACTACCCAATGCTCTGCACGCTTATGATGCATTTGCAGGGAGAGTTTTGCACCTGGATTAACATGCAATTTTTTTACTTGGAAGTGCTCTCCTGATTCAATAGAGTCGTACCAACCCCATGGCCGGAAAACCTTGCGATGCATACTACCTTCATCCCGACCATTAGAATTTAGAGACTCAACAATAGATTTAACTTCTTGTGCTTTGTCTTGAGTGGCAATAAAGGTTGCATCAGCGGTATCAACAACTATCAGATTATCAACACCAATAGTTGTGACCATATGATGGTTGGCATTGATATAAGTATTAGTGGTAT
>Ga0209992_10002549_pt1:15000-16474 | contig 16474 bp, 9 predicted proteins | sample 2SBtaG_2_FD_182564 | JGI IMG/M metagenome (GOLD analysis project Ga0209992, IMG submission 182564) | Deep subsurface microbial communities from Kolumbo volcano to uncover new lineages of life (NeLLi) - 2SBTROV12_ACTIVE470 metaG (SPAdes)... | ecosystem: Environmental > Aquatic >... | reverse complement strand
GTGGAGACAGTGTGGCCATCGTTACGCCATTCGTGCAGGTCGGAACTTACCCGACAAGGAATTTCGCTACCTTAGGACCGTTATAGTTACGGCCGCCGTTTACCGGGGCTTCGATCAAGAGCTTCTCGTGAGATAACCCCATCAATTAACCTTCCGGCACCGGGCAGGCGTCACACCCTATACGTCCTCTTTCGAGTTTGCAGAGTGCTATGTTTTTAGTAAACAGTCGCAGCCACCTGGTCACTGCAACCCTCTTCGGCTCCCAGAGCAAGTCTGTTCACCTAATAAGGGCGTACCTTCTCCCGAAGTTACGGTACCATTTTGCCTAGTTCCTTCACCCGAGTTCTCTCAAGCGCCTTAGGATTCTCTCCCTGCCCACCTGTGTCGGTTTTGGGTACGGCCTCAACTCACCTGATGCTTAGAGGTTTTTCTTGGAAGCAGGGCATCAATCACTTCAGTTTCTTTTGACAGAAACCTCGTCATCACGCCTCAGGATTGTGGATCCGGATTTGCCTAAATCCACTCCCTACACGCTTAAACCGGAACTACCAATCTCCGGCTGATCTAGCCTTCTCCGTCACCCCATCGCAGTAAGTTCAGGTACAGGAATATTAACCTGTTTTCCATCGACTACGCCTCTCGGCCTCGCCTTAGGTGCCGACTAACCCTGCGCTGATTAGCATTGCGCAGGAAACCTTGGGCTTTCGGCGTGGGGGTTTTTCACCCCCATTATCGTTACTCATGTCAGCATTCGCACTTCTGATACCTCCAGCAAACTTCTCAGTTCACCTTCGCAGGCGTACAGAACGCTCCTCTACCACCCAAACACCCGAAAGTGTTTGGATCCGCAGCTTCGGTATATTGCTTAAGCCCCGTTAAATCTTCCGCGCAGGCCGACTCGACCAGTGAGCTATTACGCTTTCTTTAAAGGATGGCTGCTTCTAAGCCAACCTCCTGGCTGTCTGGGCCTTCCCACATCGTTTCCCACTGAGCAATATTTTGGGACCTTAGCTGGCGGTCTGGGCTGTTTCCCTTTTCACGACGGACCTTATCACCCGCCGTGTGTCTCCCGTGCTCAAACTTCTCGGTATTCGGAGTTTGCATCGGGTTGGTAAGTCGGGATGACCCCCTAGCCGAAACAGTGCTCTACCCCCGAGAGTTATACACGAGGCTCTACCTAAATAGATTTCGAGGAGAACCAGCTATCTCCGGGCTTGATTAGCCTTTCACTCCGATCCACAGCTCATCCCCTCATTTTTCAACATAAGTGGGTTCGGGCCTCCAGTAAGTATTACCTCACCTTCACCCTGGCCATGGATAGATCGCCCGGTTTCGGGTCTACTACTAGCGACTAAAACGCCCTATTCAGACTCGCTTTCGCTACGCCTCCCCTATTCGGTTAAGCTTGCCACTAACAGTAAGTCGCTGACCCATTATACAAAAGGTACGCAGTCACCCCGCCCCTAAATCACTC
>Ga0209992_10002549_pt1:0-10000 | contig 16474 bp, 9 predicted proteins | sample 2SBtaG_2_FD_182564 | JGI IMG/M metagenome (GOLD analysis project Ga0209992, IMG submission 182564) | Deep subsurface microbial communities from Kolumbo volcano to uncover new lineages of life (NeLLi) - 2SBTROV12_ACTIVE470 metaG (SPAdes)... | ecosystem: Environmental > Aquatic > Marine >... | reverse complement strand
TCAGACATATCGATACGTACCATTGACTCTTCAGAATCGAACAGGAAACCAGCCAATGCCTTACATAGTTCAGTTTTTCCAACACCTGTTGGCCCCAGAAACAGAAATGAACCATTAGGTCGATTAGAGTCAGACAACCCAGCCCGTGATCGCCGAACGGCATTGCTCACAGCTTTTATTGCTTCATTTTGACCGACCACCCGTATTGCCAACTCTTGCTCCATACGCAACAGTTTTTCTCGTTCACCTTGCAGCATTGTGGATACAGGAATTCCGGTCGAATTGGAAACTACTTCAGCAATTTCCACATCTGTAACCTTATTTCGTAACAATGTCATTCCCTGCATCTCGGCTTTAGATACGGAATCTAACTCTTTCTCCAAACGCGGGATTTCACCATATTGAAGTTCGGACATTCGCGTTAAATCACCCGCGCGTCTAGCTGCATCCAATTCTAACCTGGCATGCTCCAATTGTTCCTTCAAATGGGCTGTACCTTGCAACGCCAATTTTTCCGATTTCCAAATCTCGTCTAAATCGGAAAACTCTTTTTCAGAAATATCTATTTCTGTCTCTAAGGTTTTTAAACGTTTAAGGGAAACTTCGTCGGTTTCCTTTTTCAGGGCTTCGCCTTCTATTTTCAATTGGATTAATCGACGCTCAAGTTTATCCATAGATTCGGGCTTAGAATCAATTTCCATCCTAATGCGACTCGCCGCTTCATCGACCAAATCGATTGCTTTATCAGGCAACTGCCTGTCCGTAATATATCGATGAGACATCGTGGCTGCCGCAACGATCGCCGGATCGGTTATATCAACACCATGATGAACTTCATACTTTTCTTTAAGACCACGCAGCATCGCAATCGTATCCTCAACACTGGGCTGATCCACTAACACCTTTTGGAAACGACGCTCTAACGCCGCATCTTTTTCAACATATTGTCGAAATTCATCCAACGTTGTAGCCCCAATGCAATGCAAATCTCCTCGTGCAAGTGCCGGCTTCAGCATATTGCCTGCATCCATTGCTCCCTCAGCCTTCCCGGCACCAACCATTGTGTGCAATTCATCAACAAATAAAATAACTTGGCCTTCTTGCTTCGCGATATCCTTTAGTACCGCTTTTAACCTTTCTTCAAACTCACCTCGAAATTTAGCCCCCGCAATTAATGCTGATAAATCCAGCGATAGCAATCGCTTACCTTTAATCCCTTCAGGCACTTCCCCATTAACTATTCTTTGCGCTAGACCTTCAACAATTGCGGTTTTCCCCACGCCTGGTTCGCCGATTAACACAGGATTATTTTTTGTACGCCGTTGTAGCACCTGAATCGTCCTTCGAATTTCATCATCCCGCCCAATTACGGGATCCAATTGTCCTTTCTCCGCTTGTTCAGTTAAATTGATACTAAATTTTTCCAATGCCCCGCGCTGATCTTCGGCGCTCGAATCGTCAACCCGGTGTCCACCCCTAACATGTATTATGGCCTGCTCTAATTCATGACCAATGACCCCGGTATCCCGCATTATATCTGCCAAAACACCCTTAGTTTCTAATGCCGCGAGCAAAAAAACCTCACTCGATATAAATTTATCGCCACGCTTTTGAGCCAACTTGTCGCACAAATTGAGCATTTTGGCCAAAGTTTGTGATACCTGAACGTCACCCCCCACACCTTGAACCGTAGGAAATCGCTCTAACTCCTCACCTAAAATCACCCTTAGCCGATCAACATCCGCCCCTGCTTGCGATAATAACTGCCGAACACTACCATCTTCTTGATCGACTAATCCGGTCAAGACGTGGGCAGGCTCTATAAATTGATGATCCCGCCCTAAAGCTAGACTTTGGGCGTCCGCAAGTGCTAACTGAAACTTACTAGTAAATTTGTCCATCCTCATTGCCGAATACCTTTTAACTATCGATTAGCCATTCAATGGGGATCGTTTGGAGAAATCTCAAGAACACCTAGTGTGTAAAACCATGCAAAAAGGTAATCAGCACCACTCCAGCACTTATAAGCAAAATTTGGTGAAAAGTTTCTTTGGCTTCTACTCGCGTATGTAGGGTAGGAATCAGATCAGCCACCGAAATATAAATAAAACTGGAAGCAGCAAACGCCAGAAAAAAAGGCAAAATATCCTGTAGATCACCCAAACTGTAATACGCTAAAATCCCACCAATAACAGTCGCCAAACTTGACAGGACATTAAAAAACAACGCCGTCGAGCGGGAATATCCACTTTCCAAGAGTATCGCAAAATCACCCACCTCCTGTGGAATCTCATGGGCAGCCACCGCAAGACTAGTTGCAATACCCAATTTAACATCACTGAGAAATGCTGCAGCTATCAAAATCCCATCGACAAAATTGTGAATACCATCTCCGATCAGGATTAATGTGCCAGCGGTTTTTGGGGAGGAGCCACTCGGTAGGGTATGAGCCTCACAACCTCCTGCGTGACAATGGCGCCATAATAGTAGTTTCTCCAACAAGAAAAACACCAATAACCCAAGCAGAATCGTAAACGACAAGTTTTGAATCTCTCCGACATCAGCTGATTCGAAGGCGTGGGGGATCAGTCCCCAAAAAGATACTGCCAACAACGCACCAGTAGCAAAACTAATACCGTGAGGCAATATCCGTGACCGTGTTGTCTCCGAAAGTAGTAAAAATAAAGAAGCTGCTAAAACACTGAGAACCCCTCCGAGCAAAGTAAAGATAATGATCCAGATTAATAACATATGTTAATTTTTATAATTTTTAAGATGTTAACCAATCACAACCTATATTTCCCACAAAATTTCTTAGTGAGAGGTCTCAAGGACAGACAACGCTGTATGTGTAAAGAAAAACACGAGAAAACCTACTTTCTCAAATTTTTCAAACACAACACAATTGAATAGTCGTGTGAAAAGCATATTAACAACTACTCGCGCCAGATAATTGTCGCCATTCGTCCAGTTTTACCATCACGTCTATATGAAAAAAATCGATCTTCCTCTGAATAGGTACAGAAATCACCCCCATAAATCCTACTAATACCCTGTCTTTCCAAGAGAGTTCGCGCAATTTGGTAAATATTAACCCCCCAACATCCCCGAAATAAAAGCTTGAACCCAGATTCAAAACATTGGCTTTTCTTCACGAATGCAGAGCGCACGTCTTGGCGCACTTTGAAATTATCCGCACCAATGGCAGGACCTAGCCAGGCTAGCAAATCTAGACCCTCTAATACTCTCAAAGTATTCTGTATTATTCCGGACAAAAGCCCACGCCATCCACAATGGATAACTGCCACAAAACTGCCAGATTGATCTGTAATCAAAATAGGCAGGCAATCAGCTGTCAAGACAGCGCAAACCACCCCTTTATCACGGGTATAGCTTGCATCCGCAATGTTATTTGTTAAATTGCGGCCAGCTTGGATTACGCTTGACCCATGGACCTGATTTAGCCAACACGGTTCACTCGGGAGTTCTAGCCCACGATTTAAACGTATTCTATTCTCGGCAACGGACATTGGATCATCCCCAACATAATTCCCCAAATTAAAGCTGAAAAATGGGCTTTGACTCACCCCACCCGATCGAAGAGTGCTTACTGCCTTTATCGCCGTAGGTGCAGGCCAATTCGGAATTATCCAATTCACTAACATTTCACCTTCTTAAGAAGAAATGAGACTCTGCTAGTTTTAGACCTTCTAATAACTCCTCTAAATCACTCGACAAAGGGATCTCCCACTCAGTAAATACGTTGCCTTCAGGATGAACTAACCCTAATTTCACTGCATGTAGCGCTTGGCGGCTAAAAGACTTTATGAGTTTTACAAGAGATTCTGGGCAGCCCGGAGGAATTTTTATACGACCACCATACACCGGATCTCCCAAAAGTGGATAACGAGCATGAGCCATATGCACCCTTATTTGGTGAGTTCGACCGGTTTCCAAACGAACTCTGATTAACGTATGGTAAGAAAATCGCTCTAAAACACGATAGTGAGTGATTGAGGGCTTTCCATGCTCAGTAACGGCATTACGCTTACGATCAATATGATGCCTCCCAATAGGCGCGTCTATCATACCACCTGCAGTTATTCGCCCATTGACCAAAGCAATATAATTACGTTGTATCTCTCTCTTTTGGAGTTGCTCTACCAAAAGTTTGTATACAGGTAGTGTTCTTGCAACCGCCATCAAACCAGTAGTATCTTTATCAATACGGTGAATCATGCCTGCACGGGGGATCGAAACCAAATCAGGAAAGTGGTACAACAAAGCATTCTGCAAAGTGCCATCTCGATTTCCCGCAGCTGGATGGACAACCAAACCCGCTGGTTTATTGATAACAATGATTGACGAATCCTCATGAATGACTTCAAGCGGAATTGCCTGAGGCTCACAATCCAAAATAGGTTCTACTACTGAATTCACCTCGACCCACTCTCCTCCATCAACGCAATCTTTCGACCTCAACTGCTTTCCATCGACTTGTACTCGACCTTTAAGTATCCACGCTTGGAGTTTATTTCTAGAATACTCGGGAAATAAACGAGCCAAAACCTGATCCAAACGGAACCCACCCAATTCGCCTGGAATTTCTACGCGCAATATTCGTTGCTGATCCATCATACTGCTCCCTTACAAAATTTTAATGTATACTCTCCACGTCTAATTCCCCGGGTTTGAAAAGATGAAGCGTTTTCCAATTACCGAAAAATCGAGCTTAACGAATATACAATATATTCTCAGACTCTTCGTTGTTTTTGCCGTCATTTTCCTATTCGGCTGCTCAGCATTGGAAGACAAACAGGACAAAGAAGCTGACTGGAGCGCAAAAAAGTTTTACGACGAAGCTAAAGCCGCATTGGACAAGGAAAATTACGAAAAAGCCATAAAATTATACGAAAAACTCGAAGCACGTTATCCCTTTGGTTTATATGCCGCACAAGCCCAATTGGATATTGCATATGCTTACTACAAATTTCAAGAACCCGATTCAGCAATCGCTGCAATAGAACGTTTTATAAAACTTCACCCCCAAAATCCTCATATTGATTACGCCTATTATTTAAAAGGTTTAGTCAATTATAACCGGGGCATAGGCTTCATCGGACGGTTCATTCCCACCGACACAACTCAGCGTGATCCTGGCCCAGCCAACGAAGCATATCGTGATTTTTCGGAACTTACAAAAAGGTTTCCTCAAAGCCGTTATTTTGAAGAAGCGAAACAGCGTATGATTGCGCTACAAAACAACTTGGCCATGTATGAAATCCATGTAGCACGCTACTATTTCAAAATGGGTGCTTACGTGGCTACAATCAACCGTGCCAACGGTGTGTTAGAAAAATACCAACGAACGGAAGCTATACCTCTCGCCCTAAAGATAATGGAACAGGCTTACACGAATTTGGGTATGACCGATTTAGCCCGTGACGCCGCCAGAGTTTACGCATTTAACTACAATGAAGACGCACCAACCCCTGAAGATAAAGCGCTAAAAAATCGCTCCACAGCACAAAAGATATGGGACTTTATTGGCCTAGATAGGTAAGGTGAAGTTCAGTAAAATATCTACAATTTAGGCTGAAAAAGACATACTTCTTCATTCGGACTATCTTAGCAATTTAAAATTTAACAAAAACGTCAATACAAAGTGTTGCTCATAAAGTCTCGTATTTAAGGGTGGTAATATAGCAACAACACTTGCGTAACACTCCCACCGATTTTTCCATCACCCAACCATATGAAGCACCGCAAGATTGGTATAGCCATCTATACTTAGTTCCAAACATCAAAACTTTTCTGGTTGATTCAGGACAGCCCTGATCCAATTAAATCTACAAACAAAGAATTACGGATAATGGCGCGTAAATTAGGTACCGAGAAAACTAAAAAAGTATATCGAGATATACGCAGGAAAATTCGAATCAAGAATCCGAAAATCTTATGACGGAAACCAAAACGGCCACTACAGATACTTATAGGGACATGCACACACAGCCTTTGTGGGACCCAAAAGCAACACTAGCTGGTTTGAATGGGGATAAGTCATTATTTATGGAACTCGCGACCTTGTTTGAATCCGAGTCAAAAAAACAAACAACGACGCTAAACGCTGCCATTACTACTCACAATAACAAGAAAATAAAAAGTACCGCACACATGATCAAAGGTACAGCAGGACATTTCTATGCAAAACACATGAGCCATCTTGCCACACAAATCGAAAAAGCTGCAAGCTCCAATGACCACCACCAATGTGTACAACTCAACAAACTATTACAGTATGAAATGGGACAGCTTCGTGTAGCACTTCGAAAAATTGCAACGCAAGAAACTATTGATAATACTGACACTTTGATGGAATTTGGGCATCAATAAATATGTCCACTAGCAAACGATTTGATGAAATAAAGGTACTCGATCGAATGCCCTCTCCTTCGGGAGTCGCTTTAGAGTTAATGCGACTAACCAAGGACAGTGATGCCCGCATTAATGATATCGTGCATCTTATCCAAAGCGATCCAGCGCTCGCTGGGCGATTGTTAAAATTCGCCAATTCCCCAACTTTTGGAACGAATAGACCAGTAGCTGCAATTTCAGAAGCCGCTATACGCCTCGGATTGAATGTTGTCAGTCAACTCAGTCTTGGACTCTCAATCTTACCCAATGGAAACCGCGGACGTTGTCGCACATTCGACTATGCCAATTTTTGGTCCCGCTCTATGGCTACCGCATTAGCGGCACGGGCTATCGCAGCCTATGACACTACTGTGGGCTCTGAAGAAGCCTACACATGTGGCTTACTTAGTAGTATCGGAAGATTAGCTTTAGCAAGTATTTACCCTGACGATTACGCAGAAATCTTGTCAAAATCCCCTAACCGTGAAACTTTGTTGAGCATGGAAAACGCGAAGTTTGCAACAACCCATGTGGAATTAACCTCGGCTATGCTCACAGATTGGGGCCTCCCACAACTTCAGATAACTGCAATCGCCGCCCAAAATGACGAAGAAATATTCGAATTACTGAACAGTTCTAGAGCCAAACGATTGGCTCGCCAACTCGAATTCGCCGATCAAATTGCCCTCCTTTGTCAAACCGAAACCTCACAACGAAAAAGTATTCTTCTCGGTATCCAACGACTGGCAAATCAAATAGGCCTTCACAAGGAATCTCTGCTTCGGCTAATTGACAGTGTTATACAACAGTGGCAGGGATGGAGTAAGCTTCTCGATATTCCAAACCAAGGGTTGCCATCGATGGTACAGGTGGAAAAGGAATTGAATTCAAACAACCAAGATTCCGAAAAAACAGAGAACACCCTATCAAAACTTAAAATATTGGTCATTGATGACGACTTGCTCACGGTAAAACGACTCTCTGCGTTACTAGAATCAGCGGGACATTCCGTACTCGCAGCCAATGAAGGAAAACGTGGATTAAAAATAGCCATGGAGGAAAATCCTCACCTCATCATCACTGACTGGCAAATGCCAATAATGGACGGTATTGAATTTTGCCAAGCGCTTCGAAAAACTCGATTCGGAAGACAGTTCTATATCATCATGCTTACGGCATGCGAGGAAGATCATGAACTCGTTCAGGCTTTTGAAGCGGGTGCCGATGACTACATTGTCAAGCCTTTTAGTGTAAAAGCATTGGAAGCACGGGTACGAGCAAGTCAACGACTGGTCGTATTACAGGAAGAAGTAGAAACGGAACGCGAAGAAAACCGCCATTTTACTGCGGAACTAGCAGTAGCCAATCGGCGCTTGGAAAAAATGGCAATGACCGATCAACTTACCCAGCTTCCTAACCGCCGTTACGCCATGTTGCGCTTAGAAGAAGCATGGGCCGATAGCCAACGCAAAAATCAACCGATGGTTTGCATGATTATTGATTTGGACCATTTCAAGCAAATCAACGATAACTATGGTCACGACATGGGTGATTTAGTATTAACCGAAGTCGCCCAAGCATTGCAAACGAGCGGTCGGGCAACCGACGTCATCGGTCGTCTTGGTGGCGAAGAGTTTATTGTAGTTTCTTCCAATATGAACTACCCAGAAGCATATCCACTCGCGGAAAGAATGCGCAAGGCAGTAGCAAATTGCAAAATAGGAATTCCCAACTTTCGCAGTCATTTAACTGTCAGCATCGGTGTTGCCGCATCCGACCCCAACATCCCCTCAACTCGAGTTTTGTTGAGTAATGCTGATAAAGCACTTTACGCTGCGAAAAATCAAGGCCGAAACAAAGTTTTGTTATTTCAATCGCAAATCCCCATTCCCCACGAAGTTTCTTAACAAGAAATCTCATTGGTTTATAGGTAGAAGACACATGAAAGACATAATGGAAAGCACTGAGACCAAGTTATTGCATAACAACAATAGCCCACAGACCTGGTAGAATGCTGACAAGGAACACACACTAGCCTATACTTCAACAAGGTAGATTGACAGAATACTATCACTTTAAATCTTAAAGAGTGTCAGCTAGTGGGTAGGAAAAATTACCGAAAGTAAGACGACAATTCAGGAAAATCAGGCTCTCTTTCAATATTTTGCACAGCGGCTACCGAGGCCGCAGACCATCGCGTGATAAAAACAATTTTGAAGTTGACTACTAACGTGCGATCCCAAAAACCAACGGGGCAATTAGCCAAACCTCACATATAATCACTAAGACTCCAGACAAATTTAGAATTAGCCCCGTTTTAACCATATCTACAACCCGAATTCGCCCACTTCCGAAAACGATAGCATTAGGAGGAGTAGCTACTGGGAACATAAACGCACAGGAAGCCGAAAGAGTCGCTGGCAACATTAACCACAAAGGCGAAATTGACATAGCTTCGGCAGCGGATTGCAAAATCGGTAAAATCATCTGTGTAGTCGCTGTATTTGAAGTAAGCTCTGTTAAAAAGGTCATACTGACACAAACAGATAGCAGCATTTGTATGATACTCGCCTGTCCCAACCCCCGAAGTTGCAATCCAAGATATTCGGATAATCCACTGTCAACAAATCCAGATGCAAGCGCAAAACCACCACCAAATAAAACCACCACCCCCCACGGCAATTGAGTAAAAACATCTTTATCAAGAAGCGTAGTTTTACGCCCCTTTGAATCTCGGGCAGGAATCAGAAATAAAAGAAATGCCATAAGGATAGCAACAGTCCCATCATCAATAAACTGCTCAGGATCGATGAAATGCTGCCAACCCGGTAATATTAAATTACCTAAAACAAGGCCTTTACGAGTAACCCACAAAAGAGCTGTAATGGTAAATAAAGTTAGCACAGCTTTCTCTTCAAAACTAATTGACCCTAATCTATTTCTTTCCTCAATCACCACTGTAGCCAAAGAATTTGAAAAGGGAATTCGTCGAAAATATCTTAAGGTGAGCAGAAATGCTGTAACCGTGAGCATCGAAAACCCAATCGGGACGCCCACCATCATCCATTGCGCAAAGCCTACCGAACTAGAAGCCGGATTACTGATCTCATAAATTTGTGCAAACACAAGATTTGGCGCGGTTCCCACCAAAGTCATCATACCCCCGATAGATGCAGAATACGCGATGGCGAGTAATAGGCCTACGCCTATGCGTCTAGACTGGTCGGCGCTTAAATCTGGCTCGAAACGAGCTACCAAAGCCATGGCAATTGGAACCATAACCAGTGTTGTCGCGGTATTCGATATCCACATCGACAAAAAACACGTCGCCGCCATGAATCCCAGCATCAATCTTCGCGGCTGGTTTCCAAACCACGCGATTATATTCAAGGCAATACGGGTATGGAGCTTCCAACGCTCCATAGCCAATGCAATCATGAATCCACCAATCAACAAAAACACAGTCGAATTCATGTAGGTTGCAGCAACTATCTTACCAGAGGAAATTCCAAAAAAAGGGAAAAGGACTAAAGGCAGTAAAGCAGTTGCAGCAAGAGGTATCGCTTCTGTCATCCACAATACTGAC
>Ga0209992_10002547_pt1 | contig 16486 bp, 14 predicted proteins | sample 2SBtaG_2_FD_182564 | JGI IMG/M metagenome (GOLD analysis project Ga0209992, IMG submission 182564) | Deep subsurface microbial communities from Kolumbo volcano to uncover new lineages of life (NeLLi) - 2SBTROV12_ACTIVE470 metaG (SPAdes)... | ecosystem: Environmental > Aquatic > Marine >... | reverse complement strand
AGCACCACTAATACCTTGTTGCTAAAAACACTCAATCCAATCAACCTGTCATAAGGGGTTGGCCCAAAAAAGAGAACCTTTAAAGGGATGATTGCAAAGAGGGTTATTGTTAGTATCTCATTCATTGAATTCTCCAAAGACCTTCCCTATCCTCCTGTTAAGTTCACCAACTGTAACCAAGTATGCCAATCTATCATTTAGGGTATGCACTTCAAAATTGTCCCCAAAAACATTCAATGTGATTGTTCCTGGGGTTAGCGTAATTGAATTTGCCAACATTGATTTTGCCAAAGGATGTTTTAAGTTTGAGCTAAAGGTGATGAATTTTGGATCAAGATCTTCTTTCTGAAAAAGTATGATTTTTGCAACAGAAAGATTGGCCAGAAAGATTTGCCAAACAAGCCAAAACATGTACCTTGTTAAAGAAAGCCAGTTCAGTTCTAACAGGTAGGTTTTGTCATGTTCTTTTTTTATAAAAAATAAATTTTTACACCAAAAATAAACAATAAGAACTGTAGCAACCCCAAAATAAATATGCTTTGAGTCAAAAAGAGAAAATAATAGCCAAACTACAGAAAGCAATAACAAAAATGAAATCCTGAAACGAGAGTTGGTTTTCAAGGTATAGTACTTTATCATTAAAACCTATGAAAGAACAGATGAAAGGAATGTGGCATCTAGAAAGGGAAACGGACAAAGCAGTCTACCTTTTGAGGGTTGAGGATAATTTTAAGAAATGGTTTCCAAAAAAGGTAGTAGATGGGCCAAATGAAAAAGGTTCCATTCTTGTTGAGGCCTGGTTTCTCAAAAAAAATCCTTTACCAGAGATATTAGAAGAGCGCGTAAATATTCCAGATAGAAAGTTTGGAGGACGCTGGAAAAAGGGGAGCTTGTCTTTTTCAAAGGCTCGACAATACATGAACTGCCCAAAACAATATTATTTTTCTTATGAAAAAAAGATTATTTCTTCTGTTAGTACAGCAATGAAATTTGGCAATGTAGCGCATTCTGTTCTCGAGACGATTTTTGAATGTGATTTAGATGCAGCAAAACCCACTTCTTACGTTAAGGCACTGACAAGACGTGATTGGGAAAAATCTAAATTTGAATTTGAAACATCTGAAAGAAAGAAAGGGAAATGGGACGATTCGAAAATAGATGAGGTCATTGACCAGGTTTTATGGGCATTGGCCAATATGGCTGATGGGAAGATGGATTCTAAAAATATTAAAAAATTCAAACCTAGACATGCCGAATCCAGGGTTTTTTCAAAAGACGGACTTCTTGGGGGAATCATTGATGCAGTTTTTGTAGATGAAAACAATGAGATCAAGATCGTTGATTACAAAACTGGCAAATCTAAAGAAGGAGAAATTGACCCAGACCATGAATTTCAAGGATGGCTATATGCTTATCTTGCCTCTCAGGAATTTGGGAGGTTGCCTAAAAGTGTTGAGTTTTGGTATCTAGGCGCGCAAGAGGTGAAAATTATTGATTTTGATGAGGATGTAATTGAGGACTTAGTTTTATCTTTGAAAGAAACTGCAGCAGAGATAAAAAATATTTCCGGATCTCCAGAAAGTTCATTTGAAGCAAGGCCGTCAGAGAAAAATTGCAAATGGTGCGATGCAAAGCCATGGTGCAAGGGTTATCAGAAAATGGTTCAAGATCAACCATGGAATGAAGAAGGGTATGGAAAATCCGTGAAAGGGGTTGTTCTGGATTCTGCAAAACAGACAGGCAACAGGCCTGGAGCTGCTATAGTCAAAACAGATGATGAAAGGGAGATACTGATTAAAGGATGGGGAGCATCAGGAAAACTACTGGGTTCACTAAAAAAAGAAGATTCTTTGTTATGTGTTGATGTCAATATACAACATTCTGATTTTTCTGGGAATCTTGAAGGGACTGTCAATGACCCTTTTTCAATAATTGTTAATAACAAGATTCTCCAGGAATTGATGTAATTTAATCCAATACAATTACCTAATCATGACTTTTTTAACTGACACACTCTCAAATATAAAGAAATTTTTAGTTGAAAGCGGTGGGGAGATTTCTTCTGCAGACCATATAGAGGAAATATCTTTTACCCCGCAAAGGTTGGATTTGAGAGACGCTACAACCGTTCATGAAGGAGGGATGATTCAAGACTTAAAGATTGCTAGATCCAATCCAGGAGACCTTTCAATTAGGTGGTTTACTGATGGAATTCAAAAAACCTTCCTGATAGGAACTTTTGATTTTGGTAGTAATCCCGTTACGGTACACTATTCAATTATTGCGAGTCTCATTATTGGTTTTAGAGATGGTGGTTTTGAGATGTGGGGTGAACCAAGGATTCAAGAATTTGCATTAATTTCAAAAGATTTACTGGGGGCGGAATTGCCAAAAGGATTTCTAGATACAGGTGAAAATACAGGATATTTTGGAGCTCAACGCTATGCTGCCGTGATGCGTGCAAGGCAAGAAAGACATAAATTAGAAGCATCCCACCTTTATGACTGGGCTGAAAAAACGAAATACAAAGAAAAAATTCTAGTTGACGGGTCTTTGTCTCATTTGCCGAAGCCAATACCTTGTGCTGTTGGCCTTTGCAAAGACAATCATCCATTGTTTTTTACACCTGAAACCCAGCGCAACATTTTAAGCTTGGGTTATTCTGAAAGAAGTGCTCTTTTTTCTTACAGCACACCACAAAAAGATGAAATAACAAGTTGGTTTTTGAGGATTAGACAACCACGTGCACACTCTGCTAATTTTGGCTTAATAAGGCCAGAGGTCTACGAAGGAATGCCTTTAGATCCAGGGAGTGTTGATGAGGTTTCAAGACTTGTTTTTAGCTTAAGGAATCCTGTTGCATATCCAAGCCCTAAATGGGAACGACTGGTTTACCCTCTCAAGATTTGTACAGATTTTTTAACAAACCACTTACCTAAAGTGGAAACAATCAAATGGTTCTTACATGGAGCAATAGTAACCTAAAATAAAAAGGATGGCATTATGAAAAAAAATTTCCAATTCGCAGAAGAAAAATTTAAAAATTATGTAAATACAGAATGGGGTTTTGTTGGGAAGGGCGCAAGCACCGAGAAGCACCCCAACACATCTTCTTATTTTCATTTTTGGTTATCGAGAAAAGAACAAAACCTTGAGCTCGGGAATATTGTTGCTGCTGTAAGAGATGACGGGCATATAACGTTTGGGACCGTTGTTGATTTGCGTTCAACAATGGATATGCCTAATTTTCTTTCAGACTATATATCTCATGATTTCGGGAAACCCGACCAATCTTTGCCCACCGATGTTTCAGAGGTGCTGGTTGCGAAAGCAAATATTATTGGGTCTACAGACAATAAAGCAAGACCTGTAACAAGGGCAAACATTTTTTACGCCAATCCTGCTGGTGTACGAAGAGCTTTTAACATGGAGGGGTACATTGAAGACAGGGGGGTTCCTATAGGCGTTATAAAGAATGGAGATGGACAATTAACGCCAATCTATATTGATATTGAGTTTTTGTTAGGTCCAGAAGGAGCCCATTTCAACATTAGTGGCATTTCTGGATTGGCAACAAAAACTAGCTTAGTTGAGTTTATGTTAAAGTCAGTCCAAACTTTTTTCAAAAGAAATAAAGAGTATCAGAAAAAAAGAGTAGGAGTTGTTCTTTTCAACGTAAAGGGGAAAGACTTGCTATTCTTAGACAAGGCAAACCCTGAACTGAAGGAAAAAAGCCCTCAGGGAGAGTTTTATAGAGATATTTACAAAGAGCTGAATGTTCCTGCAGAGCCATTTGATCAATTGCGAATTTTTGCTCCCTATTCGTCTTCTACATCTGCAAAAGTTAACAGTTTGCGTCAAGACGGTTCTGTAGAGTATTTTGTATGGGATATTCCTGAATTAAGGAAATACCTCCCCGAACTTTTTGACGATGAAGACTGGGACGACAATGTCCAAGCAGCCTATGAAGACATGTTAGACATAGTGGACAAGGACGACACTATAAAAGAGTTTCCAGACCTGGTTGATTTTTTAGTTGAAGAAAGAAGGGTTATGAGAGACAGAGAGCATTGGCACGGACATAAAAGAACAACTTTTTTTAAATTGGTACAAAATCTAGTTACTCTCCCAGAACTTTTCAAAGGCCTCGTTAATTCAAGAGATATTCCAGAAAACCCAAAAGACATACCATTGGACGAATTTCAAACAGGTGATATTTATGTAATCGATATTCAGGCTCTTAATGATAGAGGGCAGCAAATGGTATTCGAACGTGTGCTAAAAAGACTTTTTGAGCTTGTAGAAATGAAAACCGAAGAAGAAGGGTTAGACAACATCATTGTTTTTGTTGATGAGTTGAACAAGTTTGCTCCAGCAGAAAAGAGCACCACGTTGAAAGAATCAATTATCCATGCCACAGCAAGAGGTAGATCCTTGGGTCTTACTTTCTTTGGAGCTGAACAGTTTGCTTCAATGATTGACAAGCAGGTTACTGACAACAGTTCAACAATATGTTATGGCCGTTCCGGTCCTACAGAGTTAGGGCTTTCCGAATACTCTTATTTGCCAGATGAGGTAAAAAAGAAAATGGCAATTTTCCCAAAAGGAACGTTGTTGTTAAAGCATGCAAGATATAGCCAACCGGTAATTATGCAATTTCCCTACCCCCCATGTGTTCCTGGGGATATGTATTTGCAATCCCAAGAAGAAATTGATCGCGGTAGAAAGAGGGCACCAAAAACTGCTGAGTGGAAAAAGAAAGGAGACGTTAAGTTTAAATTCTGATGTTTTATAAATCTAAATATTTTCAAGCAGAAAAAGAAGAGAATTTTCTTGTTTTGACCATTGCATCTAAAGAAAATCCATTAAATAATCTTTCTGATGATTTCTCTGACAGATTTGAGGAGTGTATTTTAAATGCCACAAAAGAGAAAGACCTCAAGGCAATCATCCTCACAGCGAATGGGCCGGTTTTTTCAGCAGGTGCTTTTTTACCTGAACTAATGGAACAAGATGAAGCTGGGGCTAATCGTTTGGCTCAGAAAGGCGCTAACATATGGGGTTTGATGGAAAGCATCCCATTGATAACTTTGGCAGCAGTAAACGGACTTTGTTTTGGAGGGGGGTTGGAATTGTCTTTATGTTGTGACTTTAGAATTGCTAGCACTAGGGCAAAATTTGGTCAAACTGAAGTAAACCTAGGCTTGATCCCAGGGTGGGGAGGAGGACAGAGGTTAGTAAATCTTTTAGGAAGAACAAAAGCCCTTGATTTGGTTTTGAGTGGCCGTCAGTTTAGAGCCGATGAAGCTTTGGCCTTAGGTCTGGTCCAGAAAGTTTCAAAACCAAAAGATTTGCTGGAAGATGCCAAATCTTTTTTGGCTCCCTATGCTGTTAAAGATAGACAAACAATTGCTTTGGCAAAAAAATCCGTTGGCTTGCAATTAACAATCTCTCAAAAAGATGCGCTAAAAGAAGAACCTGCTCTTTTTGCCGAGTCTTGGTCTTTGGAAAATACCAAAAAAACTATTAATGATTTTGTCAAAAAAAACCCTCCAAAAAAATAAAATATTTTTCTTAGCTCATGATTAGTGACGGTTTAATAAAAGTTCTTTTTCTGCTGCTTTCCGGCGGAATTCTTGCCTATATGGGGGACCTTGCTGGAAGAAGGTATTCAAAAACAAGGAAAAGACTTTTTGGACTAAGACCAAAATATGCTTCTGCTCTTTGGGCAGGGGTTATTGGGATTGGAGTTTCAGCTTTTATTTACGGGCTACTTTCATTTGTTAGTAGTGATTTTCAAGACGCTATTTTTAGAATCCAAAACATAAAACAAGAACTCAAAGACAGTTCAGAAAAACTAGAACAGACAGAAGAAACATACAAGTCTCTCGAAGAGTCTTATGCTTTTTTGAATGAAAATGTGGAAGTCTTGCAGCAAAACTTAAAAGAAAGTAATGAGCAAATCGAAAATTTATATTTACAAAAAACAACCCTTGAAATAGAAATAAATGAATCTTCAATTGCTGTAGAAAGTCTTAACGTCCAAATAAAAGAGCTAACAAGAGAAAGAGAGTATCTAAGTGGAGAGCTTGCATTGAAAGAAACTCAAGTAGACAATCTAAAGAAAGAGGAGAAGGATCTTAATAAAAACCTTTCAGAATTAACTATAGACCTTAACAAAACACAATTTGACCTTCACGAAAAAATTGACCAGTTGGGCATTCTCGAAGAAGAGCTTTTGCAGGTTACAGCCGCTCTAAATGCTGCAGAGGTAAGAGCTTCAGAAGGGACTTTGGTTTTTGTAAAAAGCCAAGAGTTAAAGAGGTTGATGATTCCTGAAAGTTTAGATTCAGACTCTATTAAAAGCTATCTTGAAGAAAGTTTCCAAAAACTTATTGAAGACTCTGAACTTCTTGGAGTTAGTTTTGCTTTTGAAACAAGTGAAAGCCTGACATTGAAGGCAATTCAAAAAAAAGGAAACGGAAATCATTTTTTAAGAATTATGTCTAGCTCAAATGTTTTTGTAGGAGACGCTATAAAAGTTGATTTTGAATGGATACCTGTACATGTAGTTTTCCAGCAAGGAGAGGTTTTGCTTGATCGTTTTTTCACAGAAACATCAAATGTGGAGAATAATTATATTTTTTTAGAAAGCTTGATTCAGGCAGTGGAAGACATTGCTAAGACAAAAGGGATTTTCCCTGATGTTAAAACTCAAAAAAGAGTTTTTTTCCCTTCTTGGAAGCTAACCAACAGGGCGGAGGAGATGACTGATTTTTCAAAAGGAGTTTTGGTATCAATCCGTATTACAAAAACTCTTTACAATTTTGAATCTGTGTCTAAAATAGAAGTTGTTCTTGAAGGAAGATAAATGTTTAAACACATAACAACCCCTATTTTTTACCCAAATGCAGATCCTCATTTAGGACATGCTTACACCTCAATTGCAGCAGATGTTCTTTGTAGGTTTGAACGACTTAATAACAATAAAATCCTTATGACAACAGGGACTGATGAACATGCTGAAAAAATAGAAAAAATTGCTCAAAAAAACAACCTAACAGCAAAAGATTTTGTTAAAACAATGCGTCCAAAATGGCACAACCTTATGAGTCATTTGAAAATTGGAGAACACCAGTTTATTCATACTGATGACAAGCATCACCACGAAGACGTTAAAAGGCTTTTTGAAATCTTGAAAGAAAAAGGACAGGTTAAAAAAGGAGTTTATGAGGGTTGGTACAACTTGAGAGAAGCAAGATTTGTAACAGAGATGGAGGCAAAGAAAAGCAACTATCTCGATTCTGAAACTGGAGATCCTCTAGAAAAAGTAAAAGAGGATGCTTGGTTTTTCCCACTTTCCAAATGGGCAACAAGGGTGGCTGATTACATTGAAGAAAATCCGGAATTTGTCAACCCTGAAGGCCGCAGGAAAGAGATACTTGCGAGGTTGAAGGGAGATGTTGAGGATTTGTGTATTTCTAGACCCAAGGAACGATTGAATTTTGCGGTTTCAATCCCCGGTGATGAAGAAAATGTTTTTTATGTCTGGTTTGATGCACTTACAACATATTTATCCGGAGCCGGTTGGGAAAGAGATGATGGGTGGAGGGAGAAGTGGGAAGGTACTTTCCACCTATTAGCTAAAGATATTTTGTGGTTTCATGCAGGGGTTTGGCCTGCTTTGCTTATGGCTGCAGACATACCGTTGCCAAAAGGAATGTTTGTTCATGGATATCTAACTGTAGGGGATACAAAAATGTCAAAAAGTTTAGGAAATGTAATAGATCCTTTAAAGGTTACAAAAAACCTTGGGTTATACGAAGAGGATTCATTACGTTTCTTTTGCATTTATTCAATACCTTTTGGCAGCGATGGTTCCGTTACCGTTGATCAATTTTTTAATTTTTATAATTCTTTTTTAGCAAATGAAATAGGAAATTTCATCCATCGTTCATTATCGATGATAGACAGGTATCTGAATTGCGAAGTGCTAGATGCAGGATCTGAAGATGAGAATTATTTAAAAGAAAAAGCTAAATGTATTAGTGATTGGGAGTCTGGTTTCAGGTCTTTGAATTTTAGAAACTCTATGGACTCAGTTCTCAATTTGACAAGATGGGGACATAAGTACCTAGATCAAACAGAACCCTGGAATCTATACAAGCAAGATAAAAAAGAAGAGCTTAACGAAGTTTTTTTCAACATCAGTGATGCACTTTTAACTATTGGCAATATGCTAAATCCACTTTTGCCAAGAACGTCGGGGAAGATTTTGGAAATCTTTAACTCTCAAGCATCTTTGCCAACTTCACAGATGTGCTTTAAAGCCCCGGTTAAAGATTTAAAATCATTCAAACAACTCTTCCCAAGGATCGATTTACAAAACATTTCAAGAACAAAGGAGAAAAAGATGGAAAAAGATAAATCCATGGTCGATATTAAAAGTTTTTTTAAAACAAAGCTACTTATAGGAACTATAGTTTCTGGGAAAAAACATCCAAATGCTGATAAATTACTCCTTTTCAGCGTTGACATTGGAGAAGATTCCCCAAGGCAGATTGTTGCTGGTCTTGCTGGGCATTATAGTGTTGAAGACTTGTTGGGGAAACAAGTTGTTGTTGTTTCTAACCTTGAACCTGTGAAGTTAAGAGGTGAAATAAGTGAGGGGATGATACTTTGTGCGGATGATCAGGGACCAGTGGCTCTTCATCCTCAAAGAAAAGTTTTAAACGGTACGATAGTGAAATGAAAATTGTAATTACAAGAAATTTACCAGGAACTGCAGAAGAAACGATTGCTAAAAATTCACATGATGTTTGGGTTTACAACGGAGATGGAGCTATTCCAAGGGATTTATTGCTGGAAAAAGTGAAAGATGCTGATGCGATAATAACCTTGTTAACTGACAAGGTTGATGCAGAATTGTTAGACAAAGCAGAGAATTTAAAAATAGTTGCTAATTATGCTGTGGGTTTTGACAATATAGATGTTGAAGAATGTTTAAAGAGGGGTGTGGTTTGTACAAATACTCCAGATGTTCTAACACAAGCAACCGCTGATTTAACATGGGCATTATTGATGGCGTGTGCAAGAAGGGTTGTTGAGGGACACAAAATGACTGAAGAAGGGGGTTACAAAGGTTGGTCCCCTGATTTATTGATAGGACAAGATGTTTGGGGTTCAACTTTAGGTATTTTTGGAGCTGGGAGGATAGGAAGGGCTGTTGCTGAAAGAGCTAGAGGTTTCAATATGAAGATCCTTTACACTGATGAGTTTCCATGGGAGGAAGGAGAAAGGACCTTGAATGCAGAAAAGGTTAATTTCGAAACACTCCTTAAGGAAAGTGATTTTCTGAGCCTACACGCACCCCTTCTCCCATCAACAGAAAAACTTTTGAATCTTGAAGCTTTTAGAAAAATGAAAAAAACCTCTATATTGATTAATGCCGCAAGAGGAGGCTTGATTGATGAACCTGATTTGTACAGAGCCATTATTGAAGGAGAGATATTGGGAGCAGGTTTAGATGTTTATGACCCGGAACCTCCAGAGAAAAATAATCCTCTATTGTCATTAGATCAGGTTGTTTTGGCCCCTCATACCGGGAGTGCTTCTGTAAATTCAAGAAATGGAATGGCAGATTTGGCTGCCCAGAATGTTATAAATGTTCTATCGGGAATTGACCCAATTACTCCAATTAAGGGTTAAGTGTTGAGAAGGATTTTTGAAAAGTTTTTACTTTATCTTGCACTTTTCTTAGTGAGAGTCGTTCCTTTTAGGAAAGGGTATCACTTAGGGAATTTTTATTTTCTTACCCTTTGGCCTTTGCTTTCATCAGAAAGAAAAAGAGCCTTAGGGAGGATGGAAAAGGCGTTAAAAGCGGATAAAAAAACCTGTGAAGAGATTTTAAAAAAAAGTTTCAAAAATTTAGCTTACACAATGGTAGAAGTTTTCTACATGAACCTTCATGGTGAAAAATTCTTAGATTTGGTGAAGATAAACAAAAAAGGTTTTAGTAATTTGAAATCCATAAAAAAAGGCGGAGTGATGATAACTGCTCATTATGGAAATTGGGAAATTGGAGGGAGCCTCTTCGCAAAATATGTTGCACCAAAAAGATTTATTGCTGTTGGGAGGTCTCAAAGTAACAATGTTTTAAATGATCTCGCGCTAGAAACAAGGGCTAAACTGGGAATGGTAAACCTCACAAGGCACTGGAGGGATTTGGCAAAAATCTCTAAAGAAATGAAAAATGGAGCCATTGTTGGCTTGGTTTCAGATCAGCATTCTGCCAATGGGGTTGTTATTGATTTCATGGGAAGGAAAGCGAAGGCTTTTTCAGGGGCTTTTCGTCTTTCTTCCAGGTTTGGTTGCTTCTCTGTAGTCACTGTAGTCAAGAGGTTGAAGTGGGGGGAATTTGAGTGGTTGATAGAGAAGCCATTGAGTCTCGGTAGCCTTGATGAGAAAACCGGGGTTCAGGCATATTCTGACAGGATTGCTGAAATTATCAAAAAAGATCCAACCCAATGGCTTTGGTTGCACAATAGATGGAAGGTAGATTAATTAAAATATAAGCATGCTCAAAAACTTTTCTTCCAAATTTTTAATTGCTGGGCCTTGCTCCCTAGAGAGTGAAGAAATCTCAATGAGTGTTGCATCAAAGTTAAAAGAAATAGAAGAGAGGTTTGAACTACCTATAATTTTTAAAGGAAGTTGGGATAAAGCAAACAGAACTTCAGCAACTTCTTATCGAGGTTTAGGTTTATCTGAAGGGTTGAGGGTTTTAGGGAAGGTGAAAGAGGATTTTCAGATGCCAGTTGTTACAGACATCCACGAAACATCCCATGTTAAAGAGGTTTGTTCGGTTGTTGATGTTGTACAAATCCCCGCATTCCTTTGTCGACAGACAGATTTGCTATCTGAATGTGGAAAGCATGCAGGGGTTGTGAATGTTAAAAAAGGACAATTTATGCATCCTGAAGATATGAAATATGCAATCGACAAAGTTAAGCATGGGGGAGATGCTGAGGTTCTTCTTTGTGAAAGAGGGTCTTCTTTTGGATACAAGAACCTTGTTGTTGACATGAGGTCAATTGCAATAATGAAAAAATATGCAAATGTTGTTTTTGATGCAACTCATTCAGTGCAGCTCCCTGGAGGGGGAGATGGTAAAAGTTCTGGGGAAAGGCATTTTGTTGAACCATTGGCAAAAGCAGCCTTGGCCGTAGGGGCAACAGGTCTTTTCCTGGAAACCCATCCAAATCCAGATGAAGCAATGAGTGATGGCCCAAACATGATCCCATTAGATGAACTGCAAGACCTGGTTGAAAGACTTTTGCCTTATTGGGGCAAATGATTAATTCAGATTGAAGTAAGGTTCAAAAGTTCAACATCTTTGCTCATGTAGTGTTTTTTCATTTTTTCCGAAGATGAGTAATCTGTGCTGAGGTATTTTTTATTGCAGTCACTAAATACTGTGCATATGACACCATCCAGATTTTGTTTTTCAGCAAGTTTGATTGCTCCTAATAAATTTGCACCTGAAGATATGCCAACCCCGAGGCCAAGTTTTTTGAATATCATTTGAGCCATGATTATCGCATCTCCATCCCACACATTGATAATTTGATTCAGCCATTTTAAATCAACAATCTCAGGAATAAACTCATCACTTATTCCCTGAATCCTATGGTGCCCATTTTTTTCTCCTGTTGTTAATGTGGGGGAGTTTGCGGGCTCTAGGGGGTTTATTGAAATGCCTTTTATATTTTCACTTAGGTATTTTCCAACACCCATAACAGTTCCCCCAGTTCCAACCCCTGCTACAAATCCAGTTGGGGGGGTCCCTGCCTTATTCATTTGATCAAGTATTTCAGGGCCTGTTGTTAAATAGTGAGCTTCTACATTTGCCTGATTTGAAAATTGTTTTGGGAGGAATATGTTTTTCTCTTTTTCAGCATATTTTTCTGTTAGGGAGATACTTCCTAAAAATCCTCCATCTTCTCTAGATACAGGGATTATTTCAGCACCATAACTCTCCATTCTTGCAATTCTTTCAGGGCTCATCCAGTCAGGCATATATATCTTTACCTTATGCCCAAGCTTTTTACCAATTCCAGCAAATGCGATACCGGTGTTGCCACTTGTTGCTTCTGTGATTATTGAGTTAGGGTCTATAGCATTTTTTTTATATGCTTTCTCAATGATGTGTATTGCCATTCTGTCCTTGATACTTCCCGTAAAGTTGAGAGCTTCAAATTTTGCCCATATGACAAGGGGTTTGTTTTTGTATTTGAGCTTTATTTTCAAGAGAGGGGTTTTTCCAATTCTTTTTTTTAGAGAAGATATTTTTTCTTTAGTTTTTGAGTGAAGTATAGTGTTTTTCATCCTGATGCCTAACCCCAAAAACCTTTCAGATCTTTATTAAATGAAACCTCTTTTCCTTTCATGGAATAGTCAATTTTATCTTTAGAAAAAACTTTCCTCCCATGAACCCAGACAGTTTCCGGCCACCCCATTATTTTTTGACCATCCCAAGGGGACCATCCTGATTTTGTTTCCTGGTCACTGTTTTTTATTTTTTTCTCTTTATTTAAATCAATTAGAACCAGGTCAGAATCGTATCCTTTCTTTATCTTCCCCTTGTTTAGGATATTCCAAACCTTTGCAGGGTTTTTTGACATCTTTTCAACAATTGCACTTAAGCAAAAATTCCCTTTGTTAACTTCATTTAGCATCAGTGGCAAGGAATTTTCTATACTCGGGATTCCTGATGGTGAATCCGGATAGGGTTTGTTTTTTTCTTCAAGAAGATGAGGAGCATGGTCTGTCGCTATAACCTGAATTGAACCATCTTGAAGGGCTTCAAACAGAGCCTTTCTATCCGACCCTTTTTTAATTGAAGGATTTGTTTGAATTAAAGTCTTTAGCCTAGGATAGTCTTTTTCCGTAAACATCAAATGCGGGATGCACGCTTCTGCGGTAATTAGTCCTTGATGGTCTTTGATAATTTCTATCTCTTCTTTTGTAGAGAGGTGGAGTATGTGGATTTTTTTGTTTGTTTTTTTTGCAAGATTTGTAATTTTCTTTGTGCAAAAAATTGCTGCAGCCCTGTCTCTTATTTTTGAGTGAATAGCTGGATCTTTATTTTCTTTTATTTCTTTTTCAAATATTTTTAAGTTTTTATTTATTATTGACTCTTCTTCACAGTGCCCAGTAACTGGAAGACTGGTTTCTGTAAAAATTCTTTCAAGAATTTGCATATCCTCAACCAAAAGGTCCCCTGTGCTTGATCCAAAGAATATTTTTATCCCAGGGGTTCTTTCGGACTTTTTTAATTCTTCTAAGTTGTCATTGGTTGCCCCCATGAAAAACCCGTAGTTAACAAGACTTTTTTTTGAAGCAATCTTTAATTTTTCAAGAAGTGCAAAATTGGTTGTTGTTGAGGGGATGGTATTTGGCATTTCAAGATAGGTGGTTACTCCCCCCTTCGCACATGAGGAACTTCCTGAGAAAAGGTCTTCTTTGTGTGTGAGCCCAGGTTCTCTAAAATGAACCTGATCATCAATGATCCCCGGGATGAGGTGAAAGCCATTTGCTTCTATTGTTTGATCTGCTTTGGTTGATGTTGCAGCATCACATGTAAGAATTTTTGATTCATCAAAAAGGATATGAGTTTTTAAATTTTCATTTTCAAGAACACATATGGCATTTTTTATCAAAGTTCTCACTCTTTCAATTCTATTTATAGTTTATTAGATGGATGCCCAGAATAAAATCACTTAAAGCAATGAGTTATTTATTTTTTGACACTGAAACAACAGGATTTCCTTTAAAGAATAGCACGCCTTTTGAAGACTCAGCACAGCCACACCTTGTTCAAATTGCTGCAATTTCATATGATGAAGAATTCAATAAACTTGAAAGCTTTTGCGAGATCGTTTATCCTGAAGGTCTTATTTTAGGAAAAGAAACATCTTGGATTATCCCTGAAGCTGCAGCAAAAATACACAGAATAACCCAAGGAAGGGCTGTCCGCGAGGGGAAAGACATTCATAAGGTAATTTCAAAATTCAACAATCTTCTAAATTCCTCAAAAGTTCTCCTGGCACACAATATTGATTTTGATTTAAAGATTTTGAAAATTGCTTACTCAAGATTGCAGATGGATTTGCATTTACCAAAAAGTTTATTTTGCACAATGAAATCAACAACTGAAATTTGTAAAATTCCAAATACGAGAGGTTGGGGAGGTGCGTATAAATGGCCCAGTCTTTCAGAACTACATTTATCTTTGTTTAAGAAAGATTTTGAGGGAGCTCATGACGCACTTGTTGATGTAGAGGCTACAGCTCGTTGTTTCATTGAGCTCAAAAAAAGAAAATTAATTTGATTTTTTTATCTTGCTTTTGTTTTTTATAGAAGCTTTGCAAAGTCCTTTAAATAAAGGATTTGGCCTAAGTGGCCTACTGGTAAATTCAGGATGGAATTGACTTGCTATCATGAATGGGTGATCTTTCAGTTCAGCAATTTCAACAAGAAATCCATCAGGTGAGAGTCCGCTGAAAATCATACCCTCATCTTCCATCTGTCCCTTCCAGTCATTATTGACTTCCCACCTATGTCTGTGTCTTTCGTTTATGGTTTCCTCTTTGTATAAAGATCTTGCCAGGGTTTTATCTTTTATGCATGCTGGGTAATCTCCTAAGCGCATTGTGCCTCCCTTATAGCGAATCATCTCTTGCTCTTCTAAGAGGTCAATTACAGGGAAGGGAGTTTTAAGATCCGCTTCAGTGCTATTTGCATCTTTTAAATTGCAAACATTTCTTGCAAATTCGATAACCATTACTTGAAGGCCTAGGCAAAGTCCCAAATAAGGGACTTTCTTTTCCCTACACCATTGAGCTGTTTGTATTTTCCCTTCAATACCACGACTATCGAAGCCTCCTGGAACAATTACTCCATCTAAACCATCCAACTTAACACCTGCATCCTTTTGATTTTTTATGGAGGAAGAGTTTATCCACCTTATTTTTACTCGATGTTTTTCTGAAGCAGCTGAATGTACCAAGGCTTGATATACCGACTTGTAAGCATCTTCCAATGTTACATATTTTCCAACTATACCAATCTCTATTTCTTTTTCTGCAGCGACAACCGTTTCAACATAGTTTGCCCACTTTTCAAGATTTGGGGTTCTTGCTTCAAGCCCGAGTCTATTTTCTAGTATCTGTGGAAGTCCCTCCCCTTCAAACAGCAAAGGTATTCTGTAAATGCTATCCGTATCAATTCCCTGTATGACTGCATTTTTCGAAACATCACAGAAAAGGGCAATCTTTTCTCTAACTGAATCATTTATTGGTTTAGTTGTTCTTGCGATTATGACATCTGGTTGGATTCCAGCTCCTCTTAATTCCCTAACGGTTTGTTGGGTTAGTTTTGTTTTTATCTCTCCAGCTGTTTCAACATAAGGAAGATAAGAGAGGTGTATGTAGGCAACATTCTCACTGCCTTCATCTTTTTTAAACTGTCTTATTGCCTCTAAGAAAGCAGAACTTTCTATATCTCCAACAGTCCCGCCTAATTCAACCAATAAAACTTCATGACCATCGCCTGCTTCCTTTATAAGAGACTTAATTTCATTGATAACATGAGGAATAACTTGAACTGTGGCTCCCAAGTATTCACCACGTCTCTCCTTCTCAAGCACCCTTTTGTAGACTCTTCCAGCAGTGATATTGTTTTTTTGTTCAAGATTGATATCTAGAAACCTTTCGTAATGACCAAGATCAAGATCTGTTTCAGCTCCATCTTTTGTTACATAAACTTCCCCATGCTGATATGGGCTCATAGTGCCTGCGTCAACATTGAGGTAAGGGTCAACCTTGACCACAGAGACATCCCAATCTCTAGCTTTTAAAAGTGAGCCTATGGTTGCTGATGTTATGCCTTTCCCAAGAGCAGACAGATTGCCACCAGTTATAAATATGTATTTCATTTTCCGAGTTTCTTTTTAGCCTCTTCCCAATCGTTTAAAAATGCTTTTAAGCCAATATCATTCAAAGGATGTTTCAAGGCTTTTTTAAGTAAAGAGCAAGGACATGTCGCAATATGTGCGCCAACTTTGGCAGATTCTTCAAGGTGTTGAGGAGATCTTAAGCTTGCGGAGATGATTTTACAATCAAGACCATTTTCTTCAACATAATTTACACAATCTTCTACCAATCCAATTCCATCCGACCCAATGTCATCCAATCTTCCTACGAAAGGGGATATATAGTTTGCACCTGCTTCAGCCGCTAATATTCCTTGGTTCAGAGAGAATATAAGTGTTGCATTTGTAGGGATCCCTAATTTTCTTAATTTCGATAAAGCTTTAAGGCCTTCTTCAGTAGTTGCTACTTTTACAACAACATTATTTCCCCATTCCCTATATTTTTTTCCTTGTTCAACAATGATTTCCGCATCATCTTTTAGAGTTTCTACT
>Ga0209992_10002545_pt1 | contig 16497 bp, 15 predicted proteins | sample 2SBtaG_2_FD_182564 | JGI IMG/M metagenome (GOLD analysis project Ga0209992, IMG submission 182564) | Deep subsurface microbial communities from Kolumbo volcano to uncover new lineages of life (NeLLi) - 2SBTROV12_ACTIVE470 metaG (SPAdes)... | ecosystem: Environmental > Aquatic > Marine >... | reverse complement strand
TTATTGATTTAATAACGGCAGACGTTCAGCAACAAGCAAATAATTATGACTCAAAACCAAATCAAATTGACCCAGCATCAGATCAAAATGAGGCAAAAGTGGTGCAAATGAAACCGCACAAGAAATCGTGACTGGTGTATATCAATATGAATGAAAGCAATAATTGAACAAAAATCAGACGACGAAACGGAAACAGACGTTGTCCTTACAGCAGAGGGCAATCGTCTGTTTTCTTTTTGTTTGTCAACAGAACAAAAAGCTAGGGACTTTACCGCCGATTTGCAGAAGCTGTTAGAGCGTCACGACGTTCGATAGTTTTCAACCGTTCTTCGATCGTGTTGATCTTATGCATCTGCGCAGCATTGGTCATTGCCCCCAGCACAACTACATGCACGCATCCCGTCGTCAGTAGCAGTAGCAGGACGACGGCAACTGCCAGCGTCCCTGCCGCACTGTGGGCATTTCCCCTCCACCGTTGCGGCTGTATCATTTCTTAATATTCTTAGCGACTTTTTCTGCTGATCTTCCAATCGTGTACCCTCCAACGCCTATCATCAATAGTTGCCACAGTTGATCTGGCAACGGTATTGCCAGTGGTATTTCGTTTTCTGTAAAAATTTGCACGCTAAGTTCAATCAACGGGGCAAACAAAAAGTTCCAACCCACGATTGCAGTTATCGTTAACATCAGAATTGGTCGCCACGTTGCTGTAATAAAGTGTTCCGACTTTGCTTCAGCTAGAATTACAGATGCCGCGGCTTGTTCGAGCTGTGCGGAATTTTGCATAAGCGCCATGTTTAGTTCGCGCTCAACTTCCATTCTTTTGTTTTTGTCTTCTGGCAAAATGCGGTCCATGACATTGCCGACGATTGGGCCAAGGACAGGTAGTAACGCTTGTATCATCTCAAGCTCTCCAAAGTTTCTAGCCAACTCTGTTCTTCGTAGCTTTGATTAAACAGTGAGACGTAAAGGTTTAACTTTTTAACTTTTACGTCATGGATGCTTTTAAACACACAGCACCTCAGAGGCAGTGCAACGAGACACACAATGTCAACGTCGCCTGCGTTTAGATTTGTTTTCTTATCGGCACCGCGCGAAGTCATAAACGCGTAATGATTTTTAGATTTCCAAGAAATGCGTGAAGCTGTCTTTACTTCAATGCGTCTTGGCTGCGGGGTAAACGCGACAATATCAAAGCCCATTTGTTGGCTGATAACGTTTTGCACCTTCATGCGCGACAACGCCGCTGCCGCTATGTGTTCGCCCGCCCGACCAATGTCGATGCTCAATCAATATCCCGCATTCGTCGTATCAAACGCCGTGCGCGATTAGGAACTTGTTCTGCCCATTGACTGTCCAGCATTTCAGCAGATGCAGCAGCAAAGTCTTTACGATCAATAGCAGCAATCATACGGCGGAACTTTCGCAGTCGCGGCGCTCCTAAGTTAAACGCCATGTTTGCAAGAATGCACTGCGCTTCTTCTGGAAGATCGTTCCAATTACTAAAAATTTTATTGCAATCACGAACGCAGCTCTCGACATCTGACAAAAACCATTCGTCAACACGTTGTTTTGAAACTTTAGACCCTATCGGCAATTCGTATTCTGGTTCTGTTTCCAACAGCATATGCCCGATGCCAGATGTAGGTATACTGAGGTGATCTAAATAAACTTCGTAGCGAACACCTTCGTCTTGCTCTAAATCTTTTCTCAACTTGTCCATCATTTCAATTGTTCACAGGTGGATGACGCCCGTTGTGAGCTGAAAGGTATTCCTTGCGGTGCGCGTCAACGTCGCGGCGTAGATGTTCAATTTCTGCTTGCATTCGTTCTAAACTCCGATGCAAGCGCTCTCGGTTTGTCGGGTCCATCATATTGCTGATGACTGACAGACGCTGTGACACAAGGTCTGTATTGGTATCGTTACGATCAAGTCGTGTATCAAGCTTTGTAATTTTATGGAGAGCTTCCTTTACGTCCGCCTCAAGCTCCGACACCTTTTGCCGAACAACAATAAAGGACGTAATAATTGACGCAGCCATGCCGCCAACCGTTATCAGCATCCTTGCGTCTAATTCCATAGAACGCCCCTCGTTATTGTCCGTCTACAACAATCGCAATAATGCATTCTTCACCGGAGGTTTGCGACAGCGTTACGGCCCCACGCCCCGTAAGTGTATGCAGCCAAAACGTCACTAGTGGCTGTGATGGGTCTGTCTTTTCTATAACCAGGCCGTGTGTCACCGCATCAAATTTTGCAACCGTCAGTGCTTCAGAAACTTGCTTGTCGTTCCAACATGGCATCGTCAATTTTGCCAAGCTGTCTGGTGCTGTGATTGCAAATTCGTCCGCAGCCGCAGGCATTAAAAAAGCCGCGACGAGCGCGGCTATTAAGACGGCTTTTCGGGCCATTGGATGTCTGTAATGTCTACTGTCTCGGGCAGCTTTCGCAAACGATCTCTGTACGTTCGCATTTCATCGGTAAGCGTTCGATCACTTAACGCATACTGGTCAGTCTCTTCTAGTAGTCGATCTCGCCTATCTCGCAGACTTGACATAGCATCTTCATCACGCGTTTTAATTTCGTCGTCAGTCATCACGCGTTTTTTATGCGTGATTGTAACCTTGTCGTCTTCGATTAATATATCTTCACCGTCTTTAACTTCGTTTTTGTCAAGCTCGACATCGACTTCAGTTAAGGCTAACCAGCCAATACTTTTTAGAAAAGCCGAATTGTCTTTTGACAAGTCGAGGCCAGAAACGTTTCTCCAATTTTTCGGTAAGTAACCTCTGAAAGTTACTTTGCCATTTTCCACATGCGCGAACATTTTTACGCTCCTATATCGCGTTTGCTTTGATCGGTGGTCCGACATCAATCAGCGCACCGCTCGTCACGCTGAAGTTACCGCCACTACCTTTGTTGGTTACAAATTCACTCGGGCCTCCTGACATGTAGATCAGCGGCGCGGTGCCGGTTGGTGTGCTGCCATCAGAGCCTAAACTAACCGGCGTCAAATCAGCATTAATAAATTTTCGCCTATTTGACGTTGTGTCCATCTGCAAATTGACGCCTATTCCAATCCAGTATTCGTAAATCGACATTTTTATTTTATTCGCTGACGAACCGGGTTTGCCACCGATGGCATGGTTACTTTGCACAAAGCCAATGGTGTAAGACCCGTCAGCATCTTGGGCATAATTTACGTCCTTAACATCATCGACAAAAAAGTTGCAATTAGAGTTAGCGTTTGTGTCAACTGTTCCACAATAATGGTGCCACTTTTCATTTTCTGTGTGCATTCCGCTGCTGCCGTATTGACAGTCAGCCGACCCGAATGCCGGACTTGTATGTTTAGCTTCGACGTTCACGCCGTTTGCTGAATTTCTGATGCGAAAACGTAGAGCCGCTGTGGAAAAGATGTGCGTGTCGTTGTCGTCGTTATCATCGTCGTCGTAACGACCCCAAAAACTGAACGTGCAAAAGTCACTGTTAGCGTTGCCGGTTAGATCAGCCCCTCGCTCTAAATGTGTCGATCCATCGAATTGCACAGCGCCAGTTGTTGCTCTCGTTGAAAGCCCTGCCGCAGCGCCGACCAATGCGCGAATATTCGTCATTTCGTTACCTCTTATCTTATCTTAGCTTGGTGTTTTGGAATCGAGCGACGCGGCAAAGCCGTGAAAATTTGTGCCGCCGTCTTGAGTGATAAAGACCAAAATATCGACGCCGGATGCCGTGAGTGTTGGCGCAGTGCCTCCGGCCCAATCCACTGTGCCAGGCCAGTTAACCGTTTGGCTACCGCCATTCGTTAAGACCAAGGTAAAGCCGCACAGCTCGTCGCTTGCTGTTGGGTTGCTAAAGGTCCATGTCACTGTGCTACTGCTTACTGTAGCAGACACACTGTTCCCTGCAGAGATGTCAATCGTACGCGCACCACCACTAGAGCCAAGCGCTTGCGTAATCTCACCATAATCTTTGAGATTAACACGGCTTACTGTGTTGTCGGCACCCGCTAACTCAGCGCCCAGCGTGATTCCGTTTGTGCCAACGACAACGAACGTCGGCGCAGCTCCTGCGCCTGCGCTCGTAAGCACCTCTCCAGCAGACCCTGTCGCAACGTGCGCAGGGTTTCCGCTTGCGTCATAAGTAATTAAATTACCATCGGTGCCGCTTGCCATTGCCGCCAAGCCGACAGCGTCGTCTGCAATCTTCGCTGCTGTGACTGCATCGTCAGCTAATTCCGCTGTGACCACGCCGCCATCTTTAATCGTGACAGCTCCAGAGCTAACATCAAAATTATCGCTTGAAAAAGATGCTACGCCTTTATTGCTAGTTGATGCGTCTTCACCGGAATAGGTGACGGTATCAGTAGCTGAGACAGCGACATCAAGACCTTCACCTGCGGCAAAGGTCATCGTGTTTCCATCAGCAACAGTCTGCGTCGTAGAACCGTCAGACATGACAAAGTTGGTCATTGACCCACTACCATCGGTGCCTTTATTTCCAGTCCTCACGAATTGAACGTTCACCGCATCACCATCGCTAATCGTACCCGCCGACAAGACATGCGCGACTGCAACTTTTGAGTACGTGCTTGCGCTCGTTACAGCGCCCGTCACATTGAAAATGTGTAGAGCTTCTGGCGCTGAAGTTTTCGTAATGGTTATCGTTCCGCGCAGTGCTGTATTTGTTGAATCGTCCCAGGTATCGACAAACGAATTAATGCTGGTGCCGTCCGCTGTGACATCATCGACAAACACAACCGTTGCACTCGATGCTGTGCCGTTATTAAGCGAGATTTTCCCTGCACCTTGATCCGCATCTGTTGTTGCGGTTTCAAAGGTCATTCTTAGACCTGGCTGATCTCCGTCGCTGCCTGCTGCGCCCGTACTTCCGGTGCTTCCAGTGCTACCCGTGCTTCCGGTGTCGCCCTTCAATCCAGTCCGGTCAAACATGACGCGGATGCTGTCGCCATCGCCAAACGTGTTCGCGCTGTCAACATGACTGACATTTAGGGTTAAAAACCCAGAGCCATTCGTTAGACCCGTTATGGAAAAAATACAAAAGTTCGCGGGTGTGCCAACTTCGATAAGTCGCAGCGTTCCTTTTATTGTGGAAGTGCTGTCGTCCCACGTAGCAATGTAAGCTTCAATATCTTGAGAGTCCGCTGTCGAGTCATCAATCGCGATTTCGGTGACAGATGCTACTGTGGCATTGTTAAAGCGCAATGCACCAGCGCCCGGATCAGCAATCGTAGTGCTTGTGGAAAAGGTGTATTTATATGCCAGTGCGCCAGTTTCAGCAGCAGCAAGAACAGCGGACGCAGCCGCTTCGGACGCTTTGGTCGTCGCGGTATCCTTATGCCCGCTGGCGGTCGATGCAGATGCCGCCGATTCGGCGGCTTTTGTACTACTAGTGGACGCAGAGGCGGCACTAGCTGTGGCACTGGAAGCACTAGCAGTCGCACTGGAAGCACTAGCGGTGGCAGAGGTCGCAGCAGCAGCAGCAGAGGTAGTGGCTGAAGCAGCGTCAACCAGTAGCGACCACTTAGCTGAATCGGTGTTCGTCGTTAGCGGCTGAGAACCAGATGACGTATGCGCAACCGTAGCAATGAAAATATTATTTGTGGAAGTGTCTTTAACAATGTCGCGGATCGCGTAGGCGGTTGAAGCCGCCCAGTTGCCACGAACATTTCCAATTTCTTGACTGACATCTAAATTACCGGAAGCATCAAATGCCAGTAACTTGCTCGCCCGTGCTGTTGCGTCTTCAACCAATTCCGAAGTTGTGATTGAGTTTGTGCGACTAACGCGGATTGTTCGATTGAGCTGTTCCTGTATTTCATGGGTCGCCATCGCCAGTCGATCAAGTGCAAGCTCATGCGTGTCGGCTGGGAATGGATCGTTCGCTGTGTAATCGACAGTTTGCGTTCGCGTTGTGGTCCGGCGAATGTGCCATTGCACTGTATCGGCTGGGGCAGACCCAGCCGTCACTGTGCCAGTAGAACCGTTACCACCACTGACCGTAAAGTCGGACGGGTTGCTTTTAACCGTCTCGGCTCCGGTTGCTATTACACGTTCAACAACTTCAAGTTCCGCTGTTGTACCAGAACCCTGGAATGGGAAGCTGACCGCAAACGCAGTTGTTGAGCCGTTACCCGTAAAGCTAACGACTGTGGTAGTCGATGATACTGCCATGTTGGTATCCTAGTTTATAAGTCCGCCATAAACGGAGTTTGTGGGCTTCAAATAAAAGTCTTGCCCTGTTTCCTCGCGCACTCGTTCTTCGAAGTTTTGCGCCCACCCAGGACGCAGGAATTCGGACATTTCCCAGAAGAACAGATAATCAAGCGCCATTCTTGTGTAGAAAACGTTTGAAAACGGAATCATTTGTTTTATCGTTCGCAAACCCTTGTAACCTGCTTGTTCAAATTCACCAGTTACTAAGTCACCCAATGCACGCGCAGAACGTATTGCATTCCCAATGACAGGACCGCCAACCGCTTCAAGAAAGCCGCGACCAAAGCGCTGTTCGCCCAAAGCGCCTATTATCAAGTCTCCGTAAAACCCAGCACCGCCCGCTGTCAGAAACGCGTCCATAAAAACTTTAGGAAAGTTTTCAACAGTAACTTCACGTTGTTCTTTGCCTGCTGCAAAATCTTTAGCCGTATTTGCAATGTGTCCATACACAGTCATGCTCAAGATGAGATGCAGCCCTAACCCAACACCGGCACCGCCGCTACTCCAAGTGCGTGATAAAATATCTTGGTAAAACGCAACGCTGTATGATTTTAAATTAAAAAACAGCATTCGTATTTCTGTTGCTGGATCGCCGCGCTCTCCGCCCCGTATTAATGCATTGGTCCGTGCGCCGGGAGTTAAGACAGCAGAGTCGGCAAACCCACCAAAAAATTCTTGCACCCGTGCTGCTGTGTCTCTGTCTGCAATCGCGTCAACGTCTATGTATTTTTTGCCGTCAATGTCGCGCACCGCTCCTGACATTAAGTTAAAGTCATCAGCGGTTATGCCATAGCCAGACATTTCGGATCTAAGATTTGGATGAAGCGTGTCGAATGATTTCCCAGCTTGCTTTGCAATATAATTTGACAGCGTCAGAACGACTGATGTTTTCATCGTGTCGTTAAGCCAGTTCATGCCAGTGACACGCATTACTGTACTGACGAGGTGCGAACCTTGACCGTTAATGCCGTCGTTGCCCAACCACCTCGATTGCACGCCTGATATTAAACTATCAATACCAAGACCAATGCTGTCCGCAACTTCGCGCATTTCGCCAGAACGACGACCACGCAAAGTAACAACATCAAGCGCTGCTGTGTGTGCTTTAAAAAACGAAACACCTATTTCATTCAAACGAACAGCCGACGTTCCCAAATCAGCAATGGACGTTAGAACCGTACCGCCCAGAAGCGCTGAGTTAGACAAGTTTTTTGCCCAATTCATTCCCCGTGCAACACGCCAACCTTTTGTGTCGTATGCTGGGAGGATAGAACCAACGCCAGTAATTTCATCGTATAATCTATTTATATAGGCTTGATTAATTTTTCCTTGGTTCTCTGCACCTAGTTTGTTCCCCGCACGTTCAATAAATTCGTCCAGCATAAACTTTGGATTTGGGCCAAGATGCTGCAACGTAGAAACGCTGCGCGCCATCATATCGACGCCACCAAAAAACGATGTGCCAACATCTGGCAATCCATAATCTGTCATGTACTTCCATGCAGATTGCCCGTCTTTAAAATGTAATGACCGATGATGCCCTAGTTTCTTCGCAAGGTTTCCCGGTCCTCTGTAACCGGGCGCTTCCGACAAGTCTTTTATACTGTCATCTCGCCTACCACGCAGGAGAGTATTCCAAGAACTTTCAAGATGCTTTCTTTTTGCGACATCATCCAATCCGACAACACCAAACGTTCGTTCCTCATCTAATAACGGTAGAATGTCATCTGTCCACTGCTGCACCCCCGCTTTTTTTATTTTGATGTTGTCGTGCGTTTGTTTGACGAGATACCCTGGTATGCGCGCAATATCCGCACCGTACTTGTTTGCTGTTTTGCGCAGGCGTTCGTTTGCGTTCTCCATTGCTTCCGCAATAATGCGGGCCGTATCGTTGCCAGTGCTTCCTGGCTCATAGCTTTCGCGCATTAACAATTCGCCATTTTGCTGTTTGCGTAAAAAGCTAATTGCCTGCCCTCTATCTAAACCCTGCGCTTCAATGTCTCGAAGAAACACACTGTAGGTGTCGCGCTCTAATGCACGAAAGCTGCGTTCTATAGATGTCTTGTACGGACTGTTGCCATATTCCCCAGCTAGAATGCTTTCCAAATAACGCGGAATATCTTCATCCGGTATCTCTTTCAGCTTTTGAATAAAACGCATACGCGTCTTATAGTTTAAGGCACGCATTCTTTTTTCGTTGTGCGCTGCGCGTATTTCCTCGTTTAAGCGCGTTTCAATTGCTGCCTGCAATCGCTCATTAATGTCAGGGACTTTTTTGTCGTATAAACCTTCGTAAATATCAAAGACCTCAATTAGCAACTCTTTGGCCGTTTTCTTACTGAGGTGCGGTGCAGCCTCTTGCACTGTCGCTATGCACTTATCGATTGTCATCGGCCCATCCCGCCCAAGATACAAGAAACAGCTTGCCGCCATCCATTCGACGTTTGATTTGCTTCTGCAATCATTGTGTCTGCTTCGACCATTTGTCTTTCGCTAATTTCTATCGCTTCATCCAACAACGGATCGTTAGCGTTTTCGACTTTCAAGCGCTCAACTTCTTCTAACGAATCATCAATTTCACGTTGCGCTGCTGCTTCATCATATTGTTCAACAAGCGTTGGCTCTGTCTCATCGACGCGCTGTTGGCTTTCGCGTTCTTGTAAATCAAATATTCGGTTTTCTGGCGCGTGTGCCAAACGCACTTGCTCAAGCCCGTATTCAATATCGGGAACAATGCGTGGTGCAGACGCTGGGTTAAACGGTGCGTTCTCCCCCACAGCATCCGTTTTAACTCCTGGCAACTCCATTGGCAGATCAATGTCGCCAGCATTTTTTGCGACAAGGTCCGCTGCACGTTTGTTGCTGGCATCTATAATAAAAAATTCATCACCGATTTTAACAACAGCCGCTTCCTTTAAAGCACCTTCTTTCCGCAAGCGTGTGCGTGCTTTGTTTGCACGGCGTTTGTCCGTAAAGGTTAAATAACCGCCGTCTGGCGAACGCGCAAAAATGTTGGTTGGAATGTTAATATCAACTTCATAACCATCATCAACCTTACGAACAGTTGCCTCAAAACCTTCTTTGCGTAACGCGTCTGCAAATTTTTGCGCCCGCGCTTGCCTCTTAATAGGCGTGTCACTTGCAACTACGGGAAACCCTGGCTGCGGCTCGCCAGCGTTTAAATGTTTCGGTAAAACACGCGGTCCCGTATCTTCCTGACCAGCGCGCAACACTGCGTCCATATCCAACGGATCGCGCGCATCAAGAACACGCCCAACCGCTGTACTTGTTTCAATACTGTCACGCAGAATGTAGTCAATGCCTTTAACACTTCGACCTCCTGAGAGTTGTCCTAACGCAGCATTAAAACTTGCCGCACGGGCTTCCTCACCCGCATGGTCAATTGATTGCATGACCGTTCGTGTATTTTGCGACGGCGCTATTTTATCTTTGAAGTAACCACCAACTCCGTGTATTCCGCCGCCTAGAACAGCGCCGAACGCTAGGTTGGCAAAAGTATCATACAGATCATAATCAGCTTGCCGGTCAGCCGTTGTTGCTAAAACTAACGGCTCTACGAGCGCCGTTGCGACGACACCTTCACCGGCACCTGTACCGGCGCGCACACCAAATCTGCTCGCTGTTGTCGTTTGCCGCGCCAACATACCAGCGTATCGCGCTGGGCCTATTAGTGGTACAAAACCAGCAGCAAGGTTTAACGGATCAAAGAGACTTGCAGCGAACCCTGCGCCGAGATTTGCTGCACCCGCAGCAAAACCGTTCTTGCCCATCGACATAACGGTTTGACGCGCAAGTTCCTCTTGCTTCATCTCAATAATCATATTGAGACTTTCCTGTGTCTCGCCGAACTCTGGCTTTAAGACATCAGTTAATTCAAGCGAGTCAATTTGCTCTTGTTGTTCATCAAGCGACAAAATTGGATAGTTATCTGGGTTTTCTTCCAGACGCCGTTTTATTTTGTCCTCTTTATTTATAATAAATACCGCGTCACCAAGGCCACGGGCTTCATTTAATTCCGACGACCTTAGCGCTGAGATAAACGGGTTTGTTTCCCAAGCATCGCGAAACGCTGCACCAGAGGTTGTGCTAATATCAAACTGCGCGTCAATTGGCCTGATGCGGTCAGAGAGTGGTGAAGGAAATCGTTGAGGCATTATCTATTGCTCGTACCACGACGCCTGCCACGACTTCTGCGCGCTTCTATTGTTCTTTCATTAATTCTTTTTGCCTCATCAAGCGTCACGCGAAGTGGACGCCCTGCAATATCAAAAACTTTATTTCCACCAACATGCAATTCAGCAGCGCTGCCGTCCGACGTTAGCTGCCACAGCCCGTCTTGCTGCACTAATTCAAACATAATTTGTTGTTTTTCGTCGTCCGTTAGCCCCGACGGGTAACCACCACGCGGTGCGTTATTTTCGTGGAAAACAAAATTAGGATTTTCCGCAAACCAGTTACGCAGCCCTGCTTCAACCTGCTGCGTATCTTGAGCGCTGTAATCTTGCTTAGTAACAATACCCCGCAGCTTGCCAAAATTAACAACGTCATATTGGTCGCTAACAACTTGCTCGTAAGCTAGATCAATTGCATTAGGAAAACTTTCATTTTCCCTCATCATAATGTCTATAGCTACAGAACCAACGGCATTAGTAATTGCACTAGACATTGACAACCCAACAACGTCCGCAGCTTGTGCTAACTTGTGAACTTTTTTTGCGACCTCTTCATTAAATTTGCTTTCTTTAAAATTAGGCAGCTTGTCACGCAGAGCATTGAAACCACCGTTGCGGTCAACTGTTATCATGCGCTCACGCAGACCGTCGTCGTCTACGACCATTAACTGCTTTACAATTTTAGGAAGCTTTTTCTCTCTTTGAAGCTCGGACATTGCATTAGGCCAATCCCCGCCCATTGCTTGACGAAGCATTTTTATTCTGTCTGCCGCATCAGCAGCACTTGTTGTGTGGCTGGTAAAATAAGCCACTTCGTTTTGCGCCATAGCGTTCGAAAAAATTCGTCTATTACCGACTTCAGTTCCGATGTCCGTATGATATTGCCGCAAAATTGACGCATGGTTTTCATAAGCTGCTGCTGCTGCGTCAGGGTCGCCGTCTGCTAATGCTGTGCTAAAACTATTGTAAGATTCACGCACAGCGTCATTGTGCATAATTGCCTCACCAACAGGGTCTTTCTGCCGTTTATTGCTAACAAGTTCCAAAGTTTCTTTAAGACGTTTTTCCTGCCTTAAATTTTGCTCCCTCATTTCTGGCGTTTGATCTGCATCTGCCGCTTGCTCTTGCGTATCTCTGCTAACCTGTCCTATTGCACCACTTGAAAGCGTTGGCAGTACCTGTAACATTTCCGAAAAGCTTTTAGCGTCATCAATAAGTCGAAGCACGTTCGCTTGATTGCCCCTGTCACTTAAATTTTCCTCAACGCCTGATAAGCTTAAAGTTTTCTCTTGCTCTGGCATTAAAGACGCACCGGGTGGCAGTCTTCTGTATGCGGTTAGGGCATCTTTAACTTTTTCAACATACGCTTTTTCCTTCTTATTAATTTGCACCTCAATCAGCGCATCCATTTTTTTATTTTGCGCAGCATTTTGCGCTTGAAGGTCAATCGCTTTTCCTTGATCCACAAATGCTTCAGTCGCATAAGTCTGCCGCATTTGAACAAGCGCCGACACACTCATGCCCTGTAGCTTTAGCGTGTCGCTATAAAAATTAATAGTGTCTTGCACTAACGCATTGTACTTTTGCGCTTCATCTTCATCGGCAATATTTGCTGCGATCATTTCTGGCGAAACTTTTTCTTGCATCTTTGACGTAAATGGCCCGCCGTCTCGCACAATTCCTAAAACAGTCTTAACTTCATTCGTATATTTTGTCTCTGCCGCCGCTGCCTTTGTTTTTTCCGCCCTTTGTGTGCGTTCCAGTAATGTGTCTGCGCGCTGCTGCCATTTTCCGCGCTGCTGTCCGGTTAAATTTGGGAGGTATTCACCGCCTTTTAATTTCTTTAAAAAATCTTCTGCATCCCCTTGCATGTCAAACGACGCACGCGCGTTGTCTGCGTCCTGTAAATATTTTTGATACGTGCGCGCCCCTGTGTCAGCAGAAATCACACGGTTGGCAACCGCTTCTTCGATTGATTGAAGCGCATCATCGGCGCGCTGTTGGTATTGAACATCGCCGTCACTTGCTTGCGCTGACGAAGCCAATCCGGCCATGCGTGTAACTAGATTTGCTTCAAGCTTTTGACGGCCTCGCGTTATGCCGTCTTTTTGAACGGCAACTTTTCCGTTAATGAACCCGCGCTGCATATCTTTTTTAAACCGCGCTGCTGCGTTCATAGATAGCCCAGCACCGGACTCCTCTAAGATTGCACTAGCTCGATCATCATACGCAGACATAGCCGCCATCGGGTCCATCGTCTGCAACTCTGCTTGCAAGTCATTTAGCTTCAAGGTTGCATTTAGAGTTGCTTGGCCGACAGCATCGTCTTCTGCCGCTTGCGTGATTTTATCTGCAATAACGCCTATTTGCTTACCAAAGTTAATAGTCGCTTGGCTTTCAAAATCACGAAACGGAATTGTTGTCGCACGCGGCGTACCGCTAACGCCAACTGCTCCGCGCTGTGAAGTGTATGTTGGTATTTTTGCCATTCTTACCTACGGTGGTCCGAAACTTGGGAACGCGCTAATTCCAGATGAAGCACTTAATGGTCCTGGCACCGCAACGTTACGAACACTAGGTTGAGGGAATATTGAAGATGGTAGATTCCCTGCGATTTTCCCTGCGCCACCTAGCACCGTTCCAATTGCTGAAGATGTCCCAGCACGTTCAGCGCTTGAGGCTTGCGACAAAAGCCCTTGCGCATTGTTTCGATCAACCAGACCTTGGATGCGCTGCGCATTAGATTTTACTTTGCCTTCATGCAGTCGATTAAGTCGGTCTAGTTCAAACTCGGCTGCTGTGTCACCAAGAACCTCTAAGGTACTACCTTCATTGATAACAACACCTGACGCAGCGAAACCAGTTGTCTGTTTTGCCAAAGCAATACGACGTTGTCGGTCTATTGTATCGGCGTCCGCTTCGGCGGCTTGCCGCGCTAAAATCGCATTGTTCTCTGCGACCTTTGCATTAAACTCTGTTACTTGCGCCTGCCGTCTTAAATCATCACCGCGTGCCTGCCCCTGCTGCACTTGTCCACGCGCTTGCGTGAAAGTTGACACAACTGAGGCAACAGTTCCCACAACGCTGAGTACCGTTGAAAACGTGCTAAATGCGCTTGCAGCACCAACTGCTGCGGCGGGTGGACACATGGGTTTTATCCTGAGTGCGTTATGAGACGCGTTACAATTGACGTTAGTTCAAATGGCAATGGTTGAGCGGTTCGAACGACAACTTGACCGTCCGTTTCCCAGCTACCGTGAAACTGGACAGTTTTGTCTCCACTGAACAATGCCGGTGAAATATCCATTGGCGTTGAGCCTTCACGAAACTGCACGATGTCAAAATTTGAATTGGCCCACTTGCCTGCAATTGCCGGTGCAAACTCTGCCCCAAGCGTGTCTAAGAAACGAAACGTCACTTCAAACACACGCTTCGCGCGCCCTTGCGCGCTTCCATCATCACCACCTTTTTCTGGACGCAATGTTGTCACAACTGACGTAAACGGAAGTCCAACAGATGCACGCGTTACGTTTGGCGATATAGATGAGATAGCACCACTGCTGACTGCGCGATTTGCATGAACAGAACCATCACCAAGTATTGAAACAGTTTCAGATTCAAGATGGTCAAGACCGCTTAAGCTGCTGGCGGCTGTGCCGTCATATGTCAAACTACTATCAACGAAAACAGAGCCAACTTTTGTGCTTCCGCGAAACGTATCAAACTTTGGCGTCATAACTTCAACGTACCGACGCGTCACACCATTGACGGTTCGTTGCACCACCATCCACAATTCATCCTCGTTGGTGCCGGGGATACTTATTACCGTTTCAACTTTTGAATCTTGTCGAAGGAATTGCGTTGACGCACTAGATGCATCTGTCAGCGTTATGATTGCACCAATTTCGGCTTGGGCTGTGCTGGCGGCTAGACTAATCGTGTTGCTGTCTACAACGACAACATAAAACGTTTGTCCATCAGTTAGCCCACCAACGACCTCACCGCCCGCCGCGTCATACACTACGGCGTCAGCAGTCGTGTAACCGTGAGAACTAATGGTTATCCGATTACTACCAACAGAACTTGCGGAATTAAAACTTCTGGAAATGTTTCCGCCGATAACATGCTCATGCCATGCCACAACCTCTTGGTCGCGCAAGAAAGTCATTCCAGCTAGAACGCCATCGTTTCGTACGGCCCAAATTACTGAATCCGGTTCTTGCTGATATGTCATTTCAACAAGACCGTCGCCGGTAACATTTTCACTTAAAATTGTGAGGTCTGGGGAAACGAAAGCGTCACTTGCAAAGTCAAACGCCAACTCACGCAGCTTACGCTGGTGAAACTGAATAAACAGAACGCGGTCATCAATTCTAATTGGTCGTGTTGTATGTACACCACGCGTCGATTGCCGAAGAACGCGAACGTTGGTTGGTGTTACAGCTTCCTCGTTGCCGCTTGAACCGAACGTAAATTCACCACCCGCCGTGCCAACAGCTAATGTTCGACCAGGCGATAGCCAATGAATAGCGTTCACTTTGTCAGTTGCAATCGTGACGGTAATGGCACCGTCATCTAATGCACTTGGTGCAAAGTTTTCAAAGTCGCCAGACCTACTTGCGAAGATGGTTTGCGGTTGATCGGTTGTTCCAGCAAAAAACAAACGCTGTTCAAAGAATGATACTGCACGGGGGAACCCGGTTGTCGTGCTAAAAGCACCTAAACGCCAGTTTGTTTCTGCCGTAGATTTTGCAAAGTTCTTGTTAACCGTTGCCGCCACTTCAGTTGTTGAGTTAATTCCAGTAATGGTCGCATTGCCCTGCGCAATACCACCGTCATCTATGAATTTCCAAGTGCAGGTGCCGTCTACAATTTCATCAAGTTCACCGCTTGGACCGCCGGAACTCGCAGATGACCCAGCTCTTACGCACTCATAAACGTTTCCAGAATTACGGCGAATATCACCAACACTAAAAGACGTTGACGCTGCCCACTCATCTGCTTGATGCCCGATGCGAATTAAACGCCCGACATCAGTTGACAGGAAACCACTGCCACCGTTGACGCCAGTTGTTGACGACGCGGTAATTGTAATCGTACCCGTCGTCCCACTTGGATTAAACGTTGTGGTTGTAATGTTTTCGTCTAAATACGGCCCGTCCTCAAACGCTACGTCTGAGATTGTCCAGTTAATGTCACTTGTGCGCGAGAGTTTTCGCGGCTTGTGGGACGGGTGCGTTATAAACATAACATCGGCTGTTTGCGCGTATTGAATTGCAAACAAGTCAGCCGTTGGATACGGCGTTGCTATTTCCACAACGCGTGCTGCTGTTCCGCCGCTTGTGTATGTTGTGAATCCAGAGGTGTTAACGTTTGAGGCGTCTACGTCTTGTAACTCAAAAGTGTTCGTTGTTTTGTTGGCAACCTTAAAATATTTGCCGTTTACCTCAACCATCCCGGCGACATCTGAAAGAAACACTAAGTCTGCGTTATTGAACCCGTGACTCGTTGCCGTCACAACGCCGGGGTTCGCCTTAGTGATTGCACTTATGGTTTTGTTAGCCTCAAGGATAACGCCTTGATCTTTAAAAAACCGGAAATACTCATCACCGGCCTCAATGCAATATGCTTGCTCTGTCGAGAACTCAAACGGCAATAGCCGTGTTTTCTCGGAGCTAACTTTTACTTCGTTAACAAACTTCGTTCCTGGCCTGCGCGTTACACCGCCATGCGGCTGCACGATCAAATTTTGAACAGCAGCGGCACCGTTATTGTATTTGCCAAGATCAACACGGCCAAACAGGCGTGGGGATAGTTGCCCTGCCGTGAAGTTTGTTTGAATTGCTGTAACGCGTGACATCTAATTCCGCGACTCTAAAAAGTCTACTTCATCGACTGGCTGTGCTTCTTGCGCATCAATAACACGCGCACTCGCAATTTTGCGCCGGTACAATTCTTCCATGTTGGACAAAACTTGTTGACTTGCGGTTATGTCGTAAGCGACATCAGCAGCAAGGCGTAAGGACAAAACTTCAACAAACAAAACGTCAAAGAGCGTTGGATCGTC
>Ga0209992_10002544_pt1 | contig 16499 bp, 18 predicted proteins | sample 2SBtaG_2_FD_182564 | JGI IMG/M metagenome (GOLD analysis project Ga0209992, IMG submission 182564) | Deep subsurface microbial communities from Kolumbo volcano to uncover new lineages of life (NeLLi) - 2SBTROV12_ACTIVE470 metaG (SPAdes)... | ecosystem: Environmental > Aquatic > Marine >... | reverse complement strand
TCGGTCGGCTAGATCTGCCACTTCACGGCCGTTTTCTGAAATTCCCATCGTCGCGGTAACCCAATCATTGGCCACTTCACGCCTGGCTTCCACTTGAAAAGACACCCTATTCATCGGATTCACCTCTTCATGGGCGAACCCCGCTCGATGCAGTAATAACAATCCTAACAATACAGCATACATCCACGTTTTTTTATTTAGAGACTTCATCATTCTTCGAGACCTTTTCAATAAAACAGGCACCAGTGTGCAATTCTCAGATGAACCAACCCTGAATATTGGCTAATATTCGTCGCAAACCCGGATTTTTAGGAGCATAATCCTAGCATTCGCTTGCTCAAAGTTGAAGACTCTAATCATGCTATTCTGCTAAAACCCAACCTAATTTACAGAAATAGCAAGGAAGGTACTCAATCCAGCGGCATCAAAACCCGAGCCAAATTCCTTTAAAAACTCGTCTGACTGGTGATGGTCATCGATGGAAGATTTATTCACTCTGCTAACATCCAGTAGCAATTGAGATTGCCGCTAGTTACCTTCAATGAATTATCGAATATGACACGACAACACTACGAAATCGTGAACAACATTATGGTCAAGATATTATCGTAACACGTAAGGGTTCTGTACGCGCAGGGTTAGGCGAAATGGGTATTATTCCTGGCAGTATGGGGGCAAAATCCTATATTGTTCGTGGGCTAGGTAATGACGAAAGCTTTCATAGCTGTAGTCATGGTGCGGGCGGAGTAATGTCGCGTACGCAGGCCAAGAAGAATATCAGTCTGGAAGAACACCAATCGGCAACCGAAGGCGTAGAGTGTCGCAAAGACAAATCTGTAATAGATGAATCGCCCGCAGCATACAAGTCGATTGACCAGGTAATGGAAGCTCAAAAAGACTTGGTGGAAATAGTTTATACATTAAAACAAGTCGTGTGCGTAAAAGGGTAGTAATAGTAATTAATGAATTGGATATTCCCAAATGAGACGGAGCCGAACAAATTTAAGAACATCACTACCCCTGACCACTTATACAGGACAACCGATTCAAAGATGCAATAATTGCAATGATCAGAAAAAACCTAAGAGGCCAGCATACGGCTTATTGCAAAGAATTTCCCATATTTTACCCCCCTAAAGTCCGTTAGAGCCGAGCAAAACACTATTATTCGGGCTCAATCTTTAGGGCATTTCCAGCGATCGGTCGTTTGAAAGTATATCGGAAGGGTGTATTCACAAATCCTTCGAGTGCATTATTTAAAGCATCGTGGGGTTCCTCGATACTTGCGACAGCAGTTACCGGAGTCGTAACAACAAAGAAAGCTGAACCAAACAATAAACTCACAAAGCCAACGGGCCGTAACACAATTTCTGGTAGTACATTCCAAAATTTGCTTTCCAATTGATCATCTGCAACAACCGGAATATGTACCAGGCAGAACCATATTGCTGCAGCGATAAACAACACTTGTTTTCGAGCCATAACCAGTACCATCTCCAAGCAAAACTGTAGAGATTGTATCCCTCGTTTTGTTTAAATAGCAATTCGAAATAGAAAATATAGATGCCCGAGATTTTCGGCCTGATGCCCAGCGCCAAACTACTATTGATTACCGAAATGTTGCATACCATCAATTACATTGATTCCAATCTATCTGAGACATTTCATTTAAAGTGAAATCATCAACTGCACCCTCTGTAGCATCCCTGTATGCTTTGATATGTTTATTGTTCATATGAGTTAGCCATAACTCTCGATTTTTCCAGTTTTCGAAAAATACAAACTTTTCCGGATTTTCATTGTCTTGGTGCAAATCATATTGTATGCATCCGTCCTCCTTAAGAGTTGGTTCAATTAGCTTTAGCAACTCAGATTTGACCAATCCAACACTATTTTTCTTTGCCTTAATGCGAGCAATTATTGTTAATGGCTTTGTCATAGCAGTATTCTTTTCTTGATTTCTTAAAAATAGGGATAGATTTGTTTAATATCATCAATGAAAGAAAAGATCAAAAGATATTACGTCAATTGGGACAATTAAATATTTCTGTCCCTTTTTACGTTCTCAAAGAAAAGACACGTGATGTTGCCGCCAATACATCCTACCCCGACTCTCTCCATAATTATTCGTATTTCGAAATGCTACCAACCAATTCTAGTGATGTATACTATCCACTGAATCTCGCCTATCTCGTGACATTTAAAGGAGAACCAAGTGCTAAAAATTTATGGTTTGGATGTATCCACCTGGAGCAATCGCGTGCGTTTCACTGCCAATTTCGTGGGGCTCAAATATGAATACATACAGGTTAATTTAGCCGCAGGTGAAGGACAAACCGACGCCTATCTGGCGGTTCATCCCGCCGGGAAGGTTCCAGTCCTCGACGATGACGGATTCCAAATTTTTGAAAGCGGTGCTATAACCAAATATCTTGCCGATAAAACTAGCTCCGGTCTGTATCCCACGGACATTAAAAAAAGAGCCATCGTCGACCAGTGGTCTGAATTTGTTTCGCAGCATGTCGCCAAAGCCCTGGAGCGGGTATTTTTTAACCGAATTATTCACCAAGTCGTCGATACAGAAAAAGACGAACGCTCGTTGCAGGATGGCTTAGCTTTCTTGAATCGATTTTTACCCATCGTCGATGCCCAACTCGGAAAAAATAGGCATCTGGCAAGTGAGGAAATAAGCCTCGCAGATATGGTCCTGTTGGCGTGGTTAGACCCCGCCGAACTCTCTGAAATAGACCTTTCGCCCTATCAAAATATAGGTCACTGGCGAAATCGCCTAAAACAGGAGGATTTTTATACCGCGTGCCACAAGGACTATATAGAGGCATTTCAGGCAATGTCAGCGCCGACCTAAAATAAAATCACCTTTATTGCCAATGAGCCAAAAACCCCATCACCCGCTAAATGGGAGCTGTGTAAGCCCTTTGTTCTAAATTTCGGGAACGATAGCAGTAAACCCACCTGAACGATACAAAAATAGCACCTATTAAGGCTGCTTTTCAGGACTCGCGTCAATAAACGCCTGCTGGGTCATGCAGTAGTCATAGATACCAGAGATCAAAGGAAAGGAGGCAAGCGAACATTTAAATCTCTTGGCATTGTAAACTTGTGGGACCAAAAAGGCATCAGCCAGTCCAGGTGCGTCACCATAACACAAATAACCATTACAATCGTTTTCCTTTAAAGATTGTTCCAACGCTTCAAATCCTTTCTGAACCCAATGGTGGTACCAGCCACGTTGACCATCACCTGAATCCCTAGTTTTGAGATAGTTTAGAACACGCAAGTTGTTAAGCGGGTGAATTTCGCAGGCAATAAGTTGTGCTATTCCACGGACGTACGCACGTTCTTGAGCTTTGTCGGGCAGTAATGGTGGTTTTGGATAGACCTCGTCCAGATATTCAATCATCGCCAATGACTGGGTCAACACAGTATTTTCAATGATCAGGGTCGGAACTAACCCTTGAGGATTGAGTTTCAAGTATTCGGGCTTGTGTTGTTCACCGCCGTCTTTGATGAGATTAACCGAACGAATCTGGTAGTCTAGATTCTTCAGGTTAAGGGCGATACGGACTCGATAAGCAGCTGAACTTCTGAAATAACTGTAAAGCACGATGGCCATGATTAAAACCCTCGGTCTATATTCATAATTTGGCGAAATCGCCAAACATTTAAGCCGAAGTGCGCATAACTTCCTGTTCGATCGTCCCAAAGATCGAGTTACCATCAGAATCGCACATATCAATGCGGATGGTATCACCGTAACGCATAAATTCAGTGGATGCCTCACCCTTTTCAATGATTTCTACTACCCGTTTTTCAACAATACACGAAAAACCTTTGATATCATGATTACTCACAGTACCAGAACCTATGATGGTACCTGCTTCGAGACAACGGGTTTTGGCAGCATGGGCGATCAATTGGACGAAATCGAACTGCATGTCGGTTCCGGCATTCGCCTGACCAAATAATACATCGTTCCAATATACCTTTATCGGCAAATGCACTTTGCAACCATCCCATGCAGTTCCCAACTCATCGGGGGTAACTGCTACGGGCGAAAAAGCACTTGAGGGTTTACCGTTGATAAAACCAAAACCTTTTGCTAATTCGCTCGGAATCAAATTGCGAAAAGAGACATCGTTTACGAGCATCAAAAGCTTAATGTGGGATGAGGCCTTTTCCGCCAAGACACCCATACTCACATCATCGGTGATGATAGCAACTTCTGCTTCGAAATCTATGCCCCACTCTTCATCGGCGGCATCAATGGGCTCATGGGCCCCGATAAAACTATCCGAGCCTCCTTGGTACATGAGTGGATCATCCAGCAACTGTGGTGGTAGTTCAGCTCCCCTGGCTTTCCGAACTCGTTCAACATGGCTCAAATAAGCACTACCATCCAACCATTGATAAGCTCGCGGCAATGGGGAAGCTACATCTCCAAATCTGAATGGTATAGACTCGCATTCATCTTGATTGAGTGTGGTATAAACATCATTGAGGTGGGGTGCCATATCCGCCCAATTATCCAGTGCAGCCTGGAACGTTTTGGCGATATCCGGAACAGGAACTGCTTTGCTTAGGGTACGGTCTACAACAACCAGGGCGCCATCTCTACCACTTTTAAGTGATGCGAGTTTCATTTCCAAGAATTCACATAATCAGCCCATTCAACAGATTTAGCGCTTTCCAATACTTCCAGCGAATCGCGTGTATCGATCATTACTGCCACTTCATCAGTTTGTTCTCCGCGCTTGCTTTCCGCATTTTCTAGCGCTTTGGGATGTGGTCCATGGGGGATGCCACTGGGATGTACCGTAACCATACCTGGATGAATATTATCGCGGGAAAAGAACTGGCCAAGATGGTAAAAGATCAGTTCATCATAATCATCATTACTGTGGAAAAAAGGAACATTCAGCGCGCCCGGATCTGTTTCAAATGGTCGCGGTACAAACGTGCACACTACGAATCGATTGGAACAAAAAGTTGTATGGGCCGAGGGAGGTACATGATAACGATGACTCATAATTGGGCGGATATCACGCCAATTGAGCCGTACCGGCATCAACGTACCATGCCAACCCACAGCGTCGAGCGGGTTATAAGGATAAGTAATTGTGCTGATTCCGTCATTGCGCTTGACCCTCACCTGCCAGTGATTATCATTTTGCTGGTTGAGAAACGCTTCATCAACGGCTGGTGCAGTGAGCACTGCCGGATCGAACACCGCCTGTTTACTAACGATACCTTTATCGGGTAGTCGATAACTGTCACCCGTCGCTTCCACACACAAAAATTGGACCGGTTCAGCTATCGTAAAACGCCACATAGCGCCTCGCGGCAATATAAGATAATCACCCTCAGAAAAGTTTAGGTGGCCATAATCACAGTAAAGCTCTCCGGAACCTCTGTGCACGAAAATTAATTCGTCACCATCACCATTTCTCGCCAAATGATCCATGTCCTGTGACATCACCAAAAACCGGATTTGAAGGTTCTTATTGCGGAAAAGTGTTGGTGCATCCCATGGCGATACGGCATTTCCATTTAATTTGGCCGTATCAAAAGCACGCGGTTTAAGCGGGCCTTCAACCGATTCCCAATTAGTTGGTGGATGACGATGATACATTTGTGTAGCTGGCCCGTAAAAACCTTCCCGGCCAAGCTCCCGTTCGAAAGTATTTGACGGCAAGTCAGCGTGGGCTTGCCGGGACGCTGTGCCTTCCACTTTAGGGATGTTAATCCATGGCATTAGATGACCCCCCGCTCTATTTGATCGGATTCTATGGCTTCAAACAAAGCTTGAAAATTCCCTTCGCCAAACCCATCGTTACCTTTGCGTTGAATTATTTCGAAGAATATAGGCCCGATGACTGTACTCGTAAAAATCTGCAACAAAAGGCCGACACCGTGTTGAACCCCACCATCGACCAGAATACCATTCTTATGGAGGCGCGCTATGTCTTCTCCATGGCCCGGGATACGATCATCTAGCGCATCGTAATAGGTTTGTGGAACATCCATGAATTCAACACCATTTCCACGCAACTTTTCGACCGTGGAATAGATATCGTCTGTCGCTAAAGCAATATGTTGAATACCTTCACCATGATAGGCGTCCAGATATTCCTGAATTTGTGATTTGGAATCACTGGGTTCGTTGATTGGTATACGGATTTTACCGCATGGGCTGGTCATTGCCCGAGATTTTAGCCCTGTGTGTTTCCCATGGATGTCAAAGTAGCGAATTTCACGGAAATTGAATAGATGTTGATAAAATCGTGCCCATCGATCCATTTGACCTTTCTGTACGTTGTGGGTCAAATGATCAATAGATTTGAGACCCACCCCCATGGGATGTAAATCAATATCTTCGAACGGTACAAAATCGACATCGTATATGGAATGATCACCATAGCGATCCACGACGTAAAGTAGGCTGTCCCCAATACCCTGTATTGCGGGAATGTTAAGTTCCATTGGGCCAACATGGGCTTGTTCCAACTCGAATCCTAACTTTTTAGCTCTGTTGCAGCTTTCCGATGCATCTTTAACCCGGATCGCGAAAGCACAAATTGAAGGGCCATGAATATTAGCAAAGGTCTGGGCGAAACTACCCGCTTCGTGGTTGACGACAAAGTTGATATCGCCCTGCCGGTAAAGCACCACGTGTTTGGAACGATGCCGCGCTACAGCCGTGAAACCCATTTGAACAAACAGGTTACCTAAAGCCCCAGTGTTGAGCGCAGCGTATTCGACAAATTCGAAGCCATCCGTGCCCATTGGGTTTGTTGAACTTAACACGAGTTTCCCTCCAGGTCGTCTACATTTAAATAGACTGAATTGACCAATAATAGGTTCAATAGAGTCATCCCCGTTATCTGATAACGAATAATTACATTTTGATAATCGAACCTGTCTCAGGTTTAATTGACTATCAATATTAGGTTGGCGGAAATATAAACTTAATCGTAGCTTAAAAATCAAAGCAAGTAGCCTAGTACGTTAAGTCTTAAATACCACTGAGTCGATCCGAATACGGACGGAGGCTTCAATATGAATGATACCGACGAGACCCTTTATTATTCTGACTATCTTCGCTTAGACACACTACTCGATGCCCAGCATCCAGAAAGTGTAAGGTATGGCGCGCCAGCCCATGATGAGACTTTGTTTATCATCACTCACCAGGCTTATGAATTGTGGTTTAAACAGATACTCCATGAACTCCATTCGGTACTAGCCCTATTTTCATCGGTACCACTGGACGAAAAACAACTCAACATAATCGTAACCCGCCTCGAGAGAGTTGCGCGTATTCAAAGGCTGATTAATCAACAAATTGGCATTTTAGAGACCATGACACCTTTGGATTTTCTGGATTTTCGAGATTATTTAACACCCGCATCCGGATTCCAAAGCATACAGTTTCGGGAAATTGAGTTTCGGTTGGGACTATCTCATCATCTCCAGCGAAAAATCTTCGGTCGTTTTACCAAAAAGGATCGCGCGTATCTATCACGCGTTGTAAAAGAAAAATCTTTGTTCGAGTACCTCGAATGCTGGTTAGTGCGAACACCCTTTTTGAATTGTCAGGATTTTAACTTTTGGCAAAGCTATCGAGTTGCTGTAAAAAAAATGCTCGACCATGACGCGGAAACGATTGCCAACAATCCAATCCTGGGCGATTCAGAAAAATCAGGACAGCTCGATGGATTGGAACAGATACGAAACAGCTTCAAGGTTTTATTCGATGAGAATCTATACGAACAGTACCGTGCACAAGGCCGATTTCAATTGAGCCACAGCGCCACGCTAGCTGCGCTTTTTATACAACTGTACCGCGACGAACCCCTATTACAACAACCGTTCAAATTATTAACTCGATTAATGGATATCGATGAACAATTGACTGCCTGGCGTAGTGGTCATGTCATGATGGTTCAGCGCATGATCGGGATGAAGATTGGAACCGGTGGGTCTAGCGGACATGACTACCTGAAATCAACGATTACCGAAAAGCGTATTTTCGCCGATCTTTTTAATTTATCGACATTCCTGATCCCACGTTCACAGCTACCGGATTTACCGGTAGAATTACAACGAAATTTGGCAAATTCAACGCCAAGTATAGAAAAACGGTAAATGAAAGAGATTCCAACTAAAACTCCGCTAGTTACCTGCGAATGGCTTCAAGATAATCTAAATTCCCCAGGCATAGTTTTGCTTGATTGCACCTTTATGCTCCCAAATCAAGAGCGCAATGCTTTTGATGAGTACCGAAGGGAGCACATTCCCGGCGCCCAATTTTTCGACATCGATTACATCGCTGATCGGGAAAGCAATTTACCCCATATGTTACCGTCTACCGAGGTATTCGCCACATCGGTGGGGGAATTAGGCATTGATAATAAAACCCAAATAATTGTCTACGATAACAATTGCTTTATGGCATCAGCCCGAGTTTGGTGGACATTTCGTGTATTCGGATATCATAATATTTTTGTACTCAATGGCGGGTTAAAACGTTGGAAGGCCGACGGTGGAATCGTTAATTCGGAAATTGTACGGCGACCATCGAAACAATTTGATGCAGTATTCCACCCCAGTCTAGTTTATGACCTTGCAAAAATGCGAAAGCTAACTGTGGCAAAGACCCATAAAATTATCGATGCTCGTTCTCCCAGCCGATTCTCAGGTATTGAAAAGGAAGTACGGCCTGGACTACTTTCAGGTCATATTCCGGGCAGTACTAATTTACATTACAATACGCTCGTTAATTTGGATACAAATGAATTGGTCACTCTGGAAAAATTGGAATTCTTATATAATGCGGTTGGTATCAAGGGGGATCAACCTATTGTGGCAACCTGTGGCTCTGGCGTTACTGCCTCCATTATTGCACTTGGACTATTTTGTCTAGGATTTGAAAATATCCCCGTTTACGATGGCTCTTGGACAGAATGGGGTGGGTGTTTAGATACACCCATTGAAACCGAACCGTAACGATTTATCCTAAAATAAACTGATCTACTAAGTTAAACCTGATATTATTCTGACTCTTATTGCTACCTTATCCGATAATCGTCTATATTAATAGAGATTATTTATAGTAAGTTACAAACAATAATAGATGTGATATTTTTTCAAGCATTATATGAAAAAAAACCAAGGTTTTACCCTCATTGAATTGGTTATTGTCATTGTTATCTTTGGCATTCTGTCGGCCGTTGCTCTCCCAAAGTTTGTAATCGTCAATTCTGATGCGCGAATCGCAAGTTTGAATGCACTAGCAGGGGGAATACGTTCAGTTACCGCGCTCGCAAAAGCACAATATTTCATAAATGGAGATTCGACCCTTTCCGCCGTCTCGATGGGTGGTCAGGAGATAGATGTAGTTGCGGGACACGGGCAACCAAACGCCACTACAACTGGAATTCACACCGCTCTAAACAGTATTAGCGGCTTCAATATCACCCACACTGATGGGATCTCTATATTCCAGCCAACAAACGGCGGTGGAGCACATTGCCGGCTGACATACACTCAAGCAACCGCTAATGTTGCGTTAAGCTTATCGAATTGCTAGACAGCGTTCTTCTCCCCCAAGACGGCGACAACACCGTACAATCAATAAAATCGTCGAATTCATCCCTAAGAAAGTCCCAGCTTGTTCGTTTCCACTCGCTCGCAGTTTTCAATATCCGAAATTTGAATTTCTTGATCTTTGCTCGAATGGGGTACAAGCCAGGACTCTAGAATTCTTCGAGTATCGTTCCATTTTACCCGAAGTCGAAAATGTTCAATTTCAGTGATCCAAGGCTGCACGACAGAATTAATACCATTTTCTCTCAAGCTTTTCGATTTTTTTATCGCACGTGCTTCGCTTTTGAACAACCCTAGTGAAATAGACCCGCGTAACTCTCCCGCTGTAAACAACCAAGTATCATTAATTCCTCGAGATTTGAGCATTGCCAAATTAGCCTTGGAATCCCCAAAACCTTTCGGAACTCGATCGGGGAGATAAAGAACCCAGTACCCTACATGGACCTCATCCCAACTTGACCTAACCTGATGCCACGAAACTTTAGAATCCATTTTGGATGCAACGGTATTCGCGTATTCAATAGTATTAAAGGGACCCAATTCATAACATTGTTTCGAATTTGACCCGCTACCGCTAGAACTTAATGAATCAACGTTTTCTTGTATAGTTTTCCACGGTAAATCAAACTTTTCAGCAAGATTACCATGCTCCATGCCATCTGCTAGATTATCGACGATAGAATCCATTACAAAATCTTGAGCAATTTTGAAGCCGCGAACGATCGAATCAACTGCGAGGCTATATTGAATACCTGCAATTTGCACTAAAGTCCGGTCCAACATCGGCCCCTCATCCGACAATGAGCCAGAAGGTTCGGCTATATCTTCCAGGGCATAAACTTTACCTTTACCTTGACCCGAAACGTCATGATCTTTGCCTTTAGCCACCGAACCCAGATTATTGTTTACCTCACTCACTAAAACAATTGTTTCGACGCCTTCAGGCAATATCAAATCCGAACTGCCAGATTCATCGAAATTCCGTGGCATTTCGATCATAAAATACCACAGGGAATAACCCAAGTTTGCTGCCAATAAAATGAAAAATAAATTTTTCATTAATCCCTATCCAGCAACGACCGCTAACCCTTTAACAATCAACCTAGGGTCATAAACGGAAGAAACCGAAACTCGCTCGGCGATTGCCTGTCCATCACCTCCAGTTAAAATCAGGTTCAGCTGACTTTTACATTTCGGTATCAGATCGCGAAAGCCCAGCTCGACAAACCCTGCGGCTGCACAACGGATTCCATTGGCGATTCCCTCAGTAGTATTTTTCCCAAGACATTGTCCCGTTTCACCATCAAAGGTTTCAATCCCGTAAGTACCCTCCAGTAACGACCTCTCCATCAATGGTAATCCAGGCATAATCAATCCTCCACCGTGAACACCATCCAAATCAAGGAAATCCAAAGTAATCGCCGTGCCACAATCCACTAAACACGCAGGTAATTCATAATGATGTCTCAACCCGACCAAGCCTACCCACCGATCAACACCTAGTTGCAGCGCATCATCGTAGCCATTCCGCACACCAAAAGACTCGATTTGAGGTTCAACAAAATCAGGTTTTATTTGCCATTTTCTAATAAACCAATCATTGAGCTTTGCACCCAACTCAACGCCCGCTACATTTGCTATGACAACACGATCGGGTTTTTTCAATCTACCCCAAAATTCCTCGATGGATTGATCCAGAGAATCAACCTTATGGGGAAAGGCATTTCCGAATGTTAGATCTGTATTTTCTTTTATACCCCACTTAATAAACGAATTTCCAAGATCAATTAGTAACATTAGGATCCTTCTTTATAAAAGCTAACTTCACCAGAAGCGAATTGCGATAACCGACCCATTTTATCCCGGAGAATCAGCAGTCCGTCGCTGGTAATACCTGACACATCACCACGAACTCTAGAGTTACCAACACTCAATTCCACCGCTTCTCCATACAAACAATCCCATTGGTGCCATTCATCAAGATAAGGTGCTAAACCGGTTGTTTCGAAACTTGCTACGACAGGCACCAGATCATTCAAGATCCCGCTAACCAATACATTTCTCGATGGTCGGGAGTCACCAAGGATACGCTCGAGATCAATCCAATCCTGATCAATCATTCGGGCACTTTTTTCAGAAATGTAGAAATTGATTCCTAATCCAATGACCGCTGCACACGGTCCATTAGCCTCACCAAGCACCTCAACCAAAATTCCTCCAAGCTTCTGTTTCCGCCAAAGGATATCATTGGGCCATTTTAAACCTACATCATTAACCCCAAATTTTTTTAAAGTCCGGACAATAGCAACACCAACGGCAAGACTGAATCCAGATAGAGCAGCAGGCCCTTCCAAAAACCGCCACAATAGAGAAAGGTAGATATTGTGGCCAAATGGTGAAATCCATTGGCGATCGAACCGCCCTCTTCCCGCAGTTTGCATTTCCGCCAAACAAACCGTACCGGAACAACACCCCTGACCCACAGAATTGACCAGGAATCGATTGGTCGAATCAATTTGAGGATGGATCTCTAAACCACTCAACAGTGGCTTGACGGAAGGACTTAGAAAGGCATCAATCGTCGACTGTTTAAGCAGTTCCAAAGGTTGATTTAATCTATATCCCTTACCTGAAACCGCAATGACTTCCATACCTATACTAGCGAAACCCTCGATGTTTTTCCAAACAGCCGAGCGGCTAATACCCAACGACTTCGCCAACTCACTGCCTGAATGGAACTCACCATCGGCTAAGAACTGGATTAGCTTTAGCTTAGTTTCATTGAAACGCATTCCAGGATGGACAAAAATGACAAAAAAAGATTGCTAGCACCTCAACCCTAAAATAACCAAAAAGCTATGAATTGAGATACTAACTTTAAGAACCTTACCGGAAAAACAATAAAACTCAAGCAGGTTCTTCCCGATTCTTGATTTGCTGAATTTGCCGCTTAACGATATACCGTATCAAGAGTTCCCGATCTTGTTCCCTCAACGAAAGAAAATCCACCCCTATACGATGTCCAAACGAATCTTCGTTTGCATTTTTATTGCAATACACAACCTTTCCATAGGCCATTAATGCCACCAATGACGGTGGCAAAATCATTTTCAATTGGATCACAGCGCCCGGCTCCAAGGCATTATCCGCATCGAACGCGATACCCGCAGCGCTGATGTTGACCGCCTGTGTAGCACGGTCCGATGGTTGGGTTTCATTGACCAACAAGTTCTGGACGATTAGATCGATTTTCCGCTCCAGGTTTTTGAAAATTTCCGCTACGTCGGGTTGCCTCCGCTCCAATTTCTTGAGGTGAACACGTGATTCTTGAGTTAAAACATCCAATGCCGAACTCAGCGAAAACGCGTCTAGAATTTCTTCGTTTTCAAACTTTTCCGGATTTGGAACAACACCTTCTCCAACTTCCTTGAAGATCAGTACAATTTCGTCATCTATTCGAAAATAACGTCGCCGCTCTTCCTGCTGATCTTTATCTGACGATTCAACAAACACACTCAATTCCTCATCAATATTTAATGACATTCAGTCCTTCCTACTTTTCTAAGAAGCTATCCAAGAATAGGAGTTATCGCTGGAGAAAGCGGTTATGACACCATTTTCCGGTTAGCTAAAGCCGAATCTTTATTGTATTTATAAACCTAACCGGGGAGATATTCCACAACCTACTTTTACACAACGAGCTCTCCTCGTTCAACCTCCTAGCCTCCACTCTGGGTCAAGATAATCTCTACGCGCCTATTTTTTGCCCTATTCAAATAGGAATTATTTGGAACCAACGGATCCGTATCGGCGTGTCCTTCGACAACCAACCTATTGGGATCAATGCTTCCATCGCTCAAAAGCGAATGAGCAACAGTTACAGCACGACCTGCTGCAAGTTCCCAATTCGATCGATACCAATCCGTCGATATTGGTATATTGTCGGTATGACCTGCTACGACAACATCGCCACGGGTACGGGCCACAGCTTCGATCATCTTATCCATCACCGGCTCAAATCCAGCGTTTAGAACAGCGCTACCAGAGGGGAAAGATCCCTTTTCATGAATGCGGATAATAATCTTTGAGTTTGCTGTTTCCACACTAACAAGTCCTTCACCGATCTCCTCTTTCATTGAATCGCGAATCTTTTTGGCTTCGGCCTCTACTTTTTCCGCTTCAGCCTTAAGCATTTCTGCTTTTAATTTATCCTTGGCTTCCTCTGGGATATCTAAATTTTTCTTTTCGTCCGTGGTAGTCTGCCTAATTTCATCTATCGGTGTCGGATCGACGGTGGCTGGTGAAAAATGTTGAGCAACTACGCTCGTGCCTTTAACAATCTCGTATACCGGAATCTCCCGCTGCACGCCGAATGCGTCCTTAAAGGAATCCGCCATTTTTTTGAATCGAAGCGCGTCCATTGTCGCAAAAGACAACAATAGAACGAAAAAACACATCAACAATGACATCAGATCAGCGAAGGTCATGACCCACGCCGGCGCTCCCGCAGGAGGACAATTACAATCCTCTCCCGAATTATTAGACATCTTTTACCCCCAAATACTAATCGTCAGCACTGATACGTTTCTTTTCCGAAATGTAGGTATTTAATAATTGTTCGAGAACTTTCGGATTCATACCTTCCTGAATCGCCGAGATGGACTCTATCAACAACGACTTGTTTAACCTTTCATAGTTACTCACGCTCCCCAATTTATCCGCTAGGGGAATCGCAAAAGCGTTGGCAATTACGGCACCATACAGGGTCGTCAGCAAAGCGACAGCCATTGCTGGACCAATGGCGGCCGGATCGGACATATTCGCCAACATCTGTACCAAACCAACAAGTGTACCGATCATCCCCATAGCTGGAGCCATATTCCCCACCGAACTCCACATATCTTGACCAACATCGTGACGTTTGATAGTTAAATTTATATCTTCGGTCAACATTCTTTTGACCAAAGCTGGGTCATGCCTATCGACACAAAGACCAATTCCTTTTTTTAGGAATTCATTTTCGACGGCCTCACCTTCCAATGCCAATAAACCATTTTTACGGGCAACATCCGCAAGCCGTACAGCTTCTTCAATGAGATTATTCGGGTCATCCTTCTTATTAAAAAAAGCTTTAGCAGCCACTCCGAATGATCTAAAAAAATCCGCCAATGAGATTCTCATCAACGTCACCATAAAGGTTCCACCAAACACGATTAAAATCGATGGTGTATTGACGAATAACATGACATCACCCCCAGTCGCAATCGCGCCGACGATAATGCCGATACCACCTATGAATCCAATTAATGTTGCTAAATCCACCGATACCCCTCCAAAGTAAGGTTTATACCGTCACCCAACAAATTGAAGGTAACAATATGAGTAAAGGTAGCACGCTTTTTGAAAAATAGAGGCTTGATGCGAAAGGAATTTAACTTAAAAGACGATTGCTATGCAGGAGGGGATTTACCGAGTTTACCGAGTATCGGAAACTCAAACTAAATCAATTCGACAGTAAGAAAGGCAATAGCGGACTATAAGCGTTTGAAGGTGAGGGATGGCGTATTCTCATGAAATTTTGCCACCCCAAACCCTCAATACAATATTTTCTATATCAAGCGATCGAAACGTCTTTTGATAAATAAACATCCTGAATTGCTTGGAGTAATTCAATGCCTTCATGCATTGGTCTTTGAAAAGCTTTTCTACCAGAAATCAATCCCATACCTCCAGCGCGTTTATTAATCACCGCAGTAGTCACAGCCTCCAACAGATCTCCTTCTCCCGACGAAGCTCCACCCGAATTGATCAATCCAGCCCGACCCATAAAACAATTGGCAACTTGGTAACGCACTAAATCGATGGGATGGTCAGAACTGAGTTCGCTATAAACTTTATCGTGTGTTTTTCCAAAACCAACAGCCTTAAAACCACCATTATTCTCTGCGATTTTTTGTTTTACAATATCGGCATCAATCGTTGCTGCTAGATGATTGGCCTGCCCAGTTAAATCCGCCGAAGAATGGTAATCAACTCCATCCTTGTTAAATGCAGAATTTCGCAAATAAGCCCAAAGAACAGTAACTAAACCTAGCTCATTCGCTCGAGCAAATGCGTCGCTGATTTCTTGAATTTGCCGGCGGGATTCTTCCGAACCATAGTAAATCGTCGCACCCACTGCCACGGCACCCATATCGAATGCCTGCTCAACGCTGGCGAACATAGTCTGGTCATATATCGCTGGATAAGTGAGCAGTTCATTGTGATTGAGTTTGACAATAAATGGAATTTTGTGGGCATACCGACGGCATACTGAGCCGAGTACACCTAATGTTGACGCTACGGCATTACATCCTCCTTCGAGGGCCAATTTGACGATATTCTCTGGGTCGAAGTACATTGGATTGGGTGCAAACGAGGCACCACCCGAATGTTCAATCCCTTGATCAACAGGGAGAATCGACAAATAACCGGTACCCGCTAATCGCCCATGATTAAACATCGATTGAAGATTACGCAACACAGCAGGTGTCCGATCCTTTTCCACCACGACACGATCAATATAATCCGAACCCGGCAGATGCAGCATCTTTCTGGGGATTGTTCGACAACTGTGATTCAAAAGGTTTTCGGCTTTATCGCCAAGTAGGGCCTGAATATCGATCATAATTTGAAATTCGTAGAAAATTAGTTAAGGGATACCTGCTAATATAGTTGATCAATCGTAACTACTCGCCCCTATAAAAAATAACTAAAAAAACACTTGACAGGATTTTAGCGGGGGGAAGTATATTTTTTTACTGCGACCTTAAATTTACCACAGAAAGGTCGGAGAGATGGGAGGCAAGCCTTAACTCTATAGCGGTCACGTA
>Ga0209992_10002542_pt1 | contig 16508 bp, 18 predicted proteins | sample 2SBtaG_2_FD_182564 | JGI IMG/M metagenome (GOLD analysis project Ga0209992, IMG submission 182564) | Deep subsurface microbial communities from Kolumbo volcano to uncover new lineages of life (NeLLi) - 2SBTROV12_ACTIVE470 metaG (SPAdes)... | ecosystem: Environmental > Aquatic > Marine >... | reverse complement strand
TCACTACACTCACCATGTATACCTATACAAATATCTTATATTTATAAATTCAATCTTATATGTATAGGTATTTAGGCGTAATTTAAATAATAAATTCAAATTTAATATAAAATGTCTCACAGACCAACAGTCGTTTTGTGAGCTTTGGTTTGAATCTTTAGAGACTTGAACCTTTCTTGGGAATTAAAAAGATGAAATTTAGTTTTTTACTTCGATTTTAGTTTGATTGAATTTGTTGAATCCATCTTTGTTGTAGCCCTCTTTGTTGTAGCCTAGGTGATCATACCCAAGTCTATCATACCCATCTTTGTTATGCCCATTGATATCATATCCATCTAAATCATATCCAAATTTGTTGTAACTATTTTCATCATATCCGTCTTTGTTGTATCCCTTGATATCATATCCAGCTTTGTTGTATCCCTTGATATCATATCCAGCTTTGTTGTATCCCTTGATATCATATCCTTCTTTGTCATACCCATTTTTGTTGTATCCGTCTTTATCATACCCAGCTTTGTTGTAACCATTTTTGTTGTAACCATTTTTGTTGTAACCTTTTTTGTTGTATCCGTCATTATCAAAATTTATTTTTGTTTCAATGTGAATCCCATCAAGAGAAAAACCACGATTATCATACCCAGCTTTGTTGTATCCCTTGTTGTCATACCCATTTTTGTTGTAACCAGCTTTGTTGTATCCCTTGTAATTGTATCCATCTTCGTCGTATCCATCTTTGTATCCTTTTTTGTCATACCCATCTTTGTCGTATCCTTTTTTGTTGTACCCATCTTTGTTGTATTCTTTTTTATCATACCCCTTGCTGTTGTACCCATCTTTATCAAATCCATTTTTGTTGTATCCTTTTTTGTCATATCCATCTTTGTCATACCCATCTAAATCATATCCAAATTTGTCAAATGTTTTACTAAATTTATCAAACAAACCCATAACAGAATATCATGAATCCAATTTAGATAAGCATTTTCATGCTTGATAATGATACTGATAAAGTAATTTTCATTTGATGAAATACGTTAGGATTCTAATTGCTCTAAAAGTTGTTTTACTAATTTATTTTTTGGATCAACATCTTTGATTTTCTTACAACATGAAATAGCACGTTTGGTATCACCTAATTTCTGATGAGAATATGCTTTGAGTAGTAATGCATCAGTATCATATTCTCCAATTTCAAGTGATTTATCAAGGTATGATAAGGCAGTCTTGTACTTGTTTTTCATATAGTAAATGCTGCCTACCATAAACAAAGTATCTTGATGATTAGGAACTTTACGTAATAGGACTAAACCGACCTTTAGTGCCTCTGAATACTTTTTTTCTTTCATTAATTTTTTAAATTCTTTGAATTTTTTTTGATTTTCTTTTAAATTAGGATCCTTGGGAGTTTTACCAAATAATCCAAGCAAAATAATCTATATCCAGTTTTAACTAATTGCAAGCATTCTATCAATTGCTACTCGTGCCTTATCAGCAATTTTTTTTGGAACAGTAACTACATTTTGTTCATTTACCAATGCAGCATGTACATTTTGTAATGTAATCATCTTCATGTATTGACATTCAGCTTTCTCAGATGCTGCAATGAATTTTTTATCAGGATTGTCTTTTCTCATTTTGTATAAAATTCCAGTCTCAGTTGCAACAACAAAGTTCTTTGATTTTGATTTAGTAACATGATTTAGCATTCCTTCAGTAGATAAAATTGATACTTTGTTGTTATCAAAACTGCCATCAGCTACATCATACATGAATGGAGTAGTGCAACCACATTCAGGATGAATTACTAGTTCTGTATCCTTCATAGAGTTTAATTTTTTTGTAACATCTTCAGGTGTAATTCCTGCATGGACGTGACATTCACCAGCCCAAATGTGAATATTTTTTCTACCAGTCATTTTTGCAACATAAGAACCCAAAAACATGTCAGGTAAAAATAAAATTTCCTTGTCAGATGGAATTGATTTTACAACATTTACTGCATTGGATGATGTACAACAATAATCAAGCTCGGATTTTATCTCAGCAGTTGTGTTTACATACCCTACTGCAATTGCATCGGGATGCTGTTTCTTCCAGTTTTTTAATTCATCAATAGTGATTGAATCAGCTAGAGAACAACCAGCTTCTAAATCAGGTAACAATACTCTTTTCTCAGGGCTAATTATTGCTGCAGTTTCTGCCATAAAGTTTACACCACAAAACAGAATTGTTTTTTGTGGAACTGTTGCTGCTTGTCTGGATAATCCTAAAGAGTCACCTGTAAAATCTGCAACATCTTGAACTTCAGGAATTTGATAATTATGAGCAAGAATCACTACATCTTTTTCTTTTTTGAGTCTCAGAATCTCTTCTTTGAGGGCAGATGATTGCTGTACGAGCATAATCGTTGAAATTCCAAATTGTTGGGATTTAAAGAATGGGAAATAGTCTGGAATTTTCACAAATTCTATCAAATGTGGCAAGAATTTCCCCCATTTTGTGCCCAGTATATAATAAATTTAGAAACTAAATCAAGATAATCATCATCAGATTAAATACAATATTTCCAGAGTAACAAATTAGATGATATCAACTTACCATAAGGTAAGTTACTATTTCCTATTAACTATAATAAAGTAAGTTATAAATATAATTAATAAAAAAATAAGACATGGTAACAGAAGATCCAAAAAGTATGATGGAGTGTTGCTCTACAGCTGATATGATGAAGTGCTGTCCAATTGATAATACATTTAAAATTATAGGAAAAAAGTTTACAATTCATATTATTCGCAACATGGCAATTATGAATCATACCAGATTCAATCAATTACTAGATAGCATTGAGGGTTCAAACCCAAAAACACTATCTGCAAGATTAAAGGAAATGGAAAAAGCAGATCTCATAACACGTACAGTGTATGATGAAGTTCCAATTAAAGTTGAATACAAACTAACAAAAAAAGGTGAAGATTTGAAAGGGATAATAGGTCAGATGGCAGCTTTTTCAATGAAACATTACGCTAAAGAAGTATTCAAGGATGGAAAACCACGTAAATTAAAACAAGTATTAAAAAAACCAATGGTTGTTTTAAATTAATTTCTAGAACTTGTTCTTAATTTTACATTACAACATGGACATCTAATATCATTAGTCTTTACAAACAAAGAACAGTTTGTACATCTCTTGTAACCTGAAGAATATTTTAATTTATTAGAAATTTTTTCTCCAGTGTATCTAACACAAATTCCCTTACAAACTTGTCCCATGATAATAGTAAAACAACATACAACTTAACTTGTATAGTTACCAAAGGGAAAGTTGATTTCTATTATTTCACTTTCTACTATAAATATACTATTGATACTTACTTACATTAGGTAAGTTAGATGAGAATGACAACAAAAAACAAAGACAAAAGAACAAAAAATGTTCCAGAAAACTTTACGTCATACCCCACAAGCAATGTCATCCTCAATCTAACCTTACTCCAAAGACCAGGAGGTGAAATGTATGGAATGTAATGGACCGCAATGCTCAACTTTGAGTAAATCAGATAGTGAATCATGTGGCTGTGAGGAGGGCTGTGAATGCCCCTCAGGCCAGGATATGCTAAAGTTTGCAGAGATAATGTGGCACAAGGCAGCAATGGCAGCTATGTTTGAGGCTAAAAAAGACAGAATAAAGTCAAGACTAGAGAAATCCTTTGGACCAACACTAGACAAGGGTGCAGATGCCGTAGTTGAAGCAATATCAAAGAAACTCAAAGCAGCAGTTCAAAGCTCAAAAAACGAGCAAGAACTGCATCAAAAACTAGCCTCAATACTAACTGAAGCTATAAACTAAATTTTTTACATTTAGTTTTATTTTTTTCAATTTTTTTCTTCACTTGGATTCAACTTCACGAGAATTCTTGCTACAGAACCTTTCGTAAAGTATCATTCAAAGTCCCCGAGAAACTAACAGAATTCTCTGATTTCATAATTTCTTTTGCTTGAAGTAATCGTAATTCCTTATCTAAATCATCGTCAAGCAAAATTGTTATTCTCTTGGTCATCAGTTTACCTGTATTTCTGAATTTATTTTATTCATAAATTCATGAATTTAAATTGGTTAATAGAAATAGATCAGATATTTGATCAGATAAATTAACAGTAGATAAAAATATTTGAAATTATTTTCAATAATGAAAAAAATATGCCGTTTTGGGGATAGTGTCAATCTTTGAAACATCAATTAATTTAAGAACAAGAATTGTCTAGTTTCCACATATTGGTTCATTATTTTGTTAGTAAAATAATACACATATCACAAAAACCATCCCAATGTCCTAATTGTGGTAAATTAGATCTGAAAGATGATGCAGTTTTAGCTACCACTGGTCCTTCTGAGAGGGATGCTGATTATGTACCATCCACATTATGTCTATCCTGTGAAACTTTGATGGTGATCACATCTCAACCAGGTGCAGTAATTGGAGTTAATCATACAACAGGAAATCAAGCTACTGTACGTAGCAGATAAAGCTAGGTACCAATCTGAATACCATTTGAGCAATATTTTCTCAATGTTTCAATGGCAGATAATATTGCCAATCTACTAGTTTTTGGATTATTAGGATCTGGAAAATTCTCTATGGTAAATGTCATGTTACCAAATGCTCCAGCAGCTTTAATGTGATGAGTATTTTTGTCAGTATCAGGATTTGCAACTATTTTGACTCTAGTTTTTTCACTACCAATTCCAGTTAATGATAGTAATGCTGCAACGTTAATGTTTGCAGGAAATAGAGATACAGCTTCTTTTGCAGTTCCCTCAAAAATTGTTGTAACAGAATTTATTTCATCTAAATTAATTTCAGAGGTTTCAAAAAACTTTGCACCCTTTAGAGAACGTGGATGTTTTGTAGTAGTGATAGATAGAGAATCTAATTCATCTTTAACTGATTTGATTGCATCAAGGCCTGCAATGGCACCAGAGGGAAGATAGATTGTTCTATTGAAATCCTTACAAGCATCAGATAAAATATCATAAATTGATTCATCAAGTAATGCACCTACACTCATAATCATCAAGTCTTTTTTATTTTGTAAAATACTCAATGCAGCATCCTTTACTGCATCTTGAGATGCAGCTTCAACTATAATATTCACAGAGTTTGATGATAAGAGATGAGTGTTTTCAACAATTTCTGGTTTGTTTTGTAGTTTTGAAACTAGTAATTCGGATGATTCCTTTGAATCATCATACACGTGAGTAAGTGTTGCAGGAATTTTTCCAGAATCAATTGCCAATGCAATTTGAGTTCCAATTGCCCCACATCCAAGTAATCCTATTTTCATCAAACAGTGATTCTAAAAAATACCACATAATTAATTCTAGTCTATAAATGAACAAACATAGTCATGATTTTTGAAGAAAGTATGATTCATCATTAAATTATTTATGCTATGAATCAGGAATTTGCCTAATGAGGTATTACAAGATTTTAGTTATTTGTAGTATTTTGATAATATTCATTCAACCAGTATCAGGAGAATTAGAATCACCAAGAAAACAAATCAAACTAGGAGTAGCACCTGAAAAAATTACATGTAATGAAGGGCAAATACTCATGCTAAAATCATCAGGAATGCCAGCATGTGTAAAATCAACATCTGTAGAAAAATTAGAAGATAGAGGATGGATAAAAATAATTCAAAAATTTGTTTCTGCAGAAAAAGAAATTGAAACAATTCCTGCATCAAGTATGTCAATAGTGAATTATTACATTACAGATCAAGATTTGAATTTAGCACATAATGCCGTAGAGACAATTTCAGCTGAAGGGTTACTAGAGTTTACAATTAATGGTGCTCCAATCAGTGGGCCTGAAAAAATAATTGAAACAGGACCTGATACGGGTAAATTTTACGTTAAGCTAGAATTACCTGAAACAATTAATGGTGCTCCAATAAGTCAAGATGATGTTGTATTGATTAGATATCTCGATGCATCAGATATGGCAGGGGAGAAAAGGGTTTTGATAAAATCAATTGTATTAACTAAAACATTTGCCAAAGTGGAAACATCAGGTGGCGGTTCAAAAATAGGTCACGAGTTTACATTTCGAATTTATGAACCTGATGCAAACAGAGATTCAAAAGATGAAGATAAAATTCCACTAAGCTCATTTGAGTATAGAGGGGATGGAGGAATTAGAACAACACTTGCAAATCCAAGATTTAATGCAAACTCTGGTTCATTAATTGAGACAGGTCCAAACACAAGTACATTTGAAGTTAAAATTAAAATTCCAAGAGAATTAGATGGCAAAGTTGTACACATTGGAGACAAGTACGAAATTAGATACATAGATAGATCAACACCTTCAGGTACAAATGAGAAAGTTATCTTCAATGGCAGGATAGGATGAAGATTTAATGGATCAGTTTTGTCAATGCTCAGTATAACCTAAAGATTTTATTCAAACATGCAAAGTATTGATGTGCTCAATACTGTATACAAAGATGCCATCATTAATCGAGATAAAATGCTATCAGTGCTCAAAGGTCCAAAATTTGAGCAAATTTTGAATAAAGCGAAAAGTAATTGGGTAGAATACGAGCCTACAAAAGAAGAAGTAGTTACTGCAGGAATTGATGCTAGTTTTAACAATACTAAATTTCAAGGAATAGAACTTTGGGCAACTACAGCAGTTTCAATAAAATCAGATGGCGAGATTCTAGTTGATTTACACAAATCAGGTTTAGGATCAGCTGATGATATTTCAAGTGTAGCAAGTAAAATGGAGATTGAAGCATGTGAGAAAACAGTAGACCAAGTTGACCTAGTATTGATGGATGGTTCACTGCATTCTCAGCTAATGACAAGACAAGCAAAATTGGGTGCATCAATTGTAAGAATTATGAAAAAAAATAACAATGTAATTTTTGTTGCAAAAACGTCAAATACAAAAAAACAGTTTGAGGATTTGGGTTCACTAGCTGGAGATATTTTTTACTATAATCATGTAACAAACTCTCCAGGATTTAGTAAAATTTTTGTAGAAAAAAGATATGGAGCAGATAAAATCATCTCATCAACATTTGTTAGACTAAGTGATTCAACTCCAATTATCAAATTGGAATTTTTAGGGGAAGGATATGGAGATAGTGATGTAAAATCTGCCATGAATAAATTATTCAAGACAAGTGTTGGAGGATACCCATATGCACTAAAGCTTGCACACAACAACTGTAAAATATCTGATAAGGAACTTGGTAAAATGGTTAGTTTGCTTGGATTAGGTAATGAGATCGGGTCACGGGAGGTATTAGGTTGAGTTTAGGTTTTGTAATTGGTGAATCAAAGCCAACATCAGTTACAGCTATAACATCAAGGGCACTATCAGTTGGAGAATACATCAAAATAGGTACAGAGGAGGGAGAAATACTAGGACTAGTTGAAAAATCATCAGTATCTAGTGCAGCATTTACAGATGTAAGAAATTTTGATGAAGCTGCAGAAAGTACAGAAATTGCAGAGTTAAACAAGAGAGATAAAACATTCATTGCACATATTGGGATTTTAGGATTTTTAGAGAATTTAAGAAAAGGTAAATCAATAATTCCTGCAATTCCACCAATTCCAGGCACAGAAATTATTCCCCCAAGTAAAGTAGACCTAGAAGAAATTTTCAGTCCAAAAAATAAAGGATGGGTAAAGATTGGAAATTTGTTACGAAACAAAACAGTTGATGCAAAAATAAATCTCGATAAAATTGTTTCAAGACATTTAGGAATTTTAGCAATGACTGGAATGGGAAAAAGTAATCTAGTATCACTAGTTACAAAACAAATCTCCAAATTAAATGGAACTGTAATAATTTTTGATTACCATAATGATTACACCAATCTCAACATTCCAAAAATTAATGTAATTGATGCAAAAATTAATCCAAGATTACTTGATGCAGACCAATTATCAGACGTATTAGAGATTAGAGAAAGTGCTACAGTTCAACAGCGAGTATTAAGAATGGCATTTACAGAATCAGTCAAAAAATCAAAAGAGTTTTGGAAAAAATTAGAAACAGAAATAGGATTTATTGTAGATTCAGAAGATAAAAAAATCAAAGAAATTAGATCATCAGCGTATAGAGTTCAAGATATTGTTGAGGAATCTCAAAGAAGGTTTGAAGATATACTAGATCCTGACATGGGAGATCCAATTAGCTTTATCAAAGAAGGACGTGCAAATATCCTCAACATTTCAGAGTTATCAGAAAAACAAGCAAACGTAGCTTTGGCATTTTATTTACAACAATTACTTAAAGACAGAAAAGATGCAAGCATTGCAAAACATGGAAAAAGTAAAAAAATCAGAAATTACAAATTCAATTCACCAATTTTTGTAATAATTGAGGAAGCTCATGTTTTCATTCCAAAGGACCACGATACTAGTGCAAAGTATTGGGCTGCAAAAATTGCAAGGGAAGGAAGAAAGTTTGGATTAGGTCTTGGAATTGTATCTCAGAGACCAAGAAGTGTGGATCTTAATGTTCTCAGTCAGATGGGCTCTTTTGCCATTATGAAAATTATTCAAGAAGATGATCAGCGCCAAATAGCCTCAGCAACAGAGTCTACTAGTCGTGAATTGATTGCTCAATTGACTTCACTAAACGTAGGCGATGCAGTCCTTGTAGGTCAATGGACTAATTTGCCATCCATGGTACATGTTGAGGAAGTTAAAGAAAAGGTAATGGGATCTGATCAAAGTGCAGTAGATGCTTGGGCCAAAGCTGACACTATGAAAGAAATTGCAGTAGAATCAACGCAAGGATTAGTTCAAAAAGATTTGTTATTAGAATAAATGTTATTTTCCCACATCTCAGATACTCACTTAGGGTTAGTGCAGTATGGTTCAGAAGAACGTGCACAGGACGTATATGATTCATTTAATCAATCAATTGACACATCAATTAAAGACCACGTTGATTTTGTAATATTTGCAGGAGATATCTTTCATGTACCTAATCCAAATGGAACTGCAATTGTTCAGATGGGAAATGGGTTAAAGAGATTAAAACAAAACAATATTGATTCATTTTTTATTTTAGGAGAACATGACATTAGTAGAATTAGAACAACACCAATTCCATATGTGTATCATAATTTAGAATTTTCAAAATATATTGGTCAAGGAAAGCCATTTGTACACAAAGATGTACTCATTGCAGGTTTTGATAAAATTAGAAAACCAGAAATTCCACAATACGAAGAAAAGTTTTCAGCAGTTGACAAAGCTGCACAAGGGCATTCAGGACATAAGATACTAGTGTTACATCAAGGAGTTACAGAGTTTAACAAATTTGCAGGAGAGATTCAATCAACTGACTTGCCAAAGAATTTTACATATTATGCAATGGGACATCTTCATGATAAGGACATCCAACAGTTCAGTCATCTAAGCGGACCAATTGCATATCCTGGTTCAATTGAATCAACTACAAGTGAAGGAATCAAAGAACATCACAAAGGATTCTTTGAAGTAGATATTTCAGGGGCAGAAGCTAGTACAAATTGGATTGAACTTGAAACAAGACCACAGTTTTCATTTAAAACAGATTATGGAGATTTATCAAAAACAATAGATGAGATTGCACAAAAAATTGCAGATTCTGCAAAAAAGCCAATAGTTGAGGTAAAGATTCAAGGCGAAAAGATAGAAACTGACCACATTCAGGCACAAATTGCACGCCTAAATTCACTAGTTTTGAGGTGTTTTTGGAGAATAAGTACAAAGCAAGTTTCTGATTCATCAGTCTTTTTGGATAGACCAAATGTAATTGATGATGAAATGTTTAGACTCTCAGTTGATGCACTAGGATCTGAGGAATCTGCAAAATTTGCAATTAAAGAATTACTACCAATTCTAGTATCAGGTGAAATCAAAGAAGCATCTCAAATGATTTATGAAAATTTTGAGAAATTCAAAAAGGAGAAAAAGTAATGATTACATCAATAGAGTTAGGGGATTTTTTAGCACATTCAAATACAAAATTAGAATTCCAAAATGGTGTTACAGTTTTTGTAGGGGATAACGGTGCAGGAAAATCAAGTATTATCGATGCAATAACATTTTCATTATTTGGTCAACATACAAGAAAATCAAATAAAGGATTAATCAAAAGAGGATCAAATCAAGGGTTTGCAAAAATTGGATTTTCAATTAATGATAAACAGTATGAAGCAGTAAGAAAAATAGATAGCAAGGGAGCTTTATCTGCAACATTTTCAGAAATTACCAATAAAAATAGAATAGAGATTGCAGCAGGGGAGAGAAAACAATTCGGAGAATCAATGACTAGAGAAGTTGAAAAAACAATTGGACTTGATTTTGAGAAACTAAAGGTAGCATCAATTGTGCAACAAGGAGAACTAAATGCAATTATAAATGCAAAACCCAAAGAATTCAAAGAATTACTAAATGCAATCATTGGAATCGATAAACTAGATGTTGCATCAGAATCAATGAAAACAGTAAACAAAGAATTTCGTGAGAAAATTAAAGATAAAGTTGGATTCGATGATACACATATTGAAATTCTGACACGAGATTTAGAAAAACATGAAAATGATATCAAGCAAGCAAAACCTGAGAAAATTAATCTAGAGAATAATCAAAATAAATTAAAAATTGAGGTCGATGAATTAAGAAAAAAGATTGAAACAGACGCTCCAAAAATTGATAAAATTAATCAATTAGAGCAAAGAAAAAAAGAACTCGTCAAATATGCAAAAGATGCAATTCAAGATATTCAGCGTCAAATTAGTGAAAATGAGCGTAAAATTCATGACTGTGAGGGCTGTTTTGAGCACACAATTCAAAAAAATGACTTGGAATCAAAAATTCAAAAAGTAGAGCAAGCAATTGAGGATACTTTAAAGAAAATCCAAGAAATGACAAGCCAAATTGCATCATTAAAAGAAAAACAACTCTTGGCATCAAAACTGCAACTAAAAGATAACAAATGTCCAGTGTGTGATTCAGATGTACAAAAACTAAACCCATTATTTCAAGAAGAGCATCTCAAGCAAGAAATGATTCATTTGCAAGAAGAAATTATTTCAAAAGAAAAAGAAAGAGAGATGTATAATCAAAAAAGAAAAGACTTTTCAGAAAAATTACAATACTCAAGGGATGCTGAGGCCACACTTCGAGCTCATTCAATTAACAACAAAGAGGAATTAATGCAAATTCAAGAAGATGTAAAAATAAAAAAACAAAATATCCAAAATGTTCCAAGCACTGGTGCAAGTTTGATTGAAATTTCACAAATAGATTCACATGCAAAAATAATTTTTGAAAACATTACAAAATTAGAATCAGAAACTAGAGGATTTGATGAGCAAGAATTCTCCAGTCTTAAAAAAGCAGTTAATGAAAAACAAACGAATCTATCTCAGATGGATCAGCAAATAGGAGCTATTTTAGAAAAGATTGCCAAAGGTGAACAACAAGTTAAATCAATTCAAAATGCAATCTCTGAATTAAAAATAGTAAAAGAATATGTTGAAAATCTTAATGAAATTCAAAGTAATGTTTTCAGTAGAGATGGTCCTGTTGCCACTAGTCTAAGATCGTGGGCATTAAACACAATTTCTGCAAAAGCTTCTGAGTACCTTACACTACTTAATACAAAAATACAACGAATAGCACTATCAGAAAAATCAAGGGACATTTCAGTTGCATGTTTTTCAAAAACAGAGGCATTAGAGTTAGAATCCCTTAGTGGAGGTGAAAAAGTGAGCGTGGCATTAGCATTACGGTTAGGAATGGCAAGTCTACTTGGTGCATCAAATCTTAACTTGATGATTTTAGATGAACCAACAACTCATCTTGATGCAGAAAGAAAAAAATCATTGGTAGGAGTATTATCTCAATTATCAAATATTTCAAGTTCAGAAACTCGAATGCAATTTTTAATCATTACACATGATGAAGAAATTTTTGAGGATTCAACAGTAGAACAAATTTACAAATTTGAATCAACAGAACAAGGAAGTAAAGTTATCGAACTCTAACTTACACTAACAGTACCAGTCATCCAAGGATGAACCATACAGAAATAATCATATGTTCCTGAGGTATCAAATGTAAATTCAAAAGAACCACCTGCCATAAATAATCCAGAATCAAAGACTCCAGTTAATCCTCCATCAATAGTTCCACTAGATACTGTATGAGCTGCTGAATCATCATTACTCCACAAGACAGTTGCACCTGTTGCTACTGTAACATCATAAGGCATAAAACATTCATCAGTATCATCACATCCAGGAACTGCTGCTCCTGGAGGAATTACAACTATAGCGTTCATTGGTGCAGTTTCTGGTTCTGCTTCTTCAACAACTTCTGGTTCTGTTACTACTTCAGGTTCCGTTACTTCAACAATTTCTGGTTCTGTTACTTCTGGCGTTAAAGTTATAGAAGATTCAATTCCTTTTGGTCCAGTAATATCATCACCATGACCCAAACCTTGTATAATCACTGTAATTTCAACTGGAGATTCACCTAGCATTGTTGTTTCGTGAACTGGATGTTTTCCAGGATGTCTATGAGAGCCAAGATCAGACAATATTGTTTTGGTATCTTGTGTAGAAGTAATATCATAATTTACATGATCAACAATATTTCCAGTATCATCTCTAAATTCAACCTCAACAAGTAAAATGTCACCAACAGTTGCAGTTTTAGGCATTATGTGAGAATTAACAGAAATTTGTTTAACAGGTTCAGGTATTGATTTTACAATACACTCACCTTGATAATCTAATTTAATATCAGCAGCATCCAACATACACAAATTCCCATATGTTTGACCATCTACTCCACATTGTGGATCATATTGTAAAGTACATGCAATTGGACCCTCATCTTTCTCCATGGTTTTTGATTCATCAATATCGATAATTGAGGCAGTTACATCAACAATTCTTGGTTCTGGAATATCATCAGGAGAAGCTGCAATAAATCCAAGGGTAATTGCTACTAAAACACCGACAATTACTATGACTGCATACGAAAAATTCATCTTCTCATCCACCTGTTAACTTTGCAAACTTTTCGTTCTTACTTAACTTTTCCATAAATTCAATATTTGACAAAGCAACGACAGCTGATTCAACTACAGGCTTGTCAGGATCATTTAATGCCTTTTCAAGGGCTTCTTTTGCCCCTTTAGACCCAACAACACCCAAAGCAATTGCTGCCTCATGTCTTACAAACATACTTGAATCATTTAGGGTTGCATCATTAAGTGGCTGTATTGCACTAGAATAATTCATTTGTCCCAATGCAAATGCTGCCTCATGTCTAACCAATTCATTATCATCATTTTTTAAAACTTTAGCAATATACTCTACTTTATCCTCCCCACCAAAATCTACCAAAATACAAGCTACCCTTGTTCTTACAACATAATCAGGATGCTCTAAAAGAGATACAAAATATTCAACATCTTTTTGTTCATATTTTAATTCCATTTCAGCAAAAAGTGCCAATCGTTCTTCAGTTACTACCTGCAATTCGTTTTTGAGTTTCTTGTGTCCTATATTAGGTTATTCTGAAATTTCAAACATTTCAACAGAGAATATCAAAAATAAAATTATTAAATCATTTTTTAATTTGAAATATTCTAATCATAATTAGTATTTAACACAACAGTTCTTTCCATGTTAGATTTGGTAGCTTTTTTCCGGTTTACTGAAAGTTTGTTTTGATGTAATACGTCTTTAATTGCTTTCATCAAAATTGTACGATTCATAGGTTTTGGAACAAAACTAGTAGCTCCTTTTTTAATTAATTCATTTACAATACTTTGTTTTTGATTATCATCATATGCACTAGTTACAATCACTTTAGCAGTAGGATCATTTTTTATAATAGCTTCTAAAACTTTTTTGCCATGAAGTTTCGGCATATTCATATCCAATAATGTGATATCAGGTTTAAACTGCAAGTACAATTGTAAACCTTCAATTCCATCTTCAGCCTCTTTTATTCGAGCCCATTTTACAGATTTTTTAATAATCCCATTACAAAATAATCTAAATGCTTTAGAGTCATCTACCAATAAGATAATTGGAAACTTTCGCATAACATTGATAATTTTTTGTTAATTTATCAGGGTGTCTGATCTATTCAAACAAGCAATATTATACCATTTTCATACTGTTTTGTAGTCATACAAAATAAGAAATTTAATTTATTTTTGAATTATATAAAATTGAAATTATTTCAGGTATGTATTTAATAGAAAAAAATCGAGTTGTCTTATGAGTGCAGTTATAGGTCAAAAAGCACCAAATTTTGGAGTATCAGAGTGGATACAAGGTGCTCCAACTAATTTTGATCAAGAAAAAGATCATGTTGTACTAGTAGAAGTATTTCAAGTAAATTGTCCAGGATGCTTTATGCATGCAATTCCTGAAGCAATTCAAATTTACAACAAGTACAAAGATGACGGAGTTAGAGTTTTAGGAATTGCTACAGCTTTTGAAGATTTTGATAAAAACACATTAGAGAATTTGAAAATGCTTGCAGAAACAGGTGAGGTCATTGGAGAGACCAAAGGAGCATTATCAATGAATGGTCAGTTAGAAGATGGAAACAAACTATCATACAAAATTCCATTCCCATTAGGAATGGATAACTTGAGTAAAGCTACAGGGGATATCAGTCAAGAAAAAATTATGGAGTTTATCTATCCTCAAATTCCAGAATTTGATTCGCAGCCAGAAGATTATAGAAATCAAATAATTCAAAGAGTAAAAAATTACATGAGTTCAAAAGAATATTCTGCTGAAACATTTGAGAAATTTGCATTGCAAGGTACACCATCAACTATTCTAGTAGACAGAAAAGGAATTCTCAGAGATGTATCATTTGGACAGGCAGGACATGTTGATGCAATGATTCAGAAATTAATCAATGAAAACTAGTTCAACTAATCAAAACTACAACTATAGACAGCACAACAACTAGTACAAATCCACCAATTATTGCAATTTTTGGATTATCCATGAGTATTTTCTAGAAAATTCTTCTCAATGAAATAATACCAATGATAGGCAATCCAAGATACATCATTGCATTTAGTGCGATAATTCCCACCCCATAACCAATCACTGATTGTTCTGAATCAAGTTCAACATGATTAAGAGTTGAAAGTGAGAAAAGCAACGGTGTAATTGTTATCTTTACTACTTCTTTGAATAATGGATTTTCACGTTGGTAATCAGCAATAGTAGGACTAAAAGAGTAATAGAAATTATTGAATGATTTCATAAATGCCATTCCATTTTCTGTTTGTAATAATTGATTATCACGTAGTTCTCGAAGTTGTTGTACTTGTGGTGCTAACTCTGAACCAAAAGTGGCTGTAGCAATTAGACAACCACCACCATTTGATTGAGGAATATCAATTGGTGCAACTATTTCTTCAACTCCAACTAGAGCTTCTGTTGCAATAATATCGATTTTATTATTTCCCACTCCAGTGAAATTTAGAGTAATAAATGAAATTCTTTCATTTGATTTTATTTTTTGTTTAATCTCTAAATCATTTTGAAAAAAAGTAAAGTTCCCAGAAAGTAAAATGTTTGGGATAATTATCTCTCCCAAATTATTTTCAAGACTACTATTGAGAAAAATGGTTAATCGTTTTTCATCTTTATCAAACTCATGATCAATTACATCAAAATTTGAAACAGTTTTAATTTCATATGAATGTCCAATGGTTTCAACATCAAACCGAGTAACTAACCCAGTCTTGTCACCAAGTAATTGACCAAATGCAGGAGTAAAAACTAGTAGTAAAAGTAATGGAACAAATAATATTAATTTCAATTTATGCAGTTCTAGAAATTCGTCTGTTTAGTTCTTTATCTTGTGCAATTCGTGGATGATCAGGATCAGCCAAGATAACTTCAAACCAATAGTGTTTTCCGTCTTTGTAGACAAAGTAAGAACCTAAAAGTTGCATGTTTGGATATCTCTCAAGAACTCGTCTATCTGCAACAGTTTTCATATTATCATCAGCCTTGATTCGAGTTACACCCAAATGTTTTGGACGTCTACCACCAGTAGGTCTTTGTTTTCTCATACCACCAGCACCTACTCTCATTCTAACAACAACAATGCCTTGTTTTGCTTTGTAGCCTAATCTTCTGGCCCTATCTAATCGGCTAGGCTTGTCAATTCTAGTAATAGCATTTTCTTTACGCCATCCAATTACACGTTCACGTAGATCCATTGAATTCTCTTTCCAGAGTCTGATCCACACTCGGTCTTGACGACTAGGCATATGGAAAATGGTAAAACTCCCTTTAATAACTGTAAATCGACAAAAAGTCCCAAGCAACGCTAAGTAGTAATAATTTTCTTTAAGTGGGGTTTCACATTCCACACACTCAAAGAATCTGTATCCACAGAAAACTCGATAATATGGATCCTCTAA
>Ga0209992_10002540_pt1 | contig 16514 bp, 13 predicted proteins | sample 2SBtaG_2_FD_182564 | JGI IMG/M metagenome (GOLD analysis project Ga0209992, IMG submission 182564) | Deep subsurface microbial communities from Kolumbo volcano to uncover new lineages of life (NeLLi) - 2SBTROV12_ACTIVE470 metaG (SPAdes)... | ecosystem: Environmental > Aquatic > Marine >... | reverse complement strand
TACGCGCCTTCGCCGATTCCCGAGACGCGGGCTGAGAGTTCGTATCTGCGATCATCTGAGTTCACCATCCATCGCCCTACAGTAATTGTTGAGTAGGCTGGTGTCTCATCGTTATTGGCAGAGAGGGGTGGGCTCGCGCCGTTCTTCGGGGCGACTCACGAGCATCCACAGTCGCCGATCACAATGGAGTCCGGCGACGAAGCGGGATTTCGAGAGTCGATGGATTCTCGTAGTCACGGAGGTTTCACTCCCGAACGTATTCGATCTGCTTCAGTCGAGGATGGAACATGCGTCGGATTCGGGCCAAGGCAGCTGGCGGCCGCCCCGTTACCGGTAGAAGCGAAGCTGTCCGGCTCGCGGATCGAGGACGAACCATCGCGAACCGAGCGCCGCTGGGACGTCCATTCCGAGGACCAGCTCGGGATATCCCGCCGGCCACGACGCCGGCAGATAGGCCAGGTCGAGCTCGATCGAGCCCGGGCCGATCTCAACGCGCTCCGGTCGCATCCACACGTCGAAGTCGACCAGCCGGCCTCCTTCTGCGACATGGAAGTCGGATCGAACGACCCTCGCTTCGGCTCTGTCGGAGCCGTCTCGGTGTCGCCAGAGAGAGTACGCTGCCCCCGTGTCGAAGATTCCGGTTGCGCGCGCGTCGCCGATCCGGACTTCCACGGTCGGAGACGACAGCCCCCCGGATTCGTTCGGTACCAGCTCGAGGCTTCCGACGAGCTCGTCCCGAGGCCCCTCGTCTCGGACGTCGAGCTCGAACTGGCCACCCTCGAGATCGATTGTGAATCCGTCGCGGAGCGCCCCGACACCGATCAGGAGATCGAGGGTCGGTGCGCCGATCCGCTGCGCGATTCCCGCCAGGTCGATGGGCGCGACGGTCGGATGGATTCGTCTCCCTTCGATTTCGACCGGCGTCGGATCGGCGGGCGACAGGGCGTGAACGCCATACAGCCCCGTGTCCGTCAATGCGCGCCGCCCACACGGCAACGTGAGTACGGGCAGGTTGTCATAGAGCTCCAACATGCGTTCATCCTCCTCAGACGCCCCGCAATGGGACGCGCTACCGCCGCATCCTGTTTCGACGCGTCCGCAGCCGGTCGATCCAATGCGACTCCGGATCGCCGCGACGTTCGTCCGCGCCGGCTGCGAAGGCGACCAGATGGACGAGCCGTTCGTCCGCGACGAGCCCCGCCGCGACTAGATCCCGCGTCTGAAGCCGGATCTCGGTCCCTGCGCCGACCGCCGGATAGGTGTCGAACTCCGAGCCCTTGACCGCCTCGACGAATCGAAGCGCGGCGTCCTCTGCCGGCGGTCCCTGCTGAGACGCATTCCGCTCGATCGCGTCGATCGCGTAGCTGCGGACGAGCTTGGGCAGCATCTCGGCGAGGGTCTCGCGACAGTCGAAGAGCTCGAGCCCTTCGATCCGATCCCCGATTGCGAAGACGGCGCCCACCTGGCTCGGCAGCGGCGTGAACGCGCCGACGTAGTCGTCGAGGCGATCTCGATTCGACTCGAAGACCTCGCTCATGGCGCTGGTCGGGGCCGACACGTGCATGCGGGCGGACTTCTGGGCGATGTCGTGCCAGACGCGGCCCTGGTCGGCGTGGCGACTTCCCGCTTGTCGCATCGAGTCGCTGACCGAGAGCATCTTGTTCAGTCGCCCCCGGGCGAAGTGAACCTGCCTCGACGGTTCGAGGTTCTCACCCTGATAAGCCCACCGCCCCGACTCGACGCAGGTGACGGGGATGCGCAGGGACTTACCGGCGGGCACGAGGATCGTGACGTTCGCGGTTCGGTTCTGCTTGGCGCCGACGAGCTCCTCGCCTTCGAGGATCAGGACCGGCTTGGCTCCCGAGTTCTCGATCATGAGCTCGGGGACGCTGCCGCCACTCGAGACCTCGCCGACGCGGGCAGTGCCGGTCCGGACCGCTTCGGCCAGGCCGAGGTAGTCGCGCTGGAAGGTGGTCTCCGCCAGCAGGGGGATGACCGAGAGGTTGCGGAAGGTGGATGATGCCCCCAGGGAAATGGATCCGAGGGTGCTTGTGATGGTATTCATGGCGGCTTCTCCCAAGACATCAGTAGATGTCAGAAGTCACCACAGTATCGACAGCCTTCAGCGATGTCAACACTAGTTGACAGTAAATCTACAGCGAAGCACTCTGGGCCGTGCAATGGGATCCAAGACCTACAAGCTGAGCGACCTCGAACGCGAATCGGGCTTCGACAAGCGCACGATCGCCTACTACGTGCAGGAGTCGCTGCTCCCGAAGGTCGGGCGGCGCGGACCGAGAACCCGCTACTCCGAGGAGTTTCTCGACCGGCTGATGTTCATTCGCCGGGTTCGGGATCTGCAGGACGGAGGCAAGCTCAGGGCCGTGACGCTCAGCGAGATTCGCGACGTGATCGAGCGCCAGTCGCCGGACGAAATTCGGAGCTTGTCCCGAAAGAGCGTCTCGGCCGAGCGGCTGCGTAGTCTCTTTGCAGAACCGGATCTGGATACCCGGGACCTCGCGGTGCCCGCAGAGGAGGTGGCAGCCTTCTCGACGCCCGAGCCGTTGACGCGGAGCCTGGTCCTCGACGAGCGGGGCGGCCCCGACTCCGAGTGGACGATGAGAGCGAGCGCGCGGCGTGCCTCCATGGCCTCGCCGAGTCGCGCCGCACCCAAGCCTGACAAGGCGTCCCGCTCACGCGGTGCGAGGCGATCTCTGTCGGGCGATGAGGACGAGCAGCGGCTGAGGCAGCTGCTTCGTGAGATAGAGCGGACTGCGCGGCGCGGCGCGAAGATGAGTGAAAGTCAGACGAGCGAGCGTGTGACCCGGGTGCCCGTGACCGAGGACATCGTCCTGTCCGTTCGCAACATCACCGAGGAAAACGCCGCGTTGGTGGAGGAGCTGGCGGAGCTTCTGCGGCGACTCGGACGATTGGATTGAGATGGTGAACTCACCAATGTCCGCCCAGCGCGGCAAACACTTGCCGCGTTTGCCGGGAGTCTCGAAGGCGAGCCGAGGACTACGTTAGAGCCAACGTTCGTCTCATGGGGACCAAGAGATGCGTACCGACGTTTCCGAAGAGCTCGCACGGGATCCATGGTTCAAAGTTGTCGACATGCTCCAACAGAATTGGGCCGTGGTTCTGGAGGATGTCGAGTCTACGTTCATAGTCTTCTACGGTGACACTTGCGGCGTGTTCGACGAGATCGAGACGAGTTCGCGGAACGAAGCCGAAGACGCCTTGGCTCGTAATGGATTCACCAAGTTTCGTGAGGACCCCAGGGCTCAGGAGTTCATCGGACTTCCGCGAGGCGAGTTCCACGAGAGCGAGCATCCGAACGGACGGATCTACTCCAGCGGGCGCTTCTGGAGCTGATCAAAGATTCCGGCCGGATGGCTTCGGGCTACGCAGCTCGGCGTTCTCGATATTCGATCACGTAGTGTGCCAAGGCTCCATCGATCGAACTCTGCTGTGAAACCGACGCCTCGTCGCGACGCCGGTGCGCAGTCGATCCGCTGACGTTCGACCAATCGCCCTTGCGAAGGAGACGATTCAGTCGACACCAGTTGCTCAGCGCAGCGTTCCCTTGATTTCCCTGCTCGTGGAAGAAGATTCCCTGTTCCTGATCACAGGGAATTCTTCGCTACGACGGCGGAAAGGCTCGGGAATCTCGGGCCCGATTCGCTCCGGGGAGCCTGGAATCGGAGAAATTCCCTGTACTTTCCCTGCTTAGCAGCGATCAGCCAGCAGAGACCCGTACCTGTCTAACTCCCTCCACCGGCTGGGAGTGCGGTTCGGTTTGGCCATCCGCGGCCAACTGAGACCAGTACCCCCGCGACTCCCCCCACCGCCACCCACCCCTCGGAGGGCGACTCGAGCAGAGACTCCTCGTCGCCCAGAACTAACATCGCCCGAATAGCGCGCGATTCAGGGGGATGTTGGCGGTTTGCGGATCTCGATCGCGAACCAGAGACCGGGCGATTCGGAGTTCGCTCGGCGACTTTCTGGCGGTCGTCTCTGTACGCCATTCCGACGCTTCGGGTTGTCGTGGCCGAAGATCCTTAGAGAGCGGCAATGCAAGTTCGCGTCCTTGTGTGGTCAGATTGGGATGGAACTAGCGTAGGCCCCGCAGCGGCATGATCGGCCGTGCGAGAATCGATCGAGAATCCGGGACGTTCCGGGCGAGTGATCGATGGCGTATAAGGGGCGATGAGTCGTCGCTTTCGCTGTGATCGAGCGAAGTGTTGGCGCCGTCGGACGATTGAGGCGACGGCGCGGACTCGCCTCGAACAAGATCGTTTCTGGCAGTAGAGACGCTCAGATCCCAGTCGCTGCCGTTCCCTCGTCGTTCTCGTCGAACTGGGTGATCCGGACGTCGGCGTCCGGAAAGTGGGCGATGAGTTCGAGATCGCCACCCAGAGCACGCACGTACTTCGCAAGCCGACTGAGAAGAATGTCGTGGCGACCTTCGAGCTGGGAGATGGCGCCCTGGGTCACCTCCAGGAGCTCGGCCAGCTCGACCTGTGTCTTGCCCGACACCTTCTGCCGGAGCTCCTGAAGCGTCATCTCGAGGAGCGTCTCGCGCACGCGTCGGTCGACGCGGTCGCGCGCCTCGGGGCTCATCTTGTCACGTAGCTTCTTGAAGGACTTTGCCATGTCGGGAGTGCCTCGTTCTGAACCGTGGCCGTCTAGTCGTCCACTTCGCCTGTGATCTCTTCCAGGTGTTAGTCATTGCTCGGCTTTGGAGAGTGCTTGTCACCCGGCGCCGAACGCGTCCGGGTGCTTGAACTCGGTCAGATCGCGGCTTCCCGCCTGATCTAGAATATCACGGCAAAATGATAATCAGCTAAGACTGATGTCGGGCATCGGGCTCGTAGATTGAGCGGGGGAGGAAGTCGGCAGCAAGCCTGGATCCTGCACGCGCTCTCCAGGAGACTTTCACATAGCCGAACGAAAGCTTGCACTTAGACGAAATTAAACCTTTCAGATGGACGAAACGGTGTCTACGATTAGCCGCCATGAGCGCTACCGCCCTCCATTATCCCCGCTTCGCTGAGTCCATTCTCGTGGAGACCCTCGGGGACACGCCGGTCGTCCTGATTCATGGGCCGCGCCAATGCGGCAAGACGACTTTGGCTCAGGCTGTCGGCGAGGCTCGGGGCTACAGCTACTTCAATCTGGACGACGACGTGACTCGGGCGGCGGCTACCGAGGACCCGGTCGGATTCGTGGGGGACCTGCCGGAGCGGGTCGTGCTGGACGAAGTCCAGCGCGCGCCGGGAATCTTCGCCGCGCTGAAGACTGCGGTGGACCGCCGACGCGTCCCTGGTCGCTTTCTACTCACCGGCTCGGCCGACGTGCTGCTGGTGCCGACCCTGGCCGATTCGCTGGCGGGCCGCATGGGCATCGTCCGGCTGCATCCGTTGGCGCAGTGCGAGCTGGCCGAGGAGCCGCCCGGGTTTCTGGAGGTACTCTTCACGAGGGGCTTCAAGGCCCGTCCGGCTGAGCGCCTCGGCCCGGCGCTGGCCGAGCGCATCGTGGCTGGCGGCTTCCCGCCCGCTCTGGCGCGATCCACCTCGCGTCGTCGCCAAGCCTGGTACCGCGACTACGTCGAGAGCCTGGTCCAACGAGACGTGCGCAACCTCGCGCGCATCGCGTCGTTCGACGCGCTCCCCCGCTTGCTGACGCTGGCCGCCGGGCAGACGGCGCGGCTCATCAACGTGAGCGACCTCGCCAGCCCGTTTCAGCTCAGCCGACCGACCATCCGCGACTACGTCACGCTGCTCGAGCGCGTGTTCCTGCTCGAGGAGCTGCCGCCGTGGCATAGCAATCGGCTCAGCCGTCTGATCAAGACGCCGAAGTTACACCTCACGGATACTGGGGTTGCCTGCACGCTGCTCGGACTCGACGCCGCCGCGCTGCACGCCGACCGTACCTTCCTCGGGCGGCTGCTCGAGACCTTCGTGTACCAGGAGCTGCGACGTCAGGCGAGCTGGCATGAGGACGAGCTGCGCTTCCACCACTTTCGCGACAAGGATGGCGTCGAGGCGGATGTCGTGCTCGAGCGGGGCGGTCGGGAGCTTGCAGGAGTCGAGGTAAAGGCCTCGGCGACGGTGACGGCCGCCGACTTCCGCGGTCTGCGAAAGCTCAAGGACGCCGCCGGAAAACGCTTCGTCCAGGGAGTCGTCCTCTACGACGGCGAGACGTATGCGCCGTTCGGAGAGGGGATGTACGCGGTGCCGATTCGTGCTCTGTGGGAGACGACATGACCCGGTCGTCTCATTGACTGCTTGGCAGGGCTTCGTTCTCGTCGCGCGCCACGGATTCGGAGTCGTTGAAAGAGCCAGAAGCTGAGGGTTGATGCGTTCGGATTCGCCCGCGGATTGGCGTCGCCCGGCCGAGAGTTTATCGATCCAGGACAAACTCGATTAAAGTCGGCATAACTGGGCTTGTCGACGCCCTACAGTCAAGGCCTCTTGAGGGTGGATTGGTGTGGTCGAGGTCCGGATGCACATCGCTTTCTTGGAGGCACCCATCGTCTCGTGGAGTCGGTGCCTTCCGGACCGTTGAGAGGGCGCCTCGAGATTCGCCACGTATTCGCGAAACCAAATCGAGAGTTCTCATCTCTCCCGGTCCGCCACTGAGGTGGCTGGAGCAGAGACTGCTCGTCATCGAGAACTAACATCTCTCGAATAGCGCGCGATTCAGGGGGGGGTGTTGGCGGTTTCGTGATTCCAATCGCGAACCAGAGACCGGCCGAATCGAGGATCGTTCGGCGACTATTCGTCGGTTGTCGCTGCGGGCCATTTCGGCGCTTCGGGTTGGCGCGGCGGGAGATCCCCGAAGAGCGGCCATGCAAGTTCGCGTCCTTGTTCGATCAGTTCGGCGTCGAACTAGTGTGAGTGCCGAAGCGGCATGATCGGCCGTGCAAGAATCGATCGAGAATCCGGGACGTTTCGGGCGAGTGATCGATGTCGCTGAAGGGACGATGGATCGTCGCTTTCGCTTCGATGAAGCCGCGCCGGTCGTGATTCGACAACTGCGGCGAACGGGTCCGTCGTTCCGTGGGTGAGGGCTCATTCGGCGGTAGAGACGCTCAAGTCCCGCTTGCCTCCGTTTCCTCGTCGTTGTCATCGAACCGGGTGATCCGGACATCGGCATCCGGGAAACGCGCCACGAGTTCCAGATCGCCACCGAGATCGCGAATGCACTCCGCGAGGTTGCTGAAGAGAACGTCGCGGCGACCCTCGATCTGGGAGATCGCGCCTCGAATCAACTCCAGGAGTTCTTCCAACTCCGCCTTCGTCCTGACCGAAGCGTTTTGTCGTAGCTCCTGGAGAGTCATCTCGAGGAGTGCGTCGTGAACGCGCCGGTCCACGCGCTTTCGCGTCTCGGGCTTGATCTCGTCGCGAAGCTTCTCGAAGGGCTTGGCGCTGATTGCGCTGCTTTGTGCCCTGTCGGGGTCTTCGGGCGTCATTCCGTCTATTCCCGCCAATCGTCACCCGGTATGATGCGCCGCATGAACTCGTCGAAGAGGGGAACGGTGAAGGCCGTATCTCCGTGGCTCGGGCTCCAGATCATGCCCTTCGAGATCAGCTTCCCCCGAGTCGGAGCGAGAGACGTGACTGGTCGTCCGAGCTCGTTCGCAATGTCGCCCGAGCGGTGTGGGCCGGGACCGAGCTCCGCCATGGCGCGGAGATACCTCTTCTCGCTCGGCGTGAGACGGTCGAAGCGGACACGAAAGAAGCTCTCGTCGAGTGCTGCGATCGTGGTCGTCGAGGCGTGCTCCACGTCCGTCACGGAGATGGGGGACTCGTCGGCGGCATCCCAGGAATGCTTCCCCCACTCCTGGAGGAAGTACGGGTACCCACGCGTCTTCTCCAGGACCGCTTCGAGCGCTTCCGGCGCGAACTCGGCGCCCTCGGCTTCGGCCGGCTTGGAGAGCGCGTCGCGCGCCGCCTCTTCGTCGAGCGGTCCGATCTCGGGGAAGTCGAAGAGCCGTTCTGCGTAGGACTTCGCACGACCCATGCGACCACGCAGCTGCGGCAGGCCCGCGCCGACGAGCACGATGGGAAGCTGTCGCTGCGCAGCGCGATGGAGTGCCGTGATCAGAGCGGCGAGCTGCTCCTCCTCCACGTACTGGAGCTCGTCGATGAAGATGGCCAGCGCCGTGTCGCCGGATTTGGCGGCCTCTCCAGCTGCCTCGATCAGGACCTGAAGGTCGCGTTCCAGGTCACCGTTATCCGCGAGACCCGGCTCGGGCTCGAAGTCGAGACCGACCTCGATGTCGTCGTACTTGACCTTGAGCGCCTTGGCGAAGCCGGCGAGCGCGCGAAGGCCCCGCTCCGCGAGCGTCTTCGCACGCTCCAGTCTGGAAAGTCGAAGGAGGGCCTGGCGGAGCTCCGGGGCGAGGAGGGCGGGGAGCGAGCGGGACTCCGGCGCTTCGAGCCGGACCGTGTGGATGCCGTCCGCCTCGGCGTCATCGCGCATCCGGTCGAGCAGGACGGTCTTCCCGACCCCTCGGAGTCCCACCATCAAGACGCTCTTCGTCGGACGTCCGCGTCGGACCCGCTCCAGCGCGATCCGGACCGCCTCGCGGACGTCGTCCCGACCCGCGAGTTCGGGCGGCGGCGTACCAGCGCCAGGGGCGAACGGATTCGAGACGGGGTCCATGGCAGGGATGTTTATAGCGAAATTAGGGAGTTTATCGAATTCGCATAAACTCGATAAACTCAGTCAAAATGATCTGCCGACACCCATCCGCCTTCCCTGCGGGGATTCTGCTTTCACTGCGACGCTCTAGCATGCCGAGTTCACCCTTGGAGGCCTCAGTCGCAGGACGCCTGGCGCTGTTCGCGGCCTCCCGGCGAGTCCTGTTGGGCGATCGAGATTCGCCACGTATTCGCGAAACCAAATCGAGAGTTCTCATCTCTCCCGGTCCGCCACCCAGGCTGGCGGTATGCGAACTCTCGGTAGGAGTTCGCGACCGCGCCGAAAAAGCCCGCGATTTCGCGGGGTCTTGGCGGATCGGGCCTTCGGGTTCCGAACCAGAGACTGCCCGGCGAGGGGCGAACGGATTCGAGACGGGGTCCATGGTAGGAGTGCCTATAGCGAAATTAGTGAGATTATCGAGTTCGGATAAACTCGATAAATTCAGTCAAAATGACCTGCCGCTGTCCACCTGAAGTCCCATCGGGGACTCTGGCTTCTCTGCGAGGCTCCGGCGTGTCTCGTTCACTTGCTGAGGCCTGAATCCCAGGACAGCTGGCGCTGTTCGGGACCTTATGACGGAGCTGTTTGGCAATCGAGATGTAACCGGTCAGCGAACGACGTCCTTTCACACAGCCTGAGATCGAGTCCGCGAGCGCCGGCGACGGGATGGCCCGCTGGGCGAACTTCTCCTTCCAGATCCGCGGCGTGAGGTCGGCGACCTCGCTCTGCGGATGCTCCGCGCCCCGCTGCAGCACGTCGACCAGATAGGTGTATGGATCGACGCCCTGGATGACGCACGTCGAGATCAAGCTCTGGATGATCACGACCTTCTCAGCGCCGACCTCCGTCCAGCAGAACAGCCACGCCTTCCGCCCCATCGGGATCGGCCGGAGTGCGCGCTCCAGGTGGTTCGTGTCGATCGGCACCTCGGGATCGGACAAGAAGACCTCGAGACACGGCTTCAACTTCAACGCGTGACGGGCCGCGTTCGTGAACGGGTTCGTCGGCACGAGGGCAGAAGCGACGAGCTCCTGCTCGAGCCACTCGAAGAGTTCCGCCACGAGTGGCTTGCTCTCTTCGATCCGCTTCTCGAGCTTCGCCTCGCCCGCGAGCTTCTGGTCGCGGATCTCCTCTGCCCAACCCGCCGGCGGTGCTGAGCCAGGATCCGCCGCGTTGGGAGCGACTCCCGGCCAGCGGCCTCGTCTCGTCCCACTCCCAGACGTTGTCACCCTGGTCGAGGGTCCCGCTCGGGCTGGGCGAGCCCGGGTAGCTGCCGACGTCGAAGACAGTTTGTGGCGGGTTCGGGTTCCCGCAGTTCGCCGTATTGGGTGTGGCGGCCGACGTCGAGCAGGTGAGCAGCGTATCGGAGCCCATCGGGTACTCGAAAAAGCTCCTGGTGGCCGGATCGTAGTAGGCGGCCTCGTACCACTCGTCATCGCTTGGCAAGCAGGCCTGGGCTCCGGCGTCGCGCGTGATCGTATAGGCGCAGTCCTCGGTCGTGGAGGTATCCTGGACACCGGTCGTAGGCTGGCCGTTGCGCGGCCAGTTCGCGAAGCGGACGGCGTCCCAGAAGGAGACGTAGTCGATGGGGCTGTCGCCCCGGCCGGCGACCGCGACGCACACGAGGTTCGGGGTAATTCCGGTGACGACGATGGACCGCCCCGCGATCACTGGGTGCCAGAGCTCGCGCTGATCTCCTTTCCGGGCAACGGCTTTCAGGAACTCCGCGTACTACGCGACGGCGACCTCCGCGCGTCCGACGCGGTAGGTCTCGGCCACTCCGCCGCGACACTCGACGTCGCCGAGCGGCACCTCACAAGCGTTGCCCGGGTCGCCGATGGGGACCCGGTCGATGGCGACCTGGGAATAGGCCGTGGATGGCAGGAGCAGCAGAAGAGCGAGTAGTGAGAGACGCATCAGAGACGTCCTTTCCTTCACTGGGCGTCGAATCGACGACGTGCCTGGGGCTCTCCACGCGAACGCCTTCGCGCCGCCGCGACGATGACCAGGCCGCACGCGGCCATCACGATCGAGGTGGCGAAGCCGGGCTCCGGCACGGGGATCATCCCCGCCCCCCACGGCGTCGCGTCGCCGGGCAGCCCCCACGGCGACACGTCGAAGGGGGCACCGGACGGAAAGATCGTGTTCTCGTCGTAGAAGGCGCCAGCGAATGTCGCGCCGGTCACGTTCGCGAAGCCTAGGTCCGCGCCCGACAAGTCCGCGCCCGACAGGTCGGCGAGCAGAAGGATCGCACCCGCATAGCGCGTGCCGATCGCCGATACACCGACGAGGTTCGCGCCCAGGAGATTCGCGTCGCCGAGATCCTCGCCATCGAGCAAGGCGCCGGGCGCGAGATCGATCCCGTCGTAGGGGTGGATGATGCCAGCCGTCGTGAGGAGCGTAACGGGAAGCACGATCCCGATCCGTCGGTACGTCGCCGCGCTCGTCGACCGTCTCGCTCCCTCGTCGATCCAGCGCACCACCAGCGATGCCTCGACCGGGTCGGACAATGCCACTCCGCCGCCATGTCCGAGGAATCCCCCAGCCTTTTGGATCAGTAGGCTCTGCGGCGGCTCCATCACGTCCGCCCGACTGGAGAAGCTCTGGAAGGCCTTCTGAACGCGCGACGCTTGCGACGTCGCTCCGCCCAGAAAATCGGGTCCGATGCTGCCGTCGTGACAGCTCTCGCAGCGCGTCTCGAATAGCGGGAAGACGTCGCGCTCGAAATCGACGCCCGAGTCGCTCCCGTCGCTCGTCACGGTCAAAGTGACGCTGTCCGTTGCCGAACCCGCTCCATTCGTCGCGGTCAGCTCGAATCCATAGACGCCTGGGAAGTCCGGGACGAGGACCGGCGCGGCGGCCAGGGGATCGTCGAGCGCCGCCGTGCTGCCTGCAGGCGCGCTCGTGGGGCTCCACACGAAGCTGGTCGCATAGCTGCTGTCCCCCGCATCCAGCTGCTTCGGGAGTCCGACCGCTCCGTGTCCATCCGGACCAGCGAAGGGCAGCGGCGACCCGCTACCAGGTCTTCGGGTGGCGGGGATCAGACCGAACAGGTCCTGTACCGCGGCATCGCCGGTGCCGGGGAAGCTCGTCCAGAAGCGGTCGTAGGTCCGACGCGCGAGCGGCATGATGGATCGGTCGAAGACGAGATGGCTCGCGCGCGCTTGCAGAGCGGCGAACTCGCCGTACGTCTGGAAGGCGAGGGCAGGGCTTCGGGTCATGTGACAGTTCCGACAATTCGGTGCGAAGACCTCCCGGTAGGCGGCTTCGTGGCCGGTCCAGCCGGCGGGCACGACGTTTCCGTCGAACGTCGCGGCCGGGAGCCCCGCTCCCCCGTACCAGCCTTCGACTATTTCCTGCGTCGTCGCGTTAGGGTTAGTGAGAAGGACGGCCGCGTTGAGCGCCTTGAAGTCGCTCTCCTGGCTGGCCCGGCTGTAGATGGGAAGGCCGCCGTAGAGCGTGTCCGAGAAGCTGAACGTGTCGAGATCCCAGGGAAGAAAGCCGGCGCCCGTGTCACCGCGACTCGGAACCCGCCCGTCGGCCAGGACCGGTCGCGGACTGCCGCCGTGGCAGACGTTGCAGGCACCGGGGATCGCCTTCGCGCCGCGACCGTCGAGGTCGGCGAGCTCGATCCGAGTGCCGTCCGGCGCATAGGCGTAGAACGTGGTGAAGTACGGGGCCCCGGGGTCGGCGTCGGGCGGTCCGTATTCCATCGCGACCGTCGCGATCACGTTCTGTCCGTTGTGGATGTTGACGATCTTCTCTTCTGCCGTCCCGTCGACGGGGTCCGCCGTCGGGTTCGCAGGCGACGGAATCGTGGCGTCGCCGTGGTTCACGACGTAGGAGGCGACGCGGCCATCCGGGTGGGTCTTGACATACATGTTGCGCCCGAAGCCCAGATCCGCGTCGTTCACATAGACCGCGCTCGCCGTGGCGCCGGTGTCGAAACCATTCACGACGAGCCAATCGTCGAGCGTCAGCCGGCGGTCGTTCGGGTCGATCGTCGCGTAGTAGGCGACTGCGCTGTTTCGGTCTTCTGCATGACCCGGGGACACGTCCTTCAGAAACGTCAGGAACCGATCGGCGTCGGGCGGGACGACCCCGAGCGGAAAGAAGTCGAGGCCGACGCTTCCAGACGCACTGGCGGTCGCGGCGGCCGGAGCGGCGTTCGTCTCGATCACGACGTTGATCTGAAGGAGATAGTGGTGCCCCGCGACGAGCGTTCCGGACAGGTTCCCGACGGCGCTGTTCTGGAAGTCGCCCGCCAGTCCACCCAACACGAAAGACTCGTTCGGTGTGGTCTGGCTCTCCTGGAAGTGCTGGAAGACGGAAGTCGCGGAGGTGGCGTCGAAGAGATCGGCGAATAGCAGGATCCGGCGACCGTCGGGGTCGACCACTGTGACATCGCCGGAGGCGACGAAGTCGACGTCGGCGTCCGAGAAGAATTCGACGGCCGTGACCACTTGTCCGAAACTTCCGAGGCCCGCGGCCCGGGCCAGCGAGAAGTCGAAGCGCAGAGCGGAGCTCGAGAGGTCGACGAATACGTCGGACGATGCCGCGCCATCGACCGACGAAGAGGTGTCCGAGAAGGGGAGGCTCGTCGGATTGAGCGCTCCGCTGACGGCGCCGCCGATGCCGTCATAAACGAACGTCGTAACGCTGTCTGTCGTCGTGCTATCGACGATCGACAGGGTCTGAGCGCCGGCCGAAGCCGGCGCCACCGCGATCATCGCGAGGACGAGCAGGATTCGCGTCGGAATGGATCGTTCGACGTCGCGCGTTCGCCGATTACACGAGCTCGGAGTTGCTCGGAAAGGTCGATTCGATTCGCGGGAGGGGGCATCCATCGTCGGGGCGCTCTCGGGGTCTGCATCGCTCTTCGCGCGCCCCTCTCCCGACCCTGGGAGTTTCGGTGCGCGATCGCCGGGTCCAGCACGCGCCGCGTTCATGGCATACAGCGCACCCGGCCGATCGAAAGCCCATCCTACGCCGGCAGGAAGTGTGGGGCATCCACCATATGGTGTATGGTCCGGAGAACTCGATTGCGGCCTTACGATGCGAGGCCCCGGTGGGATCTCTCGTATGCGGGGCAAGGGAGACGAGGCTGCGGCGATCGCGGAGCTGATCTCCGACTCGTCCGTGCGACGCGCATGGCGCAGGAGTTGCTGAGCGGGAAATCGTTTCTTTCTCTGAGCGGCGTCGTCTGCGCGGGCGCGCGCGACCGTCAAGTGGAACTCGACCAGGCAATTGGTCGCCGCATGAGCGCCGTCGGTCAAATCGTGGATTCCCGCCAGATCCTGGGTATTTCGTCAAGGTGATCGTTGGCGGCGCACTGAAACCATTGTCGGACCTCGGACTTGCGGCTCGAGCGGGGGATGGACTCGGCACTAGGCCGGCAGCCTCCACGCGATCTCCAACGGGCTTACACATTGCCGGCCGAGCGCATCGTGGCTGGCGGCTTCCCGCCCGCTCTGGCGCGATCCACCTCGCGTCGTCGCCAAGCCTGGTACCGCGACTACGTCGAGAGCCTGGTCCAACGAGACGTGCGCAACCTCGCGCGCATCGCGTCGTTCGACGCGCTCCCCCGCTTGCTGACGCTGGCCGCCGGGCAGACGGCGCGGCTCATCAACGTGAGCGACCTCGCCAGCCCGTTTCAGCTCAGCCGACCGACCATCCGCGACTACGTCACGCTGCTCGAGCGCGTGTTCCTGCTCGAGGAGCTGCCGCCGTGGCATAGCAATCGGCTCAGCCGTCTGATCAAGACGCCGAAGTTACACCTCACGGATACTGGGGTTGCCTGCACGCTGCTCGGACTCGACGCCGCCGCGCTGCACGCCGACCGTACCTTCCTCGGGCGGCTGCTCGAGACCTTCGTGTACCAGGAGCTGCGACGTCAGGCGAGCTGGCATGAGGACGAGCTGCGCTTCCACCACTTTCGCGACAAGGATGGCGTCGAGGCGGATGTCGTGCTCGAGCGGGGCGGTCGGGAGCTTGCAGGAGTCGAGGTAAAGGCCTCGGCGACGGTGACGGCCGCCGACTTCCGCGGTCTGCGAAAGCTCAAGGACGCCGCCGGAAAACGCTTCGTCCAGGGAGTCGTCCTCTACGACGGCGAGACGTATGCGCCGTTCGGAGAGGGGATGTACGCGGTGCCGATTCGTGCTCTGTGGGAGACGACATGACCCGGTCGTCTCATTGACTGCTTGGCAGGGCTTCGTTCTCGTCGCGCGCCACGGATTCGGAGTCGTTGAAAGAGCCAGAAGCTGAGGGTTGATGCGTTCGGATTCGCCCGCGGATTGGCGTCGCCCGGCCGAGAGTTTATCGATCCAGGACAAACTCGATTAAAGTCGGCATAACTGGGCTTGTCGACGCCCTACAGTCAAGGCCTCTTGAGGGTGGATTGGTGTGGTCGAGGTCCGGATGCACATCGCTTTCTTGGAGGCACCCATCGTCTCGTGGAGTCGGTGCCTTCCGGACCGTTGAGAGGGCGCCTCGAGATTCGCCACGTATTCGCGAAACCAAATCGAGAGTTCTCATCTCTCCCGGTCCGCCACTGAGGTGGCTGGAGCAGAGACTGCTCGTCATCGAGAACTAACATCTCTCGAATAGCGCGCGATTCAGGGGGGGGTGTTGGCGGTTTCGTGATTCCAATCGCGAACCAGAGACCGGCCGAATCGAGGATCGTTCGGCGACTATTCGTCGGTTGTCGCTGCGGGCCATTTCGGCGCTTCGGGTTGGCGCGGCGGGAGATCCCCGAAGAGCGGCCATGCAAGTTCGCGTCCTTGTTCGATCAGTTCGGCGTCGAACTAGTGTGAGTGCCGAAGCGGCATGATCGGCCGTGCAAGAATCGATCGAGAATCCGGGACGTTTCGGGCGAGTGATCGATGTCGCTGAAGGGACGATGGATCGTCGCTTTCGCTTCGATGAAGCCGCGCCGGTCGTGATTCGACAACTGCGGCGAACGGGTCCGTCGTTCCGTGGGTGAGGGCTCATTCGGCGGTAGAGACGCTCAAGTCCCGCTTGCCTCCGTTTCCTCGTCGTTGTCATCGAACCGGGTGATCCGGACATCGGCATCCGGGAAACGCGCCACGAGTTCCAGATCGCCACCGAGATCGCGAATGCACTCCGCGAGGTTGCTGAAGAGAACGTCGCGGCGACCCTCGATCTGGGAGATCGCGCCTCGAATCAACTCCAGGAGTTCTTCCAACTCCGCCTTCGTCCTGACCGAAGCGTTTTGTCGTAGCTCCTGGAGAGTCATCTCGAGGAGTGCGTCGTGAACGCGCCGGTCCACGCGCTTTCGCGTCTCGGGCTTGATCTCGTCGCGAAGCTTCTCGAAGGGCTTGGCGCTGATTGCGCTGCTTTGTGCCCTGTCGGGGTCTTCGGGCGTCATTCCGTCTATTCCCGCCAATCGTCACCCGGTATGATGCGCCGCATGAACTCGTCGAAGAGGGGAACGGTGAAGGCCGTATCTCCGTGGCTCGGGCTCCAGATCATGCCCTTCGAGATCAGCTTCCCCCGAGTCGGAGCGAGAGACGTGACTGGTCGTCCGAGCTCGTTCGCAATGTCGCCCGAGCGGTGTGGGCCGGGACCGAGCTCCGCCATGGCGCGGAGATACCTCTTCTCGCTCGGCGTGAGACGGTCGAAGCGGACACGAAAGAAGCTCTCGTCGAGTGCTGCGATCGTGGTCGTCGAGGCGTGCTCCACGTCCGTCACGGAGATGGGGGACTCGTCGGCGGCATCCCAGGAATGCTTCCCCCACTCCTGGAGGAAGTACGGGTACCCACGCGTCTTCTCCAGGACCGCTT
>Ga0209992_10002538_pt1 | contig 16517 bp, 33 predicted proteins | sample 2SBtaG_2_FD_182564 | JGI IMG/M metagenome (GOLD analysis project Ga0209992, IMG submission 182564) | Deep subsurface microbial communities from Kolumbo volcano to uncover new lineages of life (NeLLi) - 2SBTROV12_ACTIVE470 metaG (SPAdes)... | ecosystem: Environmental > Aquatic > Marine >... | reverse complement strand
CGTAGTGCATCGACCAAAGACATTCTTGTGTGATATGTCAGGGTTGCCGTTTACCAACGTGTTCTTTTCCCAATAGACTTGTGTAGCAATGTTGTTGTCCATGTCCTTATACTAGCAAATACTGATTCAAATGTCAAGCACCTAATTCAAGCAATTCTAATTCTGGTTCTGTTAGGTAGATGTCTGTTTTTCCAAGGTACATTCTGCCTAGATGAGTTTCCATCTCTATTCCTGTTACTGTATAGTCATCGGCATCCTTCTCTACTCCCTCGCACCATATTGTCCAAGTCATTCTCCAACTTGTGTATGCAACTAGGCTATCGGTGAAGTAGTAGAAGGTATGCTTTTTCAAAACATTTTAAAAATTTTTTAAAACTGGATTGAAACGAAGCCAGACATAGCTCTTTACCTTATGCCCCGCTTGGTGAAGCTCGCCTTCAAATGCGAGTGAGTCTGCCTCGACAACGACATCATCAATCATAAAGATATACTCAGTCTTTTTGGTTTTTGTCTCTACTGTTATCGTATGCGTACTCAGTCCAGCAAAATGTATAGTAGCATTTTCAAAGACTTTTTTCTCCTTTACAACGGTTTGATTGTCCGATTCAAGTATTTTGATTTTGCCCTGCATCTCCTTCAATGATTGTTTGAACGTGTTGTAAATCAATAATGATTTCGTTCAATGAGTATTCAACATCACCTTTCGGTTCTCCAAAAAGGAATGATACATCAAGGTTTTCAAGAGTATCAATCACTTCTTCCAACGTGTTAACAGTTTGTTTCTGCTGATTATCCATGAGTTATGTTTTTTTTGATGATTGTTTCTAATGCTTTAAATTTGTATTTCGGTAAGTAACCGACTTGTAGTTTCGTATCCTCGCTAATTGGTTCTTCATCGTAGTCAAGGAATCCTTCTTCGCCAAGGTATTCAACAATGTTATCCACTTGTCCTTGTGATGGTACTTCTTTTGCACTAATTGATATTTTGATTTCTTTTGGGTTGTATAGTTTCTGCACAATTACATTGTGACTCTTGAATCCTATACCAGTATAATTGTTTCTAATCATTTTTCTAAACAATATGACCAGTAGCGTGAGTTGCGTTTGTTCTGGTTCTTGTCCCAATATATGCACCTCGCAATGTAGGATGGCACTCGCTTCGCTTCGCATTGCTTGAGCCAATCTGACTCAATGGTTTTGTAATGCTTTGCGTCCTTTGTCTGGTCAAGACCGTAGAATTGGAATAGGTGAGTGTCCATACACGTTACCTCGCACTCATTAGGGAATGCCATCTCCAAGCCGAAACTGGTCTTTGCATTACCCAATCCAAGAATCCTTTTTACAAGATGGTCACGCCATTCTGTCCAAGTCCTTTGTCCTCGATGTAGGAAGTCATCGACATTGTTCCAAAACTTCTCCTTGAAGTCCATGATGAATCGTGTTCTTTGATTCTGGAAACCAACCCTTGCATCCTCAATCTTTCTATGGAGTTTGCTCTTGTCTCCTTCCCATTGTTTGAATCGTTTGATTGCTTGGTAGCCGCGAACATTACTTTTCCAAGATGTATGAACGCTCATGTAGGCAAATAGCCAACGCTGATAGTGTTCATCCTCTGTCTTTGGTGCAACGCTCTGCCAGTATTCCATGTAGCGGCAAACATCCTCTGGTTTGATTGAGTCGAAAAACTCTTTTCCTTTTGTAGTAAGCATCCTTTTCTCACTATACATGAGACTTACTCAGTTGTCAAGCTCATTTTAAAACTTCGATTTTGTATTCTGGATTCAACTTACCTTGGTAAGTGTTAGTTTGATATGTACGCTTCCATAGCTCCTCCATCTTGAAGGCGTGGAGAGTGGGTTTGTTGCCTCCTACATGGATTGAGAGGTTCTCATTTGCTGCCATAGACTGCATCACGCCTCGGTGTTTGTTTGCTCCATCCCAAGTGATACTGGTTCCAAAAGCGTGTAGCTTGTTTAGCTTCCACAAATCTCGTAAGTGGATTAAGCCTTTGTCTGTTACCTTTGAGCAACCCCAAATGTTAAGTTGTTCTAACTGAGGACAAAAGGAAACAATTTTTTTAATTCCTTCATCTGTTATCAGACTGTTTGATAATTCTAACTTCTTAATGGTTGGAAACTTTGACAGAATATCTAAACCAGAATCAGTAATTTGAGACTTTCTTATTCGTAATTGGTTAATCTTTTTGCCATGCAATTCACTCATTGCTTTGATGAAGTGTTCATCATTTAATTGAATCTGCTCACTCTTTTCCTCTGCAAATGTCTTGCTAGGTATATTCACAAAGTATTCATTGCTGCCTTCATGCGTACCCATGACTAATGCGTCGAATGTTTCGAGTGTGCTTGCCTCTACCGTCATTGCGGTAGCCAATAATAATAATGTATTTTTAAACATTTTTAAAAATTTGTTTGTGTAGACCTTACTGCCAATCAGAATTGTACTTCTCCTGCAAGCGAACCCATGCCTTTGTATATAGTTTTTCGTACTTACCTCTCTCGTACTTATCCCAAAACTCCTTGTTGTATTGCTCTCTGTCATCTTTAACAGGAGGAAACTTTGCGTGGACTATGTGCTGCGAGCGACTCGGAGAACACCTAATGCACTTGTCACGAAAGAAGAAACGACTTTTTCCTTCACCTTGTAGTTCTCCCATTTCAATGGCTAATTGAATTGCGGAATCCCACTTGCCTTTGATTGGTTCGTTGCAATTATAACAATTTTCCATCAGTTTAGCTTATGAATAAATATCGGCCCGACATCTCCAATGTACGCACTAACAACATTAAACTCCATAAACTCATGGGCTTCATGCTCTGTCATGCCATCACGTTTCATTAAAACTTTCATACATTTACTGTAATCGTAAACTACCGTAAAGTTTGCATCATAACCTACAATCGCTTCATCAAAACCATCAGCGAACAATGCCTCTGGATTTATGTCTGATATGATATCGGTGCAAGTGTAGTGCTGCACTTCTTTCTTCTTATTCATTTTAACTCCTACTGGAAAGCACATATATGAGGAGACAAGGTTTGATTGCATCAAGGTTACGCTATATCGTTGAACTTTGCCACAACCTCACCTTGGCCTTTTGCCAACCTTTGTATCTCGTCAAGGCTCTCCTTGACATTTTGATGACTCCATCGAGTCAGTATAGTCGCATTTTGATTCTTATCACCGTATGGCTCGATTGAGACTACCGTGTCTAGGTTGAATAGAATCTCTTGATTCTGTCCCGCTGTATGTAACTTAATAAAGTGTGCCATTTTAAAATTTAAAAAAAAGTGGGGAAGCAAAAGCCTCCCCACAATTAGGATACGATTACTACTTACTGAAACGACCTAGCTTGTCCCGCTTTGCGAGTTTCTTGGCCGTCTTGGGAACACTCATTCCCAAATCTGCTTTCGCGGCATTATATCCCGCATTGTAAGCATCATCGTACTCATCATCCTCATCATCGTCATAATCACCATATTCATCACAAAGAGGTTCCTCTAGCTTACGCTCAAACAAAGAGACAACCTTGTATTTGCAAGTGCGTAGTTTCTGACAGTTGCAGTCGGTAGGAACCGAAACAACATCAGAAGGGTCAATCTCGACAATCATCAAGTTGCCGCTACTGCCAAAATCACGGGCATACTCAAGGCTACCAGCATGGAAACCGTCAGAGCATCCAATGTTAGCATCGTCGCAAACAGAGTTGCGAGTCATCTCCAACGTGTTGCCGACATTGTTGTCGAACTTGCCACTATGCCAATCGGTGAAATCTTCCCTGACGCTCTTGTACGCCAAGAAGTTACCGTCAGGAGTCAATGGCATTGACTTATGCTCAAGGAAAGCGTAAAGTTCCTGAGTGGCTCGGCGTGATGGATTGCTCATCAACTTATCAAGGAATTTGACAAGTGGCTTGTATGGCAGACCTTGACGCATGAAGTCGAGGATTCGACCTACAACGTGACCATGCACTTCTTCGGTCTTGTACCTCACAACACCTTCTTTGACAGAGATGTTACCGTCAACGTAGTCCTCTACTGCTTTGCTGGTATCAAACAACTGTTCCAGCTTTTCAGCATCCTCATTCTTGAGTGCCTCGTTTGCTTGATGGAAAGCAGGGTTCGTGCTGTCCATCGTGTATGCCTTTCCATTTACTACAACGGTCAGGGAGTTATCAGTCAGTATATATGGTATCATAATAATTTACCTTGTCTTTTTATCTTAACGTAAAGTTACTTGATTGTCAAGTTCCAAGTTGAATCAATTACATTCACATAATTGATAGAGTCGTGAATCCAAGTGTCATCGTTGTTTCTCCAGTCAGAGAACAAGTCACGATCAAGACTCTTGAGCATTGGGTACTTCTCATCGCATTTGATTAAAAGAGTTGCCCAATCCTTGTAAAGCCCATCTTTAATATCTTGGCATTGAAGTCCTGCCTTCTCTATCCAATTTCCAAGGGCAGATTGGATTGACTGCAATTTGTCATGGTCTTTCTTGTGACTCTTTTCAGCGTAGAACTCTATCAAGTCTTGAAGTGATGACTCTTTGTTCAAGCCAAATGTTTTCCAATGCTTGCTTTCAATACTTTTCACTAGCTCGCCAAAGTGATTATCCTTTTCGCTTATGTTTGTCTTGGAGACTCTGCTGTGATGAGTACGATAACCATAACCTCTACTTGATGTTAAGGAGTCAATGAAGGTAGCCTCAATCAATTTTCGATGCAACTCTGCACCAAACTTATCCTTGACTTGTGCAACCATCCAATCACCAAGTTCAGTCCATTTCGCTAGATGCTTAATGCCGTGTGCTTTGTTAGGCTTAAAGGCATAGACTTTTGGTACGGAGATGTTTAGTTGCTCGCAAGCCTTCACAATGTCCTTTGCGTAGACAACTGGATGACATTCACCGCAACCAGCACCTTGCACCATGAACCTATCAATCTTGATATACACTCCCTCCTTGACTGAGGTGAGGTCAACTGATGACTCATCAAAGAACTCACTCTTTAACGTAGCCCAATTACTACCCTTGCTCGCTTTGTCTACATCGTAGATAAACTCCTTGGTAGTGTGCTTACTCGACTTAATACCTGTCCCGCCGCCAATATTACTACCGTAAATGTCTGACAGTTTTACTTTTGGTAGAGAGTTCAACTTGGTAAACTTCTTTGTTCCTGCCTTGGTATAGAACTCTTGCTCTGCTGCTTTATTTTTAAACGATAATAAAAATACTCGCTTGTAGAGTGTCTGTCCTTCTGGTCTGGAATCATAATTCTTGACAAGAGGATGGACACGATTTGAAACTCCAATGGTAGAGTCAAAGTCTACTCCTTTACGGTCATCAATGACAAGCATTAGGTCATCGCTACACAAAACGCTTTGAGCTTCATCTTGCTTTACTCGCTTCGCCTTTGACCATCTATCGGGTAATGCAAAAGTCTTGAGGACTGCCTTCGACTTATCAGCAAAAGTGAAATGGTTATCGCTTATCTTTTGACCGTTCCAAAAGAGTTGCTGTTTTTCAAGAACACCTCTGAGTCGATGACCTAATCCTCCATGACTAAACAATTTACCGTAGACCATCTTTGCCTCCCAAAGATTCTTACAGTCCTTCATCTCATCGCTAATCATCTGAGGGATTTGCTTGAGTATAGACTTTAGCTTACTAATAATAGCCTTTTTAGTATCGTCGGTGTACTGCAATGCCTCTCGACTTGCTGAAATATCCAAGTCTCCTATGTTAACATAGAGGCACAACGATACATCACTAACAAGTTGATACTCTGGTGTACCATAAGATAAGTCTAAAGCACTCGTACTTAACGGGTAGGCAATGTTGCCCATGACCGCAACTGAATTACCGTTGTCTCGGATAGTCCAATCGTCTGAGTGCATTAGTGACTTGGCATCTTCTTTATAGAAATTGCCTTCATCTACACCATTTACTTTAGGTCTAACCTTGAAGTGAGTGAATAAAGATAACGCTTTATCCTTAAAGGAATTAAAGTCTCCCTCTTTTGCTGGTATAACAATCTCAATGCCATCCTTATCTTTTGACTTCTCGGATGTCAACTTTGAAATTTGACCAATTTGAGTGTCATCAATAAATGCGTTGTAGGAAGTTTTGGTTCCATTAACGAATGAGTTGATAACGAAATTATCCCCATAAGCAAAAGCACTCTTGCTGCCTAGACCTAATTGTCCAATTTGTTCATTTGTCCCTCGCTTTGTGCTTTCACCGTACATAGCATAGACCTGACCGATTTGTTTTTCTGTCAGACCTCTACCATAATCTCGTACCTTGAAGTATGGGGAAAGTTGGTTAGGTAATGTAACCTTGATTGGTTCATTGATTTTGCCTACCTCTACATGAGCATCAACCGCATTAGTGGAGTATTCGCGGATAACTGCTAGTACCTTATCAGAATATAACTGATTGCGTAGGACGTTGAATATGTGAGCAAGTCCCTCTTTCTTGATGCCGAAAGAATAAGATTTAAAATCCTCGGATTGCTTTACTGTCTTTTTGTTAGGCTTGGTAATCATAAGCTCCCATTAGCATATATCATACTTAATGAGTTGTCAAGCACTTTCAAGAAAGTTTCACAAAATAATTTTCTTTATTCTTTCTTCCTATCTTTTTAGCGTATGCCTCTGCCTGTTTTAGGCCTTCATCAGAGAAGGGGAAAGCACCAAAGAGATAATTATTCCTCTCTGATAAAACAAGGTAGACTTTACTTTGTTTAGTCTTTGCCTTTATCGCCATCTATTTTTTTAAAAGATTTAAAAAGTTTCTGAGCTAAAAACTTATTCGTTTTTTCTTCTAGTTTAACAACCTCTCCTTCTTCGCACTCTAGTCTTTTTAGGATAAACTGCATTTCTGATGTTAACTGGCTAAATGATGATTCTAATTGTTCTTCTGAGTATAAGTTTTGATTAGAGTCTAGTTCGTTCATTCTGTTTACAACAGAGTCCATTCTTTCTTCCCAAAAATCAATAGAGTTACGAATTACGTCGTGTTGCTCGACTAAATACTGGCGAATATCTTCGCTCAATAATGTTTTGATTTTTTTATTCATTTAAAAGTTTTTTTAAAACCTTGAGGTGGAAAAGCACAAAGGAATCCCCTATCGCTTTTTCTCCCTGAGACTTACTAATCCAGTAATCTTTTAAGTGGTTATCTTGTTCTTCTGCTCCTTCGATTATCTGGTCAAGTAAATTATTTGCGTTTTTTAATTTCGTATCTATGTTCATAATAAATTACACTACTGGTTAATTATTTGGCCTTTTCTTATTCCTTTTTATTCTAGTTATTTGGCTTTTTTTCTTTCACAATTATATGTTTCGTATTCTTTTATTACATTTTTGCCTTCTTCTTTAGTGATTCCATACTTATGCCAATGCTCCTCGTGCCAATCATTTTCAATATCACCAAAGCAATTAAGAACTTTCATAAAAAGAGACTTCCAATCTGTATCGTTATTTGGCATTTTTTACTTAGTAATTACAGTAACCCCTCTTTGTTGTACTATCTCAGAAGCTTTTTGGTTAGAATATTTTATAGATTCGTCTATATTATTTGACTCAAGTTGTTTAGCAACTAAAGCAGCGAGAAAAGAATCACCTGCTCCAGATAAGTCGAACACGGGTACTTTGTTAGCGGTATAGTAGTGAAAGCCGTTCTCTTTCATCATCATGCAACCTCGGTCGCCGAGTGTTACGATTAGTTTATTAACCCATCCTTTAGGATTGATATCATTTTTAATAGCTTCAAATTCTGGGCTGTTTATTTTTATGTAAGCTGCATCTTTGCACCAGCTACCTATGCACTTTTTGGTGTCTAAAAACGTGTTCGTATTATTTGAGCAAAAACGACTAATGTCTGCTTCTGAAAGAAAGCCTTTGTTGTAATCGCTTATAACTACTGCATCAAACTTTGATATCTCGTCATCTGTAATTAAATTATCCCCGTATTCTTGAAAAGTGTCGATGTTATCTTCCCCTTCATCTACCCGTAGGAAGGTATAATTCAGTTTCTCATCCACATACCTAGTTTTTGTTATTGAATTTATTTGGGTAATAGAGTCTACCTCGCAACCTAATGACTCTAGGTTGGATATAGTGTTACCGGCCATGCCTTTGTTGACTACCTTCTTGCTAGTTTTGAAAACTGGAGCGGGAACATCTGGGCAGAGTCTAGATGCGGAGCCATAAATAAATATGTCATCACAAATTTCTCCTAATACTAATACTTTATTCATAGTTACCATTACTTTTATTTAAATAATACTTTAGAGTGCATTTTATGAAGACAATCTTCATTTAAGTCTAATTTTTTAATTGAGGATTCTAAAGTAGGATTTCTAAGAAATTCACACAGATTCCCAGAAGGCACATAGCTTTCGTGGAGACCGCCTGCTCCAGCCTTATTTTCGGATAAAACTTTTTCTTTCCTTATGATCTCGCTGGAGAAAAACCTTATATCAATATTTGGCCTACGGCTTAAATGGTAATTACAAACAGATTCAGAGGGAAAAAGTACGCATTCATCAAAATATTTCCTTAGATAAAAAATCAAGCTACAAATGTAAGTCATTAGACGTGGTGGGCCAAAAGCTAAATGAAACCATAATCCAGATTGCATATAACTTGGGCTTGATTTCCAGCCTGACCATGAATGACGAGGGAAAAAGAAAGGTATACTTATGTTATTTTGGTTTACGACCTTCATGTTTGGGTAAGAGCTGCAAGTCTCTGCTTTTATAACAACGTCGTATTTTTTTGGGGATGTGTTGCATAGCATATTAGCTCTCCAAGTTTTATAAAACATAGAGTACGCCTGTCCGGAAACAAAAGCCTTATAATCTAACTTAGATTGTTCTTGCGAGTATTCTGAATGAGGTTTAGGGTTCTCAGCATATTCTTCACCAAGAAACCCAAATGTTTCGCTGAGTGCCTCAAAGCTTTCAGTTTCTATAGAAACAGGTTTGTAAATATTTTCGAAATATTCTACAGTATCTTCCTTTTGTGTGGGGTACTTCTTTATGCTTTTATAAAAAGAAGAATGTTTTTCGTCCCACAGACTTGCGTAAACGTCTGCTTCGTATTTATCAATAAGGTCTAGCCAGAACTTTTCGTGCTGTTTGATAAACATTGGGAAACCACTAAAACAAATAGCTACTTTCATTTCTCTTGAGTTAGCCAGCTACTGCTTTGTATTTTATCTCCAAGGCCATATACTAACTGGACTCCAATTTTCTCGCAGAGTTTATGCTCTGGTGTATTAGCTCCGCTTGTTCTGTCGCCGCCATTACAAAAAATTATTTCATCGTATTGATCTTTATGTTTATTGTAAACGCTCTTTATGCTTTCGCATACTGTTTGATCTTTATCTATACTCTTAAACGTAAATGCTATTGGTTTTAATGCTTGTACTATCTTAATGCGCTCTACAAAAGGCATAAATGGTTTGCCTTTCTTATTTGTCAGAAACTCATCAGTATTTATAATAGCAAGCACATCATCTGATATAGATTTTGATTTCTCTATAAGCTCTAAATGACCTACATGAAGAGGGTCAAAGCCTCCGCTAACTATTGCTAATTTCATTATTCCTCTTTTTGCCTGAACATATGTTGATTGTAGGTATAGTTTTTATGTTTCTCCATCTTTCTCCCTTGCTTATCTGTATAAAACTCTTTCTTTGGTGGTGGTTCTACATCAAAGTCTTCCCAATTAAATTCCTCATCAAGAGCCTCTAGGTTATTCATACCTGCCCAGAACAAGCCTCTCCCATCTTTATCGTTTGATAAGGTAAGCATTCCTAATTTAGCCATTTTAAATAGTAACTCTTTATATGTCATACTAGATATTTTGCTGCTAAAAAACAATTAAGAATAACTGTTAATAAAATTATAATCCAAGCTCCTATTATTTGCTTCTTTGTCATTAGAATATAAGACTTCCTGCGTCTGATTGGCGGAGATTAGTATAAGACCTTTTCTTATTTAAATCTCTTGCTATAATATCTGCAATACCTTCTCTGGCAGCATCACTATCAAAGTTTATTTGCTTGTTTTGCTTTTGTATCTTGTTGAGTATGTCAATTATTTCTCTTTTTAATTTCATTTCTTTCCTCCAAAATATTCTGTAGCGTGTCCTTCGTCTACTAAAATCTGATTATAACTTCTATTGTCCGCAGCTTTTATCAATTCAGACGGTAACCCAAATTCCCTGCCAGAGTTTGCAACGTTTAAGCAAACAAATCTGTCGTGCAGGGGAAAAAGTTCTCCAAGTAAGCGACCGAATTTACCCTTTTTATCAATAGAAGTTTTTATTATGAATTCATTCTTTCCTTCTTTAATAAGTTCTTTTAGCCTAGCTTTTGCTGCTAAACCTTTTGCCTTTTCCTCTTTATCTCTTGTGCGGCACTCTGGCGTGTTAATACCGTACAAACGGACACGTTCTTTTTTAAATGTATTAAAACCGCAATCAATGACTGCATCTACTGTGTCTCCATCTACTACTCTAGTTAGTTTTGCTTTATACTCGTACATAATAATTATTTTATTTTGGAAAAAATTAATTCTTTTTCGTAACCCTCTCTTTTTACGTGTTTGTGAGCTCCTGAATATCTTTTTTGCATATCAGACATGCTTTTGCAGGTTAATGCAATCTCAAGCACTTTTTCTTTTGTCCATTTATGGAGGTATGCGTCAACTATTAAACCCTTCTCTACCTCTTCTCTCCATCCATTCTTTGTGACTAAGCCTCTCATCCAATGTATTTTATTTTTCTTATTTACTTCGTCTTTATAGTAAATGTCGTAGAACTCTTTTACGGTTTTAATCTCTGGATGGTTTTTTCTATCTTCTAAAAGTCTTTCTTTAGTCCATTTTTTCATTGAACCTAGTCCACCGGCTGCTTTTTGGTTTAGCATCTCCCAGCCTTCTTCTTTATACTTTTCTATATATTCAGCTTCTTCCTCTTGGGCTTGCTCGGAGGGGATAGGCTCTGTTAAGATTTTGAATACTGGCTCCTCTCCAGATTCGAGAGTAAAATCATAGACCGAAGATTTAGATTTGCTTCGTTTACCTTTACCTTGGTGAGCTAGGAGCCTCTCTTCTACTTCGCATGATAGACCTATATAAGCTTTATTATTTTGAGGAAATTCGCACGCATATATTTGCCTTTTAGATAGGTTAAGAGCGGGTATCATATGACTAAAACATTCTTTTTCCCAGCCTTTTTGTTTTATTCTTCTATAAATAGTATTAATGTAGCCTCTAGCGCTAGACAAGCCTGATATCGTCTCATGCTTTAAAGCTTCAGCTTTGCATTCTTCGAGAGATATAGACTTTATATCTTGTCTATAGTTGCCGTACTTATTTGGTTTTTTAACGTAATTCTCCTTATGGAATTCTTTTTGGTAGAGTCTTCGTTCTTCTATTTCTTCTTCAGGCCACATTTCATAGGGAAGTCTTCGTGCTAAGTTACCATGTGCTTGCCTTATCTCTTCAAAGGAAAGCCCTTGATTAAATAACTCGATAGCTTTCTCTCTCTCTTGTTGATATTTATCTTTATGGTACTTCTTTTTGTTCTCTCCTAAGCTGATACCGCCTTTCCAGTTAGAGCTTTGTTCTGCGGGTCTTCCCCAAGTGGCTTTTCGTCTCTCTTCTGTCCAGCCGTTTTCTTCAGTTTTTGGTTTTTTAATTCCTAATATAGATTTCCTCTCCATATGAGACGTAGCTTCTTTATAAAGACCTTTAGTAGAAAAAGAATAAGAATAAGCAGTGGAAGAATGTTTTTTCCACTCTTCTGGGTGAGAAAATCGCTTAGCGTCTTCTAGTATTTTTTCTTTAGTCCAATATCCTTTTGGATTTTTATTTCTCTTCATTTCTTTTCTCCCTGAGTTAGCCAGCTACTACTTTATTTGACCCACTTCGATTAGATGTGGGTAAGTTTCTCCATTAAAAGGTATTTCGGATGCTATCTTCTCTTTCTCTTCTGAGCTAACAACCATGCACATTCCTACTCCATTATTAAATACAGACTTCATTTCTTCGTCTGATATCTCTCCCCATTCTTGAATTGAATCAAATATAGGCGGGCGAGGAATATCATCTCTCCACTCAACAGTTAAACCTTCTGGAAGAACTCTATCTAAATTACTAAATCCTCCTCCGGTTATATGAGCCACGCCTTTAATTTTAAATTTATTTAAAAGATGTCTTAGCCTATATACATATATTTCAGTAGGTTTTAATAAGTCGTTAATATGTTTTTGCATATCTTGTTGGTCAGACATTGGGTTGCCCGAATAACAGTATTGCTTTCTTATTTGCACGATCTTTCTTATTAAAGTATAGCCATTACTGTGAAAGCCGTTACTTGGGAAAGCTATGACATGATCTCCGCTCTTAACATCTCTACCGTCAATAAGGTCTTTCTTTTTTACAATACCTACGCAAAAGCCAGCTACATCAAAAGTTTTACTCGATACTAGTGCTGGTAGCTCTGCTGTCTCTCCTCCTATTAGTGGTATTCCATAATCACTACAACCTCGCTTAATTGAGTTTATAACTTCTAAGAAATCAGACTCGTCTATAACACCAGAAGAAAAATAATCTAAAAAGAATAGTGGCTTGGCTCCCGTGCATATAATATCATTAACACACATTGCAACACAATCGATCCCAATGCCTTCTAGTTTATTATATTCTTGAGCTAAAAGAATTTTAGTCCCTACTCCATCGGTAGACGCTACTAAATAATTTTCATCACATAGGTCATACAAGCCAGCGAAGCCGCCTATATTATCTACCAAACCAGAAATACTTTCTGTAAGTCTATCTGCTTTAGCTATATCTACTCCTGCTTGTTTGTATTTAAACATCTTCTTCTAATTCTAACTCAACTCTTTGCGCTACTTCTTTTGCTAGTTCAGATGATATTCTTTCATGGTCTTCTTCTATCGCTTGTTTTTTCCACAAAGGTAACTCTTCGTAAAGTTCGTCGTAAACGGCTTTGTATCTTTTAGCCATTTCTTTATGTTTTTTTAAGATCCTCGGCATAAGTGTTATTATAGCTTAAACATAATAAAAAGTCAAGCTTACCACTCTATATCATCGAAATTATCTCTAAATTCTTCGTAATTAGATATTCTATTTGCGTCTCCTTTGCCAGCGGGTATTCTGGCTCTGCCTTGGGAGTCCCATAGATGATTGCCTTCCTTTACATATTTGTAAGTTTTGTTGTCATAGTCATCTTTATGCTTCTCCTTAGTTGAGACTTTTTTGCCGTTTTTTCTATACCAACCTTTGCTCTTTGGGGCTTTCTTTTTCTCGCTCATATTAAGTTATTAATATTTTTTTTAATAAACGAACATAAAAAACCCCCTCCGAAGAGGGGGAATTAGGGCTTTGCAATTTCAACTAACTCAGTAAAGAACCCTTACATGAGTTTTGTTATCGGCTTACTAACGAATTTAATGACTTTTAACGTAGTAGTTAAAACGTTCTTCGCTAGTCCAATAGTAGCTACAACTGTGCCTTTACTACCTTCGACTGCTGAACCTGCAGCTAGACCTACTGGTACAGCTACAGCTTCTGGGTGAGTCTTCGCTGCTTTAACGGTGTCTTTGATTTTAAGAACCGAAACAACTTCTTGCAACTTAACTTTCTCTCCAGTTTTAGAGGCCTCTTTAAGTTTAGCCCAATCAACTTTAATGATTGAAGCTGTGATCTCTTGAGAGCCTTGCATGTAATGTCGCAAATAGTTTCTTTTAAACCAAGTGCTTGGCTTAACTAACTTAAACTTTGGTTCGTTAGGCTTAACCCAACTACCATCTTCATAAACAATAGTACGACCCAAAAACTTAAGTTCTTTACTCTCTTCTGCGTGAGCAGACAGGGCAATCGCACTTAAGGCTACTAGGGTTAAATATTTTTTGATAAACATATTTAATTGTTGCTTTTAACTTTGTTATTTCTATTTGAGTTAATATACTCAATAAACTAAACGCCTGCGACTCCTACTATGATACTAACGATAGTTAAGATAGTCCAAGCGACCATCACTTTAGTATCAACATTACCATTCATCCAACCCCAAACAAAAGCGATAAGACTTCCTATACCGCAAACGAAAGTTAGGATGATAGAGGCTACGCCAAGGCCAGTCTTACCTTGCTTGAACATTGATATCCACGCTATGATCAGACAGATCAATGAGGGAACAGCTAATACTAACTGAAGCGCGGAGACTTGATTAATTTGATTTTCCATCTCGAATTTCCGTTAGAGTCTTATTGATTTCAAAAATAACCAGAAGAATCTCTGCGTAAACGCGGACTACAATTGGGCCTAAAATAGCAGTACCAATTCCTGTTAACGGATCTACCGTGATACCAAGGAGGCCTACAACTAAAGCCACCACCATTCCAATCCAACTCAAAATCTTTACGATTCCGGGAGTTATCATGGTTTCATAATTAATGAACTTTTTCATATTTATTTATATTAATACAAACTTGAGAATAAGTCAAGCTAAAAATGGCACCCCAATCTGGACTCGAACCAGAAACCCTCTGCTTAGAAGGCAGATGCTCTATCCAATTGAGCTATAGGGGCAAAATAACCTTGCTTGCTCTAACTTATTGAAAAACATCTTGCGTTTTGAAGGTGTGAAGAACATAGCCAAGGTTATAAATTAAATTCTGGGCCTTGCAGGATTCGAACCTGCGGCCAATCGATTATGAGTCGACTGCTCTAACCGCTGAGCTAAAGGCCCGGTTGTTAAGGTCGCAACTTATGTTATTAATTTAGGCTCTGGAGGAGGCCAGATACCTTCGAATTCTAAAGAGCCTAAATCTTCAAACCCTCCTTTAATCTTTTTTAAGAAAATCAATTTACCCGTGCATCGGAAAGGATAACAGAATACACTTATATCTTTCGCTTCAGATAAAGCCGTCTTGCCTTCAGGAGTAATAAGCTTTATATGTGTTGCTCCCCTTGGGATCGTGCTAGTTTTTGATTTTTTGGATAATTGCTTTGACTTCTTCATAGGCTTGCGCTACTTTAATATTTTCTTTTCTCATCTGTAAGATCGTGTTAGTCGAGTTAGACTCAGTAAAAAAGGAGGCTATCTTTTCTGGGTTGATAGATATAGGCCTCTCTTTTGGTTTACCAACGTAGCTCGCCATTCTATCAGTCACTATTTCTGTTAATTCTATGAACATTACTTTTTAAAAAATTTATCTACAGAGAACTTAAAAGCAAAGAAAGATATAGGAATCCAGCAAAGGAGGACTAATATATTGAACCATGCGAATTGTTCCATGTTATTTGCTTCGTTAGCATTGCCTGTAATAGCCATTAATACTCCTACGCAAAAACCTAAACCGAAAAGCCCTCCAAGGTTGAGAGCGACCATCACTGCAAACGCTTTAATATAATTTATCATTTTATGTAATTGAAAGTGGTTCTGGAGACTTGCGATATACTCTGTAGCTGTCGCTATCTTCATGGAAGGTGCTAATTTCTACAAACTTAACATCTCCTCCGTTAGGTATTAATCTATGCGGAACGAGTCTGTCTAATACGAAAGTCTCTCCTTCATTAATAGTTTTTGTATATTTATCAGTAGTTATAGTGTCGATAATTTCTATATCTAAACTTCCTTCTAGGATATAAAAAGTCTCATGTTTCTTTTCATGAAAGTGCATTGAAGTAGAATGACCGAATTTAATATAAAGAATTTTACCACAGTAATTTTCTTTCTCATCGTTAGCCATCCATATTTCATAGCCCCAATCTTTATTTACTTTTTTTGGTTTTCTTGGTGCACTCATCGCAATATAACCTTATGTTACCTTTAACTTGCTTCCAAGTCAAGTTAATTTCATCAAAAACTTTCTTGCATAAATAGCACGAACTCACAAATCTGCCTCGCCTATTTCAATAAAATACAAAAGCCGAAGAATTTTTTTCATTCCTTCTCCTGTCTCTGATAAATCTATTGGCATTTGCATATCTAAGTCTTTGTTTGGTGTTAAGAGCCAATCGGCTACGTGCTCGTCAGGCATAACCTCACAGCATTCATTGACAAGGTTAACAAATTGAATTAAATTATTTTTTCTTATTCTCATTTCTTCGCTCGTCGTACTGTCTACGTCTTTCATTAGTGTCAATTTTTCTGTTTAAACTGCTTTGGCCGCTCTGGAGTCCTTCTAACCTTTTGAGAATATATTCTCTCTTTTCTTTATCGTCTATCCTATCTATATACTCTAATCCTTTCTGGATGATTCTGGGATCAATTTTTGGTCTCCTTGACGGAACTTTAATTATACTTGGCTGTGGCGGTGTTGGTGAAACTTTAACAGATTTAGAACCTTCTCTTCTGGAGCTTTCTTTTTTATCTTTTTTTATAACTGTTGGTTTAGAAAGCGGAGCGATAGTAGTGGTGGATGGCAACTTATGAGTATCAAAAGATAGAAGC
>Ga0209992_10002536_pt1 | contig 16520 bp, 13 predicted proteins | sample 2SBtaG_2_FD_182564 | JGI IMG/M metagenome (GOLD analysis project Ga0209992, IMG submission 182564) | Deep subsurface microbial communities from Kolumbo volcano to uncover new lineages of life (NeLLi) - 2SBTROV12_ACTIVE470 metaG (SPAdes)... | ecosystem: Environmental > Aquatic > Marine >... | reverse complement strand
AATATCGGATGATAAAAAAATTGGTGATAAAGTAGTTCAATCTTTGGAGTTCAAAGTTCGTAACTCCTTAAATTTTACGGTTTGTAAAATTATTTCCCACAAAGAAGGTTGTGCTGCATTATCTGCACATCTTGGACGGCTAATGTCATGGTTTTTTGACGTCAATAGAAGTATTAGAAATGGCGATGCTATGAAAGTAATTTATCAGGCCCAAGACGGACCGGAGCAATTCAAAATTTTAAATCTATCTTATAAAAGTCAACGGTTTGGAAAAACTTTTGTGGCAAATTTTTTCGATGGCTTGGGTCAAGCAGGATATTTCGATCTCGATGGAAACGAAATTGCCAGCCGAATTGAGGAATCACAAAGCCCTATGCGAACCTATACCGAAATCACATCTCTGCCAGGAGATTTTCGTAAAGGGTTGGGAGGGCATTCTGGAACCGATTTTAAAGCTCCCGTTGGGACACCAGTATATTCAGGTTTCAAGGGTAAGGTAACTCGAGCAAATTGGAACGTTCGCGCCAATGGCTATTGTGTGGAAATCGATCATCCACAGAAAGGCATTAAAACATTGTATTTGCACCTCAGTAAAGTACTTGTTAAACCGGGGCAAATTATAAAGGGAGGCCAAAAAATTGCTGAGTCAGGAAACACGGGACGAACCTTTGCACCTCATTTGCATTATGAAATTCAGCATAGAGTAAAAAGAGATCGGATATATAATCCCTTCAAATCTAAGCATCACAAACATTATACCCGCAAAATACCGGTTGATCGTCTCGAGCAGTTTAAAAAAACTGTGCAAGGCTACAACTCGCTTTTAAAACAAAGTTGACCGGAAGGAGAAAAAAAATCAGATTAGGAACGGCAATTTCATAGAAAAATCAAGGACGCCTTGATTCCTCCCCTTAAAAAAGAGGCGACAATGAAGTAAAAATCCTCCCCCGATTAAAATTCGAATTGGATGTCTAATTTTTGATGTTTTCTTATGTTTTTTTGCACTTACTTTTAATACCCGTTTTTGTTTTTAAATATTTAAACCTGCCCTCAACCCCTTTCATGTTCGCCACAGGCAAGTAAAAATACTGTATTCCATGACAACTGTACTAATTCCAATAAATTGAAATGATCAAAATTAAAATTTCGAAAACCTTGGAAGCTAAGATTAGAAAGGGTTATCCCTGGGTATTCAAATATCAATTAGAGAACGTTTCTACTGAAGGTTTTAGCAGTCTTGCTGTCATTTATGATCACAAAAACCGTTTTCTGGCAATTGGACTATGGGACCCTGATTCAGATCTTTGTTTTCGGGTATTGAATTTGTTCGAACCAAAAGAAATTAATTTGGATTTTATATTAAAAAGGTTCCATAAAGCTCTTTTACTTAGAAAGGATTTGAATGAACAAGGGACAACTGGATATCGAGTTCTAAATGGTGAAAACGATGGTTTTCCAGGACTCATTTTGGATAGGTATGACAAAACTTGGGTAATAAAAGTTTATACAAATAGTTGGTTTGATTATTTAGATCTGATCCTGGAAGTAATTAAGTCTGAGAAAAATGTAGATCAAGTAGTATTGCGCTTAGCGAGAAATTTAGAAAAGTCCTCTACTTATTACTTTGATGGACAGGTGTTGTTTGGTCCCGATCCCATTACTCCAGTTCGGTTCCGCGAGAATAATTTAAATTTTCAGGTGGATGTTATAAATGGGCAAAAAACAGGATTTTTTCTCGATCAAAGAGATAATAGACAGGAAATAAGAAAAATATCAAAAGGATTATCGGTGCTGAATGTTTTTAGCTATACCGGAGGTTTTTCAATTTATGCCATATCTGGTGGTTGCAGAAAAATTGTGGAAATAGACAGTAATGGATTAGCTTTAAAATCTTCATTGCAGAACAAGAAATTAAATTTCGAGAAATCCAGTAATTTAGAATATCAGCAAATAGAGGGCGATGCTTTTCAAAAGTTGCAAGAATTGAAATCGACAAATTCTCAGTTTGATCTTGTTATTTTAGATCCACCAGCATTTGCACGAAAGAAAAAGCATCGACCGCAAGCCTTGAGAGCCTACAGTCGCTTAGTGGAGCTTGGAGTTCAATTAGTTGTTCCGGGAGGAAGGTTGTTTTCTGCTTCCTGTTCGGTGCATATTTCTGCAGACGATTTTTATAAGGCCGTGAACTATGGAGTTGCATCCGTCCAAAAAAAGCTAACTGAAATATCCAGAATGGGGCATGCGATAGATCACCCTATAAAATTCAATGAGTTAGGATATTTAAAGTCTGTGATAGGTTGGGTTGAAGACAAAAAATAAAGGCAAACCATTTGGAAAGAGAGTGGTTTGCCTGATTTCCGGTAGCAAGGCGGTGTTGGTTGGGCGCTGAAACGAAAAAGTTTAGTACAATTACATTAAGAGGTAGTTTAATAAAACCGGCATAAGCCAGTAAGAAAACTATACCTTGCCTACCTTCTTCTAGCTTTTTTCTTTGCTTTTTTCTTTGTAGCTTTTTTCTTTGTAGCTTTTTTCTTTGTAGCTTTTTTCTTTGCTTTTTTCTTTGTAGCTTTTTTCTTTGTAGCTTTTTTCTTTGTAGCTTTTTTCTTTGTAGCTTTTCTCTTAGTAGCTTTTTTCTTTGTAGCTTTTTTCTTTGTAGCTTTTTTCTTTGTAGCTTTTTTCTTTGTAGCTTTTCTCTTTGTAGCTTTTTTCTTTGTAGCTTTTCTCTTGGTTGCCATCAAGATCTCCTTTCGTACATCTTTTGGTATCCGTTTCAGCGCCCAAATACCGTTTATCATTTTATGATATAAGCGTTTGTTGTCAAGCGAATATTCAGATTTTTTAGTTTTTCTGGAGCTGCCTTTAAGAAATGAAAATTTTATTTTATTTGAATTTGATCACCATTAAACACTTAAGTGTAAAAAACCCCCTATTTTAGGGCTGAAAACCTGTATGATCAATTTAACTTAGCAGTATGCATATTCTGATTCGATCAGAAGCGTACTTTATTTAATTAAAAATATTTTTAAAATTTTTATGAAACTTTCCGTCGGCTTGATCAAAATTAATCGTTTTGATAGCTTTTCTGAATTTACTCATGCTAGCAGCCCTAGGTATTTTAAAAATCATTTAGGAAAAATAGAACAGTATGATTTTACAAAAAAGGATGATTTGCAAAAATACAACATTCACATGATCCAATTTATGAACACGGTTCAGGGTGTAAAAAAAATTCCCTATTTATTAAATCAAGTTCATAGTGATCAAATTTTTGTACTGAAGGATGTATCTCAAACTCATGAACAGGTTGCAAAAGTTAAAGCGGATGCGATAATCACCCACCTCTCTGAAATACCGATTGGAATTTTTACAGCGGATTGTATTCCGATTCTTATTTGTGATCCACGGCTTCAAGTGGCGGCGGCGATCCATGCAGGACGAAAAGGAACCTACCAAAGTATTGTAAATAAAACAATAATGGCTATGAAGCGTGAGTACGGCTGTCACCCAGAAGATTTGGTTGCGGGCCTGGGTCTTGGTATAAGGGGTTGCTGCTATGAAATTCCTGAGAACTGTTTAGGCCCATTTGAAAAAAAAATTCCGTTAGATCCACCTTTTGTGAAATCTATAGGGGATGGAAAGTTTTTGTTGAACTTGTATGCAGTTAATACTTGGGAAATGATTGATGCAGGACTGCTTCCAGAAAACATATTTTTGAGTGAAGAATGCACTTTTTGTTCACCAATGAAGTATTTCTCTTACCGTAGAGAAGGTCAAACCGGAAGAATTTTAACCTTCATAATGTTGCAGTAGGTAGACCTGTTTAGATTTGAAAAAACCATGTTTAACAATATTGATAAACTGTATTCTAAAGCTTTATACTAAACGAGCTTCCTTGAGCTTTAAAAATTAAAAAAATGGTTTTGAATGACTATAAAAAATATTCCTAGCGAGAAAAATTTGACCGTAATACAACATTTCCCCATTGAATGGATTAAATTGCAGCCTCGCAAGGTAGAGGAAATTCTATCCACATTATCCCTTGCGGAAAAAGCGAAGCATGTGCTTAGCCTACCCGCTGTGCTTCAAAGAGAATTGCTGGTTCTTTGTCAAGACGCGGTTGAGGTTACTCAATCTATCCCTGCAGAGGAAATTTATCATTTAATCAAGGAATTGGGGAGTGAAGATTCTCTATTAATTCTGTCCATGGCATCCCCGGAGCAGTTGCAGTATTTTTTTGATTTGGAATGGTGGAAGAGCGATAAATTTCAACCTCAGCGAGCAATGGAGTGGTTAGAACTTTTAGATCAATGCAATGAACCGGAAACCTTGGGATGGTTTTTAAACGAAGATTTTGACCAAAAAGTAATGCTGTTGCAATCTCTGATAAAAGTTTTTAAGCAAGATGAGATGACAAATTCATATGAAGGGGTGGAAGGCTTGGAACATTATTCACCGGATGGGGTTTATGATGTGTTTTTTAAAGTTAAAGAATCAAAAGTTATTCGAAAAATAATATTATTATTGGCGGATAAAGATATTGCTTTTCTTCACGAACTTCTGGAAGCAGTTATCTGGTTTCCTACGACAATAACTTTGGAAAAAGCTTACCAATGGCGGCTAACCCGGACTTCGCAAAGAGGTATCCCAGAGTTTGAAGAGGCAATGGGTGTTTATAGCAGTTTGAACCCAGACGACCTCAAGCAAGAGGTGCCTTTATCAGAAAATTTTTCAGGCGGCAAATTTAGTTTTTCTCCGCAATACCCGTTGACCCAAGCTCTGCTTTCCCATTTTTTTGGGCAATGTGTTAAGAGTCTGGATTCTGAAGAGAGGTTGAATGCCATCCGTTGGGAACTGGTCTGTTTGGCAAACAAAATTATGGTGGCAGATAAATGCGATCTTTCCGATTTGAAAATTCGCCAAAGGGCAATGAGAAAAGCAGTGGGTTATATCAATATTGGCTTGGAGCTCGGGGCATCGGGAGATCTGGAAAAAGGTCATTCGCTTGTGCATCAACTTTGGATGCAATCGTTATTTCAAGTTGGATTTGAACAACTAAAACAGATTCGGTCAAAAGCAAATTTGTTCCTAAAAGAAAATGGTCCTTTTATGGAAGAATTTATTTCGGAAGATGAAAAAGAAAAATTAGGCGCTCTTGTTTTAGCCTTTCCTCAAATCGTAGAGAAGGGGGAGGGCGATACGGCAATCCTTTGGCGAGATCCTGAATCATTGGACGATATTCGAGCAATCAATAAACTTCTTGATCGTTGGGCTTTTAATATCCGTTTTGCAAAACAAAGCCTGGGCTTGAATACAAAGACATTGAAACTCAAATGGGGGGGATTCGATATCCCAGAAAATAGGAAGTTGAAGTTTTTGACATTGCTCATGACAGCATTTGCCCGACACACCTTGTTTAAAACCTTGTCTTGTGAACCCCTTACTGTTTCAGCGGCAAAAAGTTTTCTGAAGGTTGTTTTCATAGCTGGTATTTTTAAGGATGAAGAAAAAATTGTTGATGAGGACAAACTTTCATCTTTTGAGCAGGCTTTATTAGATACCCCGATGGCGTGGACCAAATCGGATCAGGGATTACTCAGAGAATTGCTAGCTCAATGCGTAGCGACTCTTGAAGAACAATTTGGTCGACTAGAATTTTCTCGAACCATTGAATGGCAATACACTGATGGACTATTAATAACATACTCTCGTGGTGAGGAATAGGTTAATATCCATTGAATTAGGGTAGGTGGTTAAGAAGAGGCTCGTTTAATGGATTTTACAATAAGTTCAGCTGCATGTTCCGCACTTTCCCAGCCCTCCAGCTCAACCCACTTTCCTGACTCTAAATCTTTATAATGTGCAAAAAAATGAGAGATCTGCTTCAGTAATATCTTGGGCAAATCGGAATACTGTTTTACTTCTTTATAATAAGGATTCAAGGCATCTACCGGGACGGCCAAAATTTTTTCATCGGTCCCTTTTTCATCCACCATGTTTAAAACTCCGACGGGTCGGCATCGAACAATACAGCCGGACAAAAATTCAACTGGAGAGGCCACAAGTATATCTATGGGATCTCCATCTTCCGACAGTGTGTGTGGGATAAATCCGTAATTGCAGGGATAGCGCATGGATGTATGCATAACACGGTCAACATAAAGCGCGCCAGATTCCTTGTCCATTTCATATTTAACTGGTTCGCGACCAAAGGGAACTTCAATAATAACATTTATATCCCAAGGTGGATCTTCACCTATTGGTATGTTTTTTATAATCATGGGAACTCATTTATTAATAGATTGGAAGTAGACCGACTACTCGGCGTATTACCCCTGATGACTAAAATGGAAAAATAATAAAACGGCCTGTACACTAAAACCCGTTGGGTTGAAAGGCCTCTTGCCAGCATATAAAAGTTCTTATTATCCGCTTCCCACAATATGTAGCTAGTAGCCGGAGTGGTGACTAGTACAACCCGAGATAATGTTTTTTAGACAAATAAGTTTTTCAATTTGCTAGTAGCGTTAGCGAGTGCCGAGGGCCGGACTCGAACCGGCACGAGGTTTCCCTCGAGGGATTTTAAGTCCCTTGTGTCTACCAATTCCACCACCCCGGCAAACTTTATTTGCAAGCACTTACACTCATTTTAAAATCAATTCAAATACGGTTATATAAGTTTTTCTAGAACTCTACCATTACTGGTTACTTTTCCAGATAACTTTTTTATCTTCATCTTTGATGAAGGCAATTTCATCCTCTCCGTTTTCATTTAGAGTCATAGGTTCTTTAGCATCGATCACGAGAGCAGAAACCTTTTCCATATTCCCTCCCAATTGCAAAGTTATCTGTTCTCCGTTCTCGAGAATCGTACTTTTAAATATGAATAAGAAATTATAGTAATGTGAAAAATACAGAGGAGTGTCGCCATATTTTTTTAGTATCTCATCGTATTCCATAACTACACAATTACGGTTCTATAAGTGTTCTATAAGTGATTATTTAGATCGAAATAATCGAGGAAATGCTTACTGGCAATGGACTTGGTCAATTTTAACTTAAAAAAATAGTCGATATATATGGATTTTAAGTCCCTTGTGTCTACCAATTCCACCACCCCGGTTTGCCTATTCTTGCAACGGTCTCGGCGTAAAATTGGGATCACCAGAAAACCATTATACGAGGGATATTAACAGTTCCTTTCCTAAATTCCAAGTAGGCTTTATTGTATCGATTTTTTCTAAAGGATAGTAAACTCAGCGGAAAAAGCACATAAATGGAAAAAACTATGATAGCCAGTTTCCCCGTATATGAACAGTCAGCTTATCAGGATTAATGCAGGTGTGGAATTTACAAAAATATATTTTCTGCCGTATAATTTAAGTTTGAAACCATTTTTTACGGCTTTAACTAGTCATGAACCTAGAATAGTTGTTATTTGAATATGAAAATTGCGATTTTATCAACTCTTATGTTTGATAACTCTATTGGAGGTGTTGAGAATCATATCCGTTTTATGTGCAGGGAAATGATTCGGCAAGGGCATGAAATAATGCTATTTAAGCCCGTATGGTCTGATAAATATAATACAGAACCTAGGAGAATTAACGGAATCCCCATAACTTTGATTAATGCTGGAAAGCGTATTTGTAATCTTAATCAATGGAGCGGAGAAGGAATTGTTGGTTTGCTTGCCGCATTTTTTGAAAAATCTCAATATACGTTGGGAAATAAAAAAGTTGTTCAAATAATTTCTGAATGGGGTCCTGATTTGGTCTGGCAACATGATTTTTCGTCCAGTTGGCTAGCATCTAGAATTCTTTCCAGAAAATTTCCGGTAGTGTTGACTAACCACACAGGAGAATATCTTTTTTTAAATAAGTGGATTATTGGACAAATTCTTTTAGGTTTTTTGTTGAAACATTATCAAGCGGTAATAGGTCCCAGTAAGGAATTAACTCCCAAGTTCATAAAATATTCTTATACCATTCATAATGGAGTCGATCTTGATTTTTTTAAACCCATAAAATCTTCATTAAAACCTGATTTGAAGGAGAGGTTGTTTGGGGTTAAAGAAAAATATATTATTTTTTGTCCGAGGCGTTGGGCACCCACGAAGGGAATTATTATTTTCGCAAGAGCTATAAAATGGATAAGCGAAAACTATAGTCATGCTTCGGATATTTTGGTCGTTTTTGCGGGAAGTGACGACCCCCAATACCCCAAGTATGTCGATCAAATTAATAATATAATCAATCAACAAAATGTTCCTACTTTAAAACTAGGAAACCTTGACCCTTATGATTTAGTATCTTTTTACCAGGCGGCGGATCTGGTGGTAATCCCATCTTTAATGGAGGCCGTGAGTCTTGCAGCACTTGAATCTATGGGATGTGGGGTTCCGGTATTGTCATCCTGTGTCGGTGGTATGCCAGAAATAATTGAAGATGAGAAAACTGGCTATCTTGTTGAACCTGGGCAACCCATTGCTCTAGCCAAATCAATAATTAAACTTTACGAAAGCAAGAACCAGGAAGATGTGGTGGAACGCTCTTTAAAGTTGGTACGTAGTAAATATGACTGGTCGGTTATTGCGAGAAATACAGAAAAAATATTGAATGACGTTTTTGAAAGGTCACAATAAAACACAGGATATGAACTCCAAAAGTTTATGATAACTCCTCAAAAGAAAAAAATTCTTCTAGTTTTGGGTACTCGCCCCGAAGTGATTAAACTGGCACCCCTCATTTCTATTTTAAAGAATAAAACCTTTTGTGAAGTTCGGGTTTGCGTGACGGCCCAACACCGTACCATGCTTGACCAAGCTTTAAAAATATTTAACATTCAACCTGATTACGACCTGAATCTAATGAAGCCCGGGCAAGATTTAACGGATATCACTAGCGGAGTGCTTTTGGGTTTGAGAAATATTTTACGAAATTGGCGACCAGACTGGTTAGTGGTTCAGGGTGATACTAGTACTACATTTGCTGCAAGCCTAGCTGGTTTCTACGAAAAAATTAATATTGGTCACGTTGAGGCAGGGTTAAGGACTGGGAATATTTATTCCCCGTGGCCAGAAGAAATGAACCGTCGTCTGACGAGTTCATTGAGCACCCTTCATTTTTCTCCTACTCAATGGGCAAAGCAAAATTTAATAAATGCAAATATTCCAGAAGATAAAATTCATGTTACGGGTAATACGGTAATCGATGCGTTATTACAGATGTCTGAAAAAATTAAGCGCGATGCTACTTTGAATGACTCGCTGAAAGAAAAATTTTCTTTTTTGGATTTGCAAAAAAAATTGATACTCGTCACTAGTCATAGGCGCGAAAATTTTGGAGAGGGCTTTGAAAATATCTGCCAAGCGTTAAAGAAATTAAGCCAAAGAACCAATTTGCAAATCATTTACCCGGTCCATCTAAACCCCAATGTTACCGAACCAGTAAACCGTATTTTAGGCGCAATTGACAGCATTTATTTGATTGAACCATTGGATTACCTGTCTTTTATATATCTGATGAATATTTCTACACTTATCTTGACAGATTCTGGGGGAGTTCAAGAAGAAGCTCCTTCTCTTGGAAAACCAGTATTAGTCATGCGGGATAACACCGAGCGGCCTGAAGGGGTCGAGGCAGGAACCGTTAAGCTTGTTGGTACTCTAACAGATGTGATAGTCGAAGAAACTATTTTATTACTTGAAGATGATACCCGTTACGAGAAAATAGCACGAACCCATAATCCCTATGGAGATGGAAAAGCCGCAGAGAAAATTACTAAAATGCTATTAAGTTAGGATAAATTCGTGGTGTCTAGAAGTTAGTGACATCAGACCGAAGTTTAATGCTTAGCAGGCGAAGGAAGATATAGCGTATGTATAAAAGATCATTATTTGTAAGAACTTTTATCTTTCGATAGGAATTTGGTTTGCGTAAGTACCTGGACACTTCAGGTGAGATAGGTAATAGTTGGTTAAATTAAATTATGACAGCTGAACAACTGGTAAAGAATTCTATTTGGATTTTTGGGGCGGAAGCTACTTCCAAGCTTATTGGTCTTGCCACACAAATAATTGCTGCGCGATACCTGGGCGATAGAGGTTATGGAAATTACTCCCTAGCTTTTGCCCTTTCAGGAGTTTTTATCATATTTCTTGATAACAGCCTCAGTGCTTATTTATGCAAACAGGTTTCGTGTCACCGAACTAAAGCTGATCAATATTTAAAAGGTGTATTTGGTCTCAAAAAATTATTAGCATTTCCAATTATTGGAATCTTGATATGCTTGGTGATTTTAATTCCGGGTGAAAGAGAAATAAAAATAGTGGTTTGTGCAATAGGTCTGGCACACATTTTAAATGGTTTTACAGATATGTACCTAGCAGTTTTCCGAGCCTTTGAACGGATGTCTTTGGTTTATGTTTTGATGGTTGTCCAAAGAGCTCTGTTTTTTTTATTTGGGTTTGTGGCTCTCCTTATGGGTTATCTGATTGTTCCCTTTGCCATTTTATTTCTTTTAGTTTCTGTTGTTAGCCTAACCCTAGCGCATTGGAATATGCAAAGAAGGAATGAAGAAAAGGAAGTCCTCACCGATTTCGGACTTTCAAAAAAAATTATGAAAGATTGCTTGCCGGTTTGTGGCATTTTTCTCTTTTCATATATTTATTTTCGAATTGATGTTGTGTTTATTTATTTTATGCTAGGGGAAGCAGAAACAGGTTGGTACAACGCAGCTTTTAAATGGTTGGAGGTATTAGCCTTAATGGTAGCAAGTATTCGCCTTGCCTTGCTTCCTGCCTTATCGAGAGCTTACGCCGGTCAAGATGAGCAGTTTCATGGAATTGGTAGGGAAGCAGTTCGCTATTTGTTATTGATTGGGCTTCCTTTGACCGTTGGGACATTTACTTTGGCTCCGAAATTGGTTGGGCTGCTTTATGGGGATTTGTATGTGATGACGGTTCAAATTCTGCAAATTATGGCCCTTGGTTTTTTTCTCATTTGTTTCAATGAGTTTGCGATTTATTTGTTGATCTCAGCGGATCGATTTAGCGAGGTCTTAAAAATAGTTTTTGCGGGCGCAGTTTTGAACATGGTATCGAATTTTTTGGTTATTCCCAAATGGGGTATTTTAGGGGCTGCAGCAGTTGCTGGATTCACAGAGCTATTTTTATTTTTCATGTTGTTGAATTGTATGAACCTAATTTCAGATAGGATACCTATTTTTAGTTTGCTTTGGAAACCTGTTTTAGCAGCCGGGGTAATGGGAATTGTTCTAGAACAAATTTCGTGGCCTTTTATCCCTTTAATTTTAGCAGGGGTAGGAGTTTATTTTTTGGTGTTACTCCTGCTCCGGGCATTTAATGACCAGGACTTATTAGTGATGAGAAATATTTTTAATCGAGAGGGTTAAAGTGTTTTACTTCCGATTTAAGTGATTTGATAAAAACGGGGAAATGGGTTTAATTTATAAATTATTATTTTAGTCATCCCTTTTTAAAAGCACTGAACATACAGAAGTGAAACCAGAGATTCTATTCATAATGGTTATTTCTATTGCAAAGATTTTTGGTTTGTCCGGGCTAGAGAAATACCCATAATAAAATAGAGCAACATAACTATCTCTGAATCATAAAAGTTTGTTTCAAAAACTCCTCCTGCCAAGAATCCCAAGACAGCCGCTACAGCACCCATGGCCAAGCCTTTAAAATTTTCATTAGTGGGTTGGATTGATCTTTTATATATAACGGTTAAATAGGTTGCCCAAATTGAAAGCCAAGCTGAGAGGCCTAAAATTCCTGTATCGACTAGTAGTTGAAATAAGTTACTGTGCATTCCTCGGAATCGTGCAATATACCCTGAAGGGTCTGGATATTGAGAGTTGATCAGATCTATACATTTGAAGCCACAACCTGTGAGGGGATAGTCTTTAAATATATTCCACCCACCTTCCCAAAGAAAAATTCTTGCTTGGAATGTCCAGTCTGTCATATCTACTAGGCTATACATACGATCCTTAATAGCCTCAGGTCCAAATAATAAGAGACTAATTAGTAGGAGCGGAATAAGCAGAAGGTATTTTTTATTCCAGAAGAAAATTAGAAATACACTTCCTACAAAAAAACCAAGCCAAGCCTGCCTTGTTAAGGTAAACAATAGACACGAACAAATAAACCCAATACTCCCTAATAGCCAATACTCTTTAGGTTTATGAAACAACAATCTGCCAAACGCCATTAAACTCACAAGCATTAAAACTCCTGCAAATGTCATAAAATGGCTCATTGTGCCCCGAACTCGACTATCTAATGTTACAGCCGTTTCCCAAATTTGGAAAAACCCATTAAGAGCAGCAACTGTTCCGGCTATTATAAGAAGCTTAATAAGTAAGTTTCTTTGCCTCTCATCTTGTACTGTGTTTATCGTCCAGAAAAAAATAGCAAATTGAAGTAGTTTCTTTAGGTGCGTATAGCTACTTTCTATATCAACCGAGGTTATGACAGCCAATAGGCAGGCAAGACAAAAAAATAGGATAGCAATACCGACCTGTGTCCATTTGGTTTCTTTCCAGGACTTTGTTAAATGAATCTTGAGTAACCATGCTAGCGTCCCAATAGTAAAGGCAATCTGGGTAACGCTAATTGAAAATATGGAAAAAACAGCAAACGTGTATAAACAAAATTGAATCAGTTTATCCAAAGTTTGAACTACGTTATCTGTGTGGAGTGATCTAATATTCGGCAAGAAATTCCTCGTTTTTAGAAAGGCTAGGTGTTAACTTTATATTTATACTATCTAACTAAAAGTATTTTATGAACGGGCGATATCCATTCTTATAAAATGATCGAAGTTAGGAGTTAAAATTAACCTTTGCCCAATTAATACTTTCTATTTAAATACTATCAAATTGTAGAAATAGATTCCAACGAGTCCCTGCAAGTTTTGTTAATAGTACTTCAATACTGAAGCCAGAAATGCGCGATCCGAAACGAATTTTAAAAAAGTTGATTGGACCAGATTCCGAGATCGGACCCTTTGATGCTAGCGGTGAATCTTTGGAACAAACGGTAGAAACATTACGCGATGTGGCCAAATGCAGAAAGATTCGCGATTTCATCAAAACAAGTTTTGGGATCGATCTGGCTATATCTCCAGAAATCTTTTATCAACTTTTGGAGATTGGCCCGATCAATTATATTGAAACCACACAAAGGGATCTGGTTGTCGAAACCATTTCCTTAAAAGATACTCGACATCCCGGTGACCCAGTCAGCATCGGCAATTTAAACTCGGTATTACGCGAGCTATATAAAGACCTGCAATTGTTGCATGAAAGAATCCACAAAGATTTTTCCGATGCTCTATTAATCCGTGACATGCGCACGGAACTGATTGATCGTTGTTTTGATTTTGCAGATAGATTGGAAAGGATCCATCACAAATGGTCGCTTTTTAAAGGCAGGAGGGTGCGCGATATTGAAAACGAGTTTTCAATACTCTTTCCCAACTCTCCCAACGCCAGGCCACTGGAGAGTAAATTCCCTCTCGTTCGTCACGAAATGGAGCTTTATCAGAGTGTTGCGCGGACAGAAAAAAAATGGCAAGCTCTTGGGTTGGACCTTTTCTATATTCTAAGAGAGAATGAAACCAAGGATCTAGGGCTGTTGTTAGAAAATGCGCAGGAGATGGGGAACCGACTCTGGCAAATTATCTATCAAAGTTCTGAAATCAAAATATGTGTGGAATTGATAGGAATCGACTTTACAAATATACAGTCCCTTTTCGATAACGAGACTGTTCCTCTAAACATAAATGGCTAATTCACCCTCTTAGTATTGATGACCTCCTAACCAATTCTGAGAAGCCAATTAATTTCAGAAAAAACTTTGAAGTGTTGGTAGATTCATTACCTCTAACTTGGCGGATTAGGATTTGACCTGAAATCCTTCTACTTTGTCCAATAGAAGATGTTTTACTGAGGAGTTATTTTGTGCTTCTTTTAGAGCATTTTTACCATCTTCTTTGATTCTGTTGAGACGAAGGTCGAGTCGCAGAAGATTGGTAAAAAGGGGTAAAAACTTCGCTAGGGTTATGGCACCTTCATCCGTTATCTCGTTGTCCGTGATGACCAGATTCTGCAAACTCAATAAATTATCTGAAACAGCAATGTATTTGACCCCTTCATTACCGATCTTATTATAAAAAAGGTTTAGGGATGTCAGGTTAACTAGTACTTTAGACTGAGCTAGCCATTTCACGCCTTTGGCACCGCAAAGGTTTGTGCCAAATGCCAGATTGGTTAAAGGCCGTAATTTTTCCATCTGTGAGATATCTTTTGCTCCGTATTCCTTAAGATAAGTCGCTGTAAGGTCAAGAGTTTTGCCGTCTTTGCTCAAGTTCATACTCACAATACCTTCAGTTTCAGAACTGGCCCGATCTTGTCCCATTGCTGTTTTATTGCCGCTATAATCCATTTCACTTATTCTCCACGCATTCAAAGTCCACATGAACCCACTAGACCTGAATTATTGATTTATCTTTATGTAGGGTGCCTTGAATTATACACTCCTTCTCCCAAGTCACTCAAGAACTACTTGTGCAATAATAGTAAACTAGAATTAAAGAGGCTAATATCTCTAAAAGCTTTATGGATGGTAGAATGTTCTATTTAAGCAATCGTTGGGGGTTGGTTTTTAATGAAAAATATTCTAATATACAGCATCAATTATTTCACGGAGCGGTTTAATGGCTGGATTATATAGAACAGAAACTGAGATGAGTCTAGGCAATAATGTCATCGTTACGCAGATGACACAAGCCATTAACTGGGCACGAAAATATTCCTTTTTTATCTATCCCTTCATTACGGCATGTTGTGGAATGGAGTTTATGTCTGTAGCCGGTCCCAGATACGATCTGGATCGAATGGGTGCGGCGTTCCCCCGATTTTCACCTAGGCAGGCCGACCTGCTTATGGTAGTGGGAACCATCAGCCACAAACAGGCTCCGATCCTAGTTAAAGTTTATAACCAAATGACAGAACCAAAATGGGTGGTAGCTTATGGGGTATGTACCGTCTCCGGTGGATTTTATGACAACTACGCAACAGTTATGGGAATCGATACATTGATTCCGGTTGATGTCTATATTCCAGGTTGTCCGCCACGACCGGAAATGGTTATAGATGCCCTAATGAAACTTCAAGATAAAGTCCAAGCCGAAACTCTAGAAGACCATGTCAAAGGCCCAGCACTCGTAACCCCCGCAAGCAAACTTTAGCCTAACTAAAATTAGGTAAGTACCCTGAAGGACTAAGCCTATTGCCTTGTTGCTTCCTTAAGCATTTTGTCTGCCCCTTGACGTTCGATCTCAGTGAAATTTTTTGATTTCATCATTCGCTTGACTTGAAGGCGTTTTTCTTGCACGAAATTTTTTAGATCTTCTTCGTTTACGACTTTCAAATTCACCTCTCCATCAGGCCCAATATACCGATTCTTTAAAAAATGGAAATAAAGGCTCAGTCGTAGTCTCGGGTCTCTGATATTCATTTTATAAGTCAGTATCATCAAAGCCTCCCGTTTGCGATCTATCTTGTAACCCAATCGGGTGTTATCCAGTTTATTAAACTGTTGTTCCAGAATAGAGAATGCTTCTTCGCGTTCACTTTCTATCTCTTTTAAGTCTGGTAAAGGCAATAATTTTGCAGCTGCAATATCGAGGAGTAAGGACATATCCCGAGTTTGCTCACCCAGGTAAGAAGCTTCAATAGGAAACTGGTGATTTAATCGTTCCTCCTCCTGTAAAATTGGCTCCATCCTTTTTATTTGCTCTTTAAGTTTTTTCAGACTTTCATCATCAAAAGGCATTAAAAACCATTGTACTTCTTTTGGAATATTCAAATCCTCTCGGATGGGCCTTGCAAAAAATCTATCTAAAATCTTTGGGAATTCAGGAAGGAAGAATTCGGTAACCATATCAGCAAAATAAGGAAAATTTAGAATCAAGAATCTCGGATCGGAGCGGATATTCAGTCCATATGCTTCCAACTCATTGGCAGCGCCGACAAAGGATTGCGTTAGGTGAATTGACTCATGTAGATGTGTTGCGTTTCCATAGACGCGACTATCTATGAGGATAGCTGCTGGAGAAATTCTTATGGAATCAAATGTTGTATGCGCAAATTGCCAAGGTTGCAACAATTCGCCAGACCAGGATTGAATAATAAACTGTTTGAGGGGGGCTGGAGTAAGTTTTGGGAAAATCGAATCTAAACGCTTCAGCGTTTTCCGCATCCGGCTTGCAGAAAGATCTAGCAGGTCATTCGCTTGATGACATCCGCCGCAACCGAAAGCTTTAAAACCGGGAATTGAAAAAACAGTTGGCTCACCTTTGGCAAGAAGTTGAACGCTTTTTTTGGGCCCGACTGTTGCATCAAAACCTTCAACTGGTTTTTTGGGTTTATGGATTTTTATTAATCTATCCAGCTCCCCTAAACCTATTTTTTCTTCAGCAAAAAGAGAG
>Ga0209992_10002535_pt1 | contig 16525 bp, 11 predicted proteins | sample 2SBtaG_2_FD_182564 | JGI IMG/M metagenome (GOLD analysis project Ga0209992, IMG submission 182564) | Deep subsurface microbial communities from Kolumbo volcano to uncover new lineages of life (NeLLi) - 2SBTROV12_ACTIVE470 metaG (SPAdes)... | ecosystem: Environmental > Aquatic > Marine >... | reverse complement strand
ATGACCCGGCATATCCACATGCGCATAATGCCGATTCTCAGTCTCATACTCCACATGCGCAATCGAGATCGTGATCCCACGCTCCCGCTCCTCCGGCGCCTTATCAATATCCTCAAACGCCGTCGCCACACCACCCGACGCCCCAGCCAACACCTTCGTAATCGCAGCCGTCAATGTCGTCTTACCATGATCAATATGACCCATCGTGCCAACATTCACATGCGGCTTCGTCCGCTCAAACTTCTCCTTCGCCATGGGTCACTCTCTCCGGTGTTGCAAGTTGTTGTTGCTATTGATTGATAGGGGTGGGAAATCTTCGAACCCGCCAAGCCGGCGGGGGTGGTGCTGTTACTCGCCGCGAACGCGCTTGATGATCTCTTCAGCGATGTTCGGTGGGACCTGCTGGTACGAGTCGAACTGCATGCTGTAGTTCGCCCGGCCCTGGGTCTTGGAGCGAAGGTCGTTAGCGTATCCGAACATCTCGGACAGGGGAACCTGCGCATCGATGACCTGGGAGGCACCGCGTGCCTCCATCTGGCCGACGCGGCCGCGACGTGAGTTGAGGTCGCCGATCACATCGCCCATGTAGTCCTCGGGTGTGACGACCTCGACGGCCATGATCGGCTCCATGAGCGCGGGGTTGGCCTTGCGGGCCGCCTCGCGCATGGCCATCGATCCGGCGATCTTGAACGCCATCTCCGAGGAGTCGGTGTCGTGGCTCTTGCCGTCGACCAGCTCGACCTCGACGTCCTCGAGCGGGTACCCGGCCAGCGGTCCCGCGTCGAGCGAGGACTGAAGGCCCTGTGACACCGAGCCGATGTACTCGCGCGGGATGGCGCCGCCCTTGATCTGGTCGTCGAAGGTGAAGCCGGTGCCCTTCGCGCCCGGCCGCACGTTGATCACCACGATCGCGTACTGGCCGGAACCGCCGGTCTGTTTGATGTGTCGGTACTCGAAGCGCTGCACCTCAGAGGTGAGCGACTCACGGTACGCGACCTGCGGCTTGCCGACCGTTGCATCGACGCGGAACTCCCGCATCATGCGGTCGACGAGGACCTCGAGATGCAGCTCGCCCATACCGGAGATGACCGTCTGGCCCGTCTCCTCATCGGTGCGCACCCGGAAGGTCGGGTCTTCTTCGGACAGTGCAGCGAGCGCCTTGCTCAGCTTGTCCTGGTCGACCTTGCTGCGCGGCTCGACGGCGACATGAACGACCGGCTCGGGGAAGGTCAGCTGCTCGAGGATGATCGGGCTGCCGGGATCGCAGAGCGTGTCGCCGGTGCGGGTGTTCTTGAGCCCGATGCCGGCCACGATGTCGCCGGCGTGGATGTCGTCGCGGTCTTCACGGTTGTTGGCGTGCATCTGCAAGATGCGGCCGATGCGCTCACGGTTGCCCGACGTGGTGTTGAGCACCTGCCCGCCCTTCTCGAGCGAGCCGCTGTAGACCCTGAAGTAGGTCAGCTTGCCCACGTGAGGGTCGGTCATGATCTTGAACGCGAGCGCCGAGAAGGGCTCGTTGTCGTCGGGCCTGCGCTCGAGCTCGCCCTCGCCCTTGGTGTCTGTGCCCTTGATCGAGCCGACATCGAGCGGTGACGGGAGGTACATGGTGACTGCGTCGAGCAGGGGCTGAACACCCTTGTTCTTGAACGCGGTCCCGGTGAGGATCGGCACGATCTGGTTGGAGACGGTGCCCTCGCGAAGCGCAGCATGCAGCGTCTCTTCGTCGACGTCCTCGCCTTCGAGGTACGCCATCATGATCGAGTCATCGACATCGGCCAGAGCCTCGAGCAGCTTGCCTCGGTACTCCTGGGAGATCTCCATCATGTCATCGGGGATCTCGCGGTCTTCGTACTCAGCGCCCAGCTCTTCGCCCGTCCACACGACGGCCTTCATCCGCACGAGGTCCACGATGCCCTGGAAGTCGGCCTCGATGCCGATGGGTAGCTGGATCACCGCGACGTTGGCTTGGAGCCGCTCCTCGATGCTGGCCAGGCTGTCGTAGAAGGACGCGCCGGTGCGGTCCAGCTTGTTGATGAAGCACATGCGCGGAACGCGGTACTTGTCGGCCTGCCGCCACACGGTCTCGGTCTGTGGCTCCACCCCGGCGACGCCGTCGAACACGGCGACAGCGCCGTCGAGCACGCGCAGGGAACGCTCGACCTCGACGGTGAAGTCGACGTGGCCGGGCGTGTCGATGATGTTGATCTGGTGGTCGTTCCACATGCAGGTCGTGGCCGCGGAGGTGATGGTGATCCCGCGCTCTTGTTCCTGCTCCATCCAGTCCATCGTGGCTGCGCCGTCGTGGACCTCACCGATCTTGTAGTTGACACCGGTGTAGTAGAGGATGCGCTCGGTCGTCGTCGTCTTGCCGGCATCGATGTGGGCCATGATGCCGATGTTTCGCACGCGGTCCAGTGGGTGATTGCGTGGCATTGCGGTGCTGCCTCGGGTTTCTCGTGGTCAGGGGGTGTGGGTCAGAACGTGAAGATGAGACGTCCCAGTCGCGTCCGGACCCGACCTATCAGTGTGCCGGGTCCGAGAGGCTGATGGGTCGACAGATCGAAGGGCGCTACCAGCGGTAGTGAGCGAAGGCCTTGTTGGCTTCGGCCATGCGATGGGTGTCTTCTTTGCGCTTGGCCGCGGAGCCGGTGCCGTTGCTGGCGTCCAGGAGTTCGTTGGCGAGGCGCTCGGCCATGGTGCGCTCGCGGCGATCGCGGGCGAATCCGACGATCCAGCGGATCGACAGAGTGGTGGCCCGGCGAGGACGAACCTCGACTGGCACCTGGTAGGTCGCGCCACCGACACGCCGGCTCTTCACCTCGAGCTGGGGCTTGGTGTTGTCCACGGCACGCTTGAGAACGCTCAGCGGCTCGCCGCCGGTCTTCTGCTCGATGATGTCGAGCGCCTCATAGACGATCCGCTCGGCGGTGGAGCGCTTGCCACGCTGCAGGATCTTGTTGATGACCTGGGTCACGAGGGTGGAGTCATAGACCGGGTCGGCCGCGAGATCACGGCGGGGTGCTGCGCCACGACGGGGCATCTCAGCTCTCCTTCTTCGCGCCGTAGCGCGAGCGGGCCTGCTTGCGAGACGACACGCCGCTCGCATCGAGGGCGCCGCGGATGATCTTGTAGCGAACGCCGGGGAGATCCTTCACACGCCCCCCACGCACGAGCACGATGCTGTGCTCCTGGAGGTTGTGGCCCTCGCCGGGGATGTAGGCCGTGACCTCGATACCCGAGGTGAGCCGCACACGCGCGACCTTGCGGAGCGCACTGTTGGGCTTCTTGGGTGTGTGCGTGTACACGCGGGTGCACACTCCGCGGCGCTGCGGCGAACCCTTGAGTGCGGGTGTCTTGCCTTTGGCCGGCTTGGATTGACGGCCCTTGCGGACCAGCTGCTGAATCGTGGGCACCAGGTACCTCGGAAGAGATGAATGGAGGCGGGTCGCGGAGCCGGCGGCGCGAAGAATGAGCCGGTCCGAAACCAGAGAGCAATCGTACGGGTCGGACCACCGAAGGGCAACTCGCGGCGTCGGCTCAGCCGTTGGAGGCCCGGATGGCTGTCACGATCGCGGTGAGAGTCGGCGTGTCGCGAGCCCGAACCACCACCAAAGTGGACTCTCGCCAGATCACAGTGATGGCATCGTCACCGTATGGTTCGGTGCAGAGGACACCCTCGACGGTCGAGCGGAAGGTCGGGTCCGCCGCGGCGTCGGGGGCCACGCGCACCGCCAAGACTGCGGCCACGCTGCTTCGGTCTTCTCCGAGACCGATCGCGGCCGCGTCCAACACGAAGGGTCCCACCCTCGGATCGTCGGTCAACGCCTTCAGCAGCTGCTCGTTGGCCGCATCCGACAACCCGACAACCGTCAGCGCTGCTGGCCACACGATGGCGTCGAGCAGCGCCCGCGGTTCGGGACCCTGGTCGACGTCGAAGGTGAGGGGCGGGCTCGGCGTCGTGGAGGTGGCGGCCCCGTCGGTGGTCGTCGAACTCGACGAGCAGGCGCCGACAACGACGGCGGCGGCGGCGAGCACCAGGTTGGCGCTCGCCGCTCGTCGGTTCATGGTTCTGGGGGCCGCAGCCCGACTGCCGGGCTAGCCGGCGTCGCCGAGGCCGATCACGTCGGCGCCGTTGGATCCGTTGCCGGTCGCGTCACCGTCTTCGCCACCGATGCTGGCCAACCACTCCGCAGGATCTTCCTCGGAGGAGTAGAAGTCCATGGGGACGTAGTCGGGTGCCGTGGTCTCGATGTTGCGGTACCTGCCCTGGCCGGTTCCGGCCGGGATCAGCTTGCCGATGATGATGTTCTCTTTGAGACCCTTCAGGTCGTCGCGACGCGACTCGATGGCCGCCTCGGTGAGGACCCTCGTGGTCTCCTGGAACGACGCCGCAGACAACCACGAATCGGTCGCCAGAGAGGCCTTGGTGATGCCCATGATGACGGGCCGGGCTTCGGCGGGCCGCTTGCCCTCCTGCACCAGGTTGCGGTTGACCTCGGCGTACACGCGCTGGTCGACCTGCTCGCCGGGAAGGAAGTCCGACTCGCCTGCCTCGCCGACGAGGACCCGGCGGGTCATCTGACGCACGATCAGCTCGATGTGCTTGTCGTGGATCGAGACGCCCTGCTCGCGGTACACCTTCTGCACCTCTTCGACGAGGTACTGCTGGGTCTCGCGGACACCACGGATCTCGAGGAGCTCCTTGGGGTCGCGGGGACCGTCGACGAGCGGGTCGCCTGCCTTGATCTCCTGCCCGTCGACGACGGCCAGGCGGGCGATCGACGGGACGGTGTGGGAGTCCTCTTCACCGTCGTCGCCGATCACCTCGATCACCCGGCCACGACCATCGTCGTCGCCGATGCGCACGACACCGGTGCGCGATGCCAGCACGGCCTTGCCCTTGGGGCTGCGAGCCTCGAAGAGCTCGACGACGCGGGGCAGACCGCCAGCGATGTCGCTGCCTGCCACACCGCCGGTGTGGAAGGTCCGCATCGTCAGCTGGGTGCCGGGCTCGCCGATCGACTGGGCGGCGATCACGCCGACCGCTTCGCCGACCTCGATGGTGTTGCCAGTGGCGAGCGAGCCGCCGTAGGCCTTGGCCGACACGCCGAACTCTGAGTCGTCGGTGAGCGGCGAAAGCACGCGCACTCGGTCGACCTCGGGATCGTCGCGCAGCTTGTCCATCTCCTCTTCACCGACGAGCGTGCCGGCGGGCAGCACTTCACCGTCGGAAAGGGTGACGTCGTCGGCCAAACAACGGCTGAACAGACGCGTATCGAGGTAGGTCCGCTTGTCTGGGGAGTCGGGCCCGATGTCGTCGAGCCACAACCCGCGAATCGGCCCGCCCCGCTCGAAGGGGTCCTCCTCGTTGATGATCAGCTCCTGGGCGACATCGACGAGACGCCGGGTGAGGTACCCCGAGTCTGCCGTTCGGAGCGCCGTGTCGACGAGTCCCTTACGGGCGCCCGGAGTGGAGATGAAGTACTCCAACGTGGCCAAGCCCTCGCGGTAGGAGGACTTGATCGGACGGGGAATGATGTCACCGCGGGGGTTGGCCACCAGACCGCGGATCGCCGCGATCTGTCGAACCTGCATCATGTTTCCGCGTGCACCCGATCCCACCATCATCTCGATGGGGTTGTACTTCACCTCCTTGAGTTCTCGCTCGAGGCTGGCCCGAACCTCTTCGGTCGCTGAGGTCCAGATCTCCACTTCCTTCTGGCGGCGCTCACCATCGGTGATGATGCCGCGGCGGAACTGGGTCTCGACCCGCTCGGCCTCGCCCTCGTAACGCTCGAGGATGTCGGCCTTGTCCGGCGGGGTACGCACGTCGTCGATCGAGATCGTGAGACCCGAGATCGAGGCGTACTTGTAGCAGATGTCTTTGATGCGATCGAGGCTCGCCGCCACTTCGTGGGTGGGGTACTCATCGGACAGATCGCGCACGATCCGGCCGAAGTCGCCCTTCTTCACCGCCGAGTTCACGTACGGGAAGTCACCGGGAAGAGTGGAGTTGAACAGCGCGCGACCAGCGGTGGTCGTCAGGTACCCGTCCTCGCTCGCCAGCTCTTCGGTGTGCCAGATGATCGGCTCGTGCAGGTTCACCGCGCCGAGGGCGAGCGCCTTCTCGATCTGGTGCAGGTGCTTGAAATGCGGGGCTGGCCGGTCGTGGCCGGGCTCGCGGAGCTCGGTGAGGTAGTAGCCACCGATGATCATGTCCTGGCTGGGCACCGTCATCGGACGCCCGTCGGCCGGTGACAGGATGTTGTTGGCCGACAACATCAGCACCCGCGCCTCGGCCTGGGCCTCGGACGACAAGGGCAGATGGACCGCCATCTGGTCGCCGTCGAAGTCGGCATTGAACGCTGCGCACACGAGCGGGTGGATCTGGATGGCCTTGCCCTCGACGAGCACCGGCTCGAAGGCCTGGATACCGAGGCGGTGAAGGGTGGGAGCGCGGTTGAGAAGAACCGGGTGCTCCTTGATCACTTCTTCGAGCACGTCCCAGACCTGGCTGCGACGCCGCTCGACCATCCGCTTGGCCGACTTGATGTTCTGAGCGATCTCCTGATCGACCAGCCGCTTCATCACGAAGGGCTTGAACAACTCGAGGGCCATCAGCTTGGGCAGACCACATTGGTGCAGGCGCAACGTGGGACCCACCACGATGACCGAGCGGCCCGAGTAGTCGACGCGCTTGCCGAGCAGGTTCTGACGGAAGCGCCCCTGCTTGCCCTTGAGCATGTCGGAGAGCGACTTGAGTGGCCGGTTGCCCGGTCCGGTCACCGGACGACCGCGGCGGCCGTTGTCGAACAAAGCGTCGACGGCCTCCTGAAGCATGCGCTTCTCGTTGTTCACGATGATCTCGGGCGCACCGAGATCGAGCAGACGCTTGAGACGGTTGTTCCGGTTGATGACCCGGCGATACAGGTCGTTGAGGTCCGAGGTGGCGAACCGGCCACCGTCGAGCTGCACCATCGGGCGCAGCTCGGGCGGGATCACCGGAACGGCGTCGAGGATCATCGCCCGCGGGTCGTTGATGCGCCGGCCGTGCTCGTCGCGACGGTTGAACGCAGTGAGGATCTTCAGCCGCTTGATGGCCTTCTGCTTGCGCTGGGCCGACAGTGGCTTGCGGCCGTCCGCTGCGTCGATCGCTTCGCGGAGGAGGATCTCCTCTGCGTCGAAGTCGACCCGCTCCATGAGCTGTGCGATCGCCTCCGCGCCCATCCCGCCCTCGAAGTACTCGCCGTAGCGGTCCTCGAGCTCACGCCACAGCAGCTCGTCCTCGAGGATCTTGCGGCCGTGGAGATCCTTGAACTCGTCGAACACCCGCTGAACGAGCTCGAGTTCCTCGGTGTATTCGGTGCGAAGGGCCTCGACGTCTTTCTCCGCATCGCGGCGACGAGCCTTCAGGTCCTTCTCCTTGGCGCCGTCCTTCTCGAGCTCGCCGAGCTCGGCTTCGAGCTCCTGGAAGCGGCGCTCGATCTCGACGTCGCGTTCCTTTTCGATCTCGTCGAGCTCCTCGCGCATCTCGGCTTCGAGACGCGGCAGGTCCTCGTGGCGCTTGTCGTCGTCGACCCAGGTGACCAGGTTGGCGGCGAAGTAGATCACCCGCTCAAGCTGCTTGGCCTTGAGCTCCTCTTTGATCTCCAGACCGGTGAGGAGATAGGCGAGCCAGCTGCGGGTACCGCGCAGGTACCAGATGTGAACGACGGGAGCGGCGAGCTCGATGTGGCCCATTCGCTCGCGGCGCACCTTGGATCGGGTCACCTCGACGCCGCAGCGCTCACAGATGATGCCCTTGAAACGGACACGCTTGTACTTGCCGCACGCGCACTCCCAGTCCTTGGTGGGACCGAAGATCTTCTCGCAGAAGAGCCCGTCTTTTTCAGGCTTGAGCGTGCGGTAGTTGATGGTCTCGGGCTTCTTGACTTCGCCGTTTGACCACGTGCGGATGGCATCGGCGGTGGCCAGGCCGATGCGGATGTCGGAGAACTCGTTGACGTCGATCATGTGACTGTGCTTTCTGGGGGCCTCTTCGCTCGCTTCGCCGGCGGCGTTCGACTCCCGGGTGCTTTCTGTCTGGGGTGGACGGGACGGGGATGTGGCTCGCGCTACACCCGTTGTCTCCGCAGCTCGTCCTCTTCGTCTGTTCCTCGTTCGGGCCTGCTGATGTCGATCCCGAGGCTCTCCTCGGCGCGGAAGACGTCCTCGTCGAGACCCTGCATGTCGATCTCATCGCCGGCGAGGCTCATCACCTCGACGTTGAGACACAAGGCCTGCATCTCTTTGATGAGCACCTTGAAGCTCTCGGGGATACCGGGCTCGGGGATGTTCTCGCCCTTGACGATCGCCTCGTAGACCCGCACGCGGCCGAGCACGTCGTCGGACTTGATCGTCAGCAGCTCCTGCAGGCAGTAGGCGGCGCCGTATGCCTCGAGTGCCCACACTTCCATCTCACCGAAGCGCTGGCCGCCGAACTGGGCCTTACCGCCGAGCGGCTGCTGGGTGATCATCGAGTACGGGCCCGTGGAGCGGGCGTGGATCTTGTCGTCGACGAGGTGGGCCAGCTTCAAGATGTAGCTGTAGCCCACCATGATCGGCTGGTCGTAGGCATCGCCGGTGCGGCCGTTGTAGAGCTGGGCCTTGCCGGCCGATGTCATCAGCCGGTCGCCGGTGATGGACTCGGGCCGAAGCTTGACCAGCGCCTGCTGGATCGTGGGGTGGGCGCCGGAGGCCTCGACTTCGTCCCAGTTGGCGCCGTCGAAAACCGGCGTCGAGATGAACACCGACGGCTCGGTGCGCGGGCGGGTCTTGCGCTCGCCGTTGCTGACCGGTTCGTTGCCGACCATGTCCCCCTCGTGCTCCCAGCCCCAGCGGGCGGCGTAGCCGAGGTGCGCTTCGAGCACCTGACCCACGTTCATCCGGGACGGAACCCCGAGCGGGCTCAAGATGATGTCGACGGGGGTGCCGTCGGCCATGTACGGCATGTCCTCGATGGGGAGGATCTTGGAGATCACGCCCTTGTTGCCGTGACGACCGGCCAGCTTGTCGCCCACGCTGATCTTGCGCTTCTGGGCCACGTAGACCCGAACCAGCTGGTTGACGCCAGGCGGCAGCTCGTGCTGGTCGTCGCGGCTGAACACCTTGATGTCGGTGACCACGCCGTTCTCGCCGTGGGGGACCTTGAGGCTGGTATCGCGAACCTCGCGGGCCTTCTCGCCGAAGATGGCGCGCAGCAACCGCTCCTCGGGCGTGAGCTCGGTTTCGCCCTTCGGCGTCACCTTGCCGACGAGCACATCGCCGGGACCCACCTCAGCGCCTACGCGGATGATGCCGCGCTCGTCGAGGTCGGCCAGGACCTCTTCGCTCAGGTTGGGAATGTCCCGGGTGATCTCCTCGGGGCCGAGCTTGGTGTCACGGGCATCGATCTCGTACTCGTGGATGTGGATCGACGTGAGCACGTCGTCCTTCACGAGACGCTCCGACAGGATGATCGCGTCCTCGAAGTTGTAGCCCTCCCAGACCATGTAGGCCACGAGGAGGTTCTTGCCGAGCGCGAGCTCGCCCTGATCGGTCGAGGGGCCGTCGGCGAGGATGTCGCCGGCCTTCACCTTCTGGCCCTCGACGACGAGGGGCTTCTGGTTGATGCAGGTGTCCTGGTTGGACCGGCGGAACTTGAGGAGGCGGTGGTGCTGCTTCCCGGCGTTCTTGTAGTCCATCAAGATGTGGTCGCCGGTCACCTCGGTGACCGTGCCGTCTTCGCGGGCGAGCACCATGTCGGCAGCGTCGAACGCAGCGCGCGCCTCGATGCCTGTGCCGATGTACGGCGCTTCGGCACGCAGCAGAGGCACGGCCTGTCGCTGCATGTTGGCGCCCATGAGCGCGCGGTTGGCGTCGTCATGCTCGAGGAACGGGATGAGACCCGTCGCGACCGAAATGATCTGCTTCGGCGAGACGTCCATCAACTGGACTTCGTCTGCCGGCACGTAGCTGATCTCGGTGGTGGCGGCGAAGTAGGTATCGCGCTCCATCTGGAGCTTGAGGTCCGCGAGGCTCGCACCCTGCGGGCTCTTGCGCACGAGCACCCTCGGGTTGCGGAAGGTGCCGTCGGGGTTGAGCGGCGCGTTGGCCTGCGCCACCACGAACTCTTCCTCTTCGTCTGCGGTGAGGTAGCGGATGTCCTCGGAGACCTTGCCGTCGTTCACCATCCGGTACGGCGATTCGATGAAACCGAACTCGTTGACCCGGGCGAAGGTGGCGAGGCCACCGATGAGGCCGATGTTGGGGCCCTCCGGGGTCTCGATCGGACACATCCGGCCGTAGTGGCTGAAGTGGACGTCGCGCACTTCGAAGCCGGCTCGCTCACGACTGAGGCCACCTGGGCCCAGAGCGGAGAGACGGCGGCGGTGGGTGAGACCCGACAGCGGGTTCACCTGGTCCATGAACTGGCTCAGCTGCGAGGTTCCGAAGAACTCCTTGATCGCTGCGACCACGGGGCGGATGTTGATGAGCGTCTGGGGCGTGATCGCCTCGACGTCCTGGGTGGTCATGCGCTCGCGCACCACCCGCTCCATCCGGCTCAGGCCGATCCGAACCTGGTTCTGGATCAGCTCGCCCACGCTGCGGATGCGGCGGTTGGCGAAGTGGTCCTGGTCGTCCAGCCGGTAGCCGGGCTGGGCATCCGCGAGGTGCAGCAGGTAAGTCGTCGCTGCGAGGACCTCGGCCCGCGACAGCACGGACGACTCGAGATCGGGCTTGTCGAGATCGAGCCCGAAGAGCTCCTCGAGCCGGTCGAGCTCGGGGCCCAGCTTCTTGTTGAGCTTGTAGCGACCCACCTTGGAGAGCGAGTAGCGGCGCTCTTCGAAGAAGGCGTTGTTGAAGTAGTTGGCCGCGGCTTCGGCGGTGGGCGGCTCGCCGGGGCGGGCGCGCTTGTAGATCTCGATCAGCGACTCTTCCTGGGTGGGAGCGATGTGCTGATCCTTCTCCCACTGCCCCTCGAGGAAGTCGAAGTGCTGCACGAACCGCTCGAGGAAGCCCGGCTCGTTCTCCTCGTCGTAGCCGAGGGCCCGGAGCAGGGTGAAGATGCTGAGGCGACGCTTGCGCGCCACACGGGTGCCGGCGGTGACGTCCTTGCCGGGCTTGTGCTCGACGTCGAACTCGATCCACTCCCCCCGGTAGGGGTGGATCGTGCCCGTGACGAGCTGATGCTTTGACATGTTGCGCAGGCGATAGCGCTCGCCCGGCTGGAAGATCACGCCGGGGCTGCGCACCAGCTGGCTCACCACGACTCGCTCGGTGCCGTTGATGATGAAGGTGCCCTTGTCGGTCATCATCGGGAAGTCCCCCATGAAGACCGTCTGCTCCTTGATCTCCCCTGTCGAGGAGTTCATGAAGCGGGCGCGGACGAAGATCGGCGCGGAGAAGGTCATGTCCTTCTCCTTGCACTCCTCCACCGAGAACTTCGGCGGGGGACGCAGGTCCTCGTCGTCGGGATCGAACTCCAGCTCCAAGCGCAGCGAACCGGTGAAGTCGCTGATGGGGCTGATGTCGGCGAAGGTCTCAGCGAGACCCACATCGAGGAACCGCTCGAAGCTGGCCCTCTGGATTGCGATCAGGTCTGGAAGATCAAGAACCTCGTCAAGATTGGCAAACGAATACCGTTCCCGGGCGGCGCGAGACGACAACGGGCTCTCCTCGAGTATTCAAACCGACCGCTGGCCACGGACGGCGTATTTGGGGGCGCGCAGGGGCTGAGGTCGAAATCCAAAAGAGACGACACCAGAGCCACGACAGCATCCAGACTATCCCGGCGAGCACAAGCTCACAAACCGGGCACGCAAAGAACGCGTGCCGATGGCACGCGGAGAACGTTACGGAACGATCGGGCCCATGTAAAGCCTGGGCCTCCGAGAACGCGAACGTGCCCCAGGCCGGAGCCCGGGGCACGTGCGTTGAGCGAGGTGAACGCCTCTTAGTTCAATTCGACGGTGGCGCCGGCGCCCGCTGACACTCCGTTCGCCACGGAGGCCGAGGACGCCGGCGAACCTTCGCCGACTATTTCAGTTCGACGGTGGCGCCGGCGCCCTCGAGCGCCTCCTTGGCCTTTTCGGCCTCGTCCTTGGCGACACCTTCGAGGATCGGCTTGGGAGCCGACTCCACGAGATCCTTGGCCTCCTTGAGGCCGAGGCTCGTGAGGCCGCGCACCTCCTTGATGACCTGGATCTTCTTGTCGCCAGCGCCGGTGAGGACGACGTCGAACTCGTCCTTCTCCTCCTCGGCACCGCCACCCGCATCGCCGCCGCCACCGGCAGCAGCCATCATCACGGGAGCCGCAGCCGCGGCCGTGACGTCGAACTTCTCTTCGAACGCCTTCTTCAGTTCAACCAGCTCGAGGACGGACATGTTGCCGATCGCCTCGAGAATCTCATCAGTGCTCATTGTGTGTACTTCCTTCAAAAATCAGTCGTCTGCGTCTGCGCCGCCTTCGGCGGACACTTCCTCAGCGGGTGTTGTCTCAGCAGAAGCCTCCACAGCTTCGGCGGATACTTCCTCAGCGGGTGTTGTCTCAGCAGGAGCGTCTTGCTCTGCGGTGTGAGGTGCATCGTCGGCGGCTGCCTCCTCTGCGGGGGCTTCCTCGACGAGTGCTGCTTCGGCGGTTTCCTCGCCGCCTTCGGCTGTGCCCTCGCCGCCTTCGGCTGTGCCCTCGCCGCCTTCGGCTGTGCCCTCGCCGCCTTCGGCTGTGCCCTCGCCGCCTTCGGCTGTGCCCTCGCCGCCTTCGGCTGTGCCCTCGCCGCCTTCGGCGGATTCGGGGCGGTCGCCCTTGTCGGACAGCGCCTGGAGCAGGCCGCTCACCTCGGACAGCAGGTTGTTCATCATCGATGCGATCTGCTGCATCGGGGCAGCAAGACCAGCAGCCAGCTGCGACAGCAGCTCCTCGCGCGACGGCAGCTCAGCCAGTTCCCTGACCTGTGCCTCGTCGAGAAGACCACCAGACAGCAACCCGCCCTTGATCACAAGAGCGTCGTTGGCCGATGCGAACTCCTTCAGTGCCTTGGCCGCAGCCGACGCGTCGCTGTCGACGAACGCCAATGCGGTGGGGCCATACAGCAGCTCCTCCAGCCCCTCGGGGGCCGAATCGACGACAGCTCGGCGGACCAGGGTGTTCTTGTAGATCTTGTAGGTGGTGCCTGCCTCGCGCAGCGCGCGGCGCAGGTCCGCCATCTGACCCACATCGAGACCCCGGTACTCGGTGACCAAGACGGCGTCAGACTCATCGAACCGCTCTCGCAGTTCGTCGACGATCGCCACTTTGTCCGCTCGCGGTTCTCGTTCCATGTTCACCTCCTCTCGGATGTCTCGGTGCTCGCAGTTGCGAACACCGGCACCCGAGGCGCACACCACAAGCGGGTGCGACAGGGAACAGGGTCCGCCTCGTCGGGCGGGCACCGGAAGGTGCCGCTTACGGCCAGAAGGCCACCGGAGGTCTACGGCGAGCAGAAAAGATCGGTTGTCAGCGCTGCAGGGTAACGGCCGCGCGTGCCGCTCCCAAGTTCGATCAGCCGATCAACCGGTACACGTTGCCCGAATCGTCGCGCAGCAGTTGTCCGACGTCGGCCGCGGGCACCACGAGCAGTTGGTCGGTGGGGGCGACCTCGGCGGTCCAACCAGCCGGCAGTGCGAGGGCCGCCGTCGCATCACTGGAGAGCCACGCGTCGAGCGCGACGTCGACGTCGCCGACGGCAACCGACCGGAGCACCCATCGGGCGCCATTGTCGTCGGTGAGCACGAGGATCGGCTGCCCGGGTCCGAACCAGAGCTCGGGGAGTTGGGCAGCGTCGACCGGCTCGTAGGGGGGCGCGTCGGAGAGGTCGGCCGACACCGGAACCGGTCGGACCCGCACCTCGCCCACTTTGCGCGCCGCCCCGATCTCGGCGCGATGGACCAGTCGGTCGCTGACCCAGACCCAGCGAGACGACGCGACGGCGTCAGCCGCCGAGCCGAGCTCCTCAAATCCATCCCGGTGGCATGGGCCGATGCCGAGCGTCGACCAGGAGCCGTCTGCGGTCTCGACGTCGCAGTACGCGGCGCCGCGAATGTTGCTGACAGCGAACGACTCGTCGGAGTCACCGATCGGACCGGGGGCTGAGAGGAAATCGAGCAGCAGATCGCTCACGAGGTCCGGCACGATGTTGGGCAACCAGTGATTTACGCTCTGAACCACTTCGAACCGGAAGTCCCGACCTCCCAGCGGTGGCGTCAAGAAGGCCGGGTCGGGTCCAAGCGGGGCGTCGTCGGTCGACCAGAGGAACATCGTCGGCACCAGCGACCGCCCTGGCGCGACGTACGTCGCGCTGAAGCTGGCCCGGTACCACTCGGTTGCGGCGTGGATCGCACGCCACTCGCCGAGAACCTCGAGCTCGCCCGCAACTTGCTCGTCGGTGAGCTGCGCTTCTGCCCACGTCTCCCGCAGCGCGGCGGCGTCGTCGGCCAACAGGTCGTCGGCCGCCGAGAGGCTGGTGAGGGCCACCACGTACTCGGACCGGGCGGCCTGGTCGCTCTCAGGGTCGAACAGAGCGGCACCGAGCGCGGAGGGGTGCGGGTTCGAGATCGATGTCATCGAGAGGAGCCGGTCGAACTCGCTGGCCGCGAGCTCCCACGCCGCCGCCCCTCCGAAGTCGTGGCCGACGAGATGGAACGTGTCGACGCCCAACTCGTCAACCATCGCCATGGTGTCCGCGGCCACCTCGTCGAGGGTGTACGCCTCGGTGCCCGTCGGTTGAGCACCTGGGGAGTAGCCGCGCTGGTTCGGAGCCACGACGCGATATCCCGCCGCGGCAAGTGCCTCGATCTGCGGCCGCCACATCGCTGCGGTCTGCGGGAATCCGTGGAGCAGAACCACCAGCTCACCGTCGGGGGCGCCCGCCGCGAGCGCATCGAACACGAACCCGCGAGCTTCGATCTGGATCTCGACGATCTCGTGCGCTGGCGCCTCAGCGGCGTCGGTGTTGCGTTCCTCGGCCGTAGACCCTGCGCTCACTTCGGGCGCGTCCGCCCGATCTGGCTCTGTTGTCGCAACCGGCTCGGCGCCGTCCGAGCCGCCGCCACAGGCGGCCGCCGCACACACGAAAACAACCAGAATCCACCAAGCCCGCGCAACCATGGGGCGACGCTAGCCCGAGAAGGCAGGCAGGGGTGCCGTCACCTCTCGTGCCGTGGCATTCCGCAGACGACTGCGGCCCGCCAGGGCCGACGAAGGATTGCGGGGAGTGTCAGACGTCCAAGGTGCCGGGGTCGATCTTGACGCTCGGGCCCATGGTGGAGCTCACGGTGACCTTCTTGACGTAGCGGCCCTTCGCCGAAGCGGGACGGGCTCGCTCGATCTCGTCCATCACGGCGCGCAGGTTGCTCGCCAGATCGGTCGCGTCGAAGCTGGCCTTGCCGATCGCGAGCTGCACGTTGCCGTACCGGTCGGTGCGGTACTCGACCTTGCCGCCCTTGAACTCCCCGACCGCCTTGCCCACGTCGGTGGTGACGGTGCCCGACTTGGGGTTGGGCATCAGACCACGCGGGCCGAGCACGCGACCGAGCTTGCCGACGACCGGCATCATGTCCGGGGTCGCGATCGCGAGATCGAAGTCGAGGAAGCCGCCATCGACACGCTCGGCAAGCTCCTCGCCACCGACCACGTCGGCACCGGCCGCTTCGGCCTCCGCGGCCGCATCGCCCTGAGCGAAAACGGCCACCCGCACGTCGGCACCGGTCCCCGACGGCAACGCAACGGTGCCGCGCACCATCTGGTCGGCCTTGCGGGGATCCACGCCGAGTCGGATCGCGATTTCGACGGACTCGTCGAAGTTCGCGCTCGCCAGGCTCTTCACCAGCTCCATCGCCGCATCGGGGTCGTGGAACATCTGCCGGTCGTAACGACGGGTTGCGTCGTCGTACTTCTTGCCACTCATGCTGGTCGCCTTTCAGCTGCCTCTGTGAACCGAATCCCCGGGGCGAGGTCCTCCCAAGGGGGTGTGTTGCGCCACACATCGTGGCGCGAAGTCTCAGTACCCTTCGACCTCTATGCCCATCGAGCGGGCGGTGCCGGCCACCTGAAGCTTGGCTGCCTCGATGTCGTTGGCGTTGAGGTCGGGCATCTTCACGTTCGCGATCTCCACGAGCTGCGCCGCGGTGATGCTCGCGACGGTCTCGCGGCCCGGGTTGTTGGCGGCCTTGTCGAGGCGAGCCGCCTCACGCAACAGGACAGACGTCGGCGGCGTCTTGGTGATGAACGTGAAGGAACGATCCTCGAAGATCGTGATCTCCACAGGGATGATCGTGCCGCGCTGACCTTCGGTCTGCGCGTTGTAGGCCTTACAGAAGTCCATGATCGCCACGCCGTGGGGGCCGAGCGCGGTGCCGACCGGCGGCGCAGGGGAGGCCTGGCCGGCGGGGATCTGGATCTTCACGAGGGCGGCGACCTTCTTCTTCGCCATTTCGGTTCACTCCGGGGGTGGGGCCCAGGCCGCGACGG
>Ga0209992_10002532_pt1 | contig 16538 bp, 8 predicted proteins | sample 2SBtaG_2_FD_182564 | JGI IMG/M metagenome (GOLD analysis project Ga0209992, IMG submission 182564) | Deep subsurface microbial communities from Kolumbo volcano to uncover new lineages of life (NeLLi) - 2SBTROV12_ACTIVE470 metaG (SPAdes)... | ecosystem: Environmental > Aquatic > Marine > Volcanic... | reverse complement strand
GTCCGCGCTCCCGGACTTGAACCGGGGACATCCTGATGGCTGCCAAATACAACCGTTGTATTTACGAGTCTACAGTCAGGCACTCTGCCAACTGAGTTAAGCACGGGCAAGCCGCCGAGTGCCCTCTCTCATTTGACTATTTCTCGCCGCAATTCATTTTCTATTCACTCCCTTACACACATAAGTGTCTAGCCAAACCTAACTTTTCGGTTGTGGGAAATTATTATTCTTCTCAGGTTTATTCTGTTTATGGCCCTCAGGATGGGGTCAAGAATCGCCCTTTACAGGTGAGCACTGACCGACAACCGTTTATACCCTTGAAGTAGCGAGTTAGAGTCTGTAGGTAGTGAGAACGGTGAAGTCCATGGATGGGGGGCAGAGCGCGGCAAGTGGTGAGGACTACAGTGGAATCATTGATGAAATACGCAAGGACGTTGACACTGGTCCAACAACAACACTTCTAGATGATGAATTGGGTGCATATGGGGTTCCAAATCCTCGCCTCCTGATTTGTGGTTGTGGTGGTTCTGGAAATAACACGATGAACAGGATAACTCACTTGGGTGTTGAGGGTGCAGTTACTGTTGCAATCAATACTGACAAGCAACATCTTGACCACACACGTGCAATGCAGAAGTTGCTAGTTGGCAGACACATTACTCGCGGCCTTGGCGCTGGTGGCGACCCGAGTATGGGGCGTAAATGTGCAGAAGCAGGCCGCGATGTCATCTCAAAAATTGTTCACAACGCCGATTTAGTTTTCATCACTGCTGGGCTTGGAGGTGGAACAGGAACTGGAATTGCGCCAGTGGTTGCTGATGAAGCAAAGCGAGCAGGCGCATTGGTTGTAGCGATTGTGACGACCCCATTCCATGTTGAAAGAAGACAGCGTATGCAACGGGCGCTTGAAGGCTTGGAACAATTACGCAAAACCTGCGATGCTGTTTTGGTTTTAGATAATAATCGCCTTCTTCATTATGTGCCGAATCTTCCACTAGATGAGGCATTCAGCATAATGGATCAATTAATTGCAGAAATCGTGAAGGGAATCACCGAGACAATTACATTGCCTTCACTAATCAATCTTGATTTCGCAGATGTCAGAACCATCATGGAAGATGGTGGCGTTACAATGATGCTCTATGGAGAGTCTGACCGTGGGGCAGAGGAAGTTGTCCATGAAGCGATGAATCACCCACTACTCGATATTGATGTGGCGGGTGCGACAGGTGCGCTCATCCATGTAACGGGTGGACCATACATGACTCTCGAACAGGCTAGCCAGGTGGTTGACCTCATGACGAGCCGAATCGCTCCCGATGCGAATGTGATTTGGGGTGCGCGCCAGGACCCAGGATTTGGTGATACCATCAAAGTGATGTCAATTATCACAGGTGTCGCAAGAGACAGACTGTTGGAAGAACAGATGAGTGCAGATAAGTTGGGTGAAGCACTTGGCTTAGCACAACAAAGTGGTGCTGGCAGTAAATTTGGCTTCCAGCGCTTCGATTAATCGGTGTTTAGTTTCATTGATAGACATAGTTTCACCTGCAAGTTTTGCTTCTAATTGATGGCTTCTTCAAATAGGGTGGGGAATCACACCTCTTGCCGCTTAAGGTAGGAGGGAGAAAGAGACATGGAGAATGACACAAGAACAACCGTTCAAATCGCAGATGCTTCGGGGCATGCTGAGATGGAGCTAACCAAGGCTGAGACAATGGATGTAATCGCACAGAACCAAGGTGCATGGATATTCGCAGGAAACCAGCTAGTACAGCCGGCTGCCCTCGAACAAGCAAACTGGGCTGATGTAGGCACTGTACGGGTGATGCCACCAATGGTTGGAGGCCACATCTGAACACTAACAAGACAAGCTAACACGTTGGGTCGGGGGCACACGTCCCCGGCCCAGCACTAAAAATTACTAATTTTAATTGAGGCGAACCGCTGATAAAGGGGCAGTAGGTCGGCGAGGCGCTAAGGAGGACTTGAGTATGTCAAAAGGGACGTCACACCATCTTCGCGAAACTTGGAAAAGGCCGAAGGAAAATCTTCCTTCTGACTACCGACGTGAGCGCATGACAAAGTGGCGCCAAGAGCCTGTTTTCCAGCGAATCCCGAAGCCAACACGTATTGATGCTGCCCGGAGAGTAGGATACCGAGCAAAGCAAGGAATCACAGTGGTTCGCACTCGAATACGCCGAGGTGGCTTGCGCAAGTCTAAGATTAATGCAAAGCGCAAGCCGTCAAAGATGGGTATGCGTAAAATCACCATGGCAAAATCCACTCAGCGCTTGGCTGAGGAACGTGTTGGAAAGAAGTATCCAAACATGGAAGTCTTGAACTCCTACTGGGTTGGTCAAGATGGCAAGCAAAAATTCTTTGAAGTAATTCTAGTGGATCCAAACCATCCAGTAATCAAGGCTGACAAGCAATTGAGTTGGGTTGGAAATAGCCGACACCGTGGCCGAGCCCACCGTGGAAAGACCAGTGCTGGTAAGCGAGGTCGCGGATTGTACAACAAAGGTAAGGGTGCTGAGAAATTACGCCCAAGTTTGAAGGCTAACCTAAACCGTGGCAAATAACTGAGTTTGACTTAACTCAGCGGCAACTTTGATTGACCTTGACCATTCGTTGTGTTACAATGGCGGAGGCATTAGTCACGACTTTGCGTGGGCTTCCAGTTTTTCTTCCAGACGGAAGAAGACTAGGAATTGTTCATGATACTGTTATCGAAGTCGACCATTGGTCAACTTCTCACCTCTTTGTAGTAGATTGTCCTGAAGAACTAGTGGCTGGAGGAGTCCATGTTGCCATTCCTTGGCATTGGGTTAGAGGCATTGAAGATGTGGTAATTCTTCGCTGGTTCCCACCTACGCCGATACCTGAAGACCCCGTGAACCATTGATGAGGGGTGAGCCCCTCGGAGGGTCCGGTCACCATGTTTGAACTGCACGTGTTGGGTACCTCGTCGGCCCGTTTTTCACATGACCGTGCCGTTTCAGGGTCATTTCTTATGACGCCTGGTGGTGCAGTTTTGATAGATTGTGGGGAAGGGATGCAAAAGCGCCTCCTTGACCAAAATAAATCCTTGAAGAGAAGCGGTTTACAGATTCGAAGTAGGATGGCTAAAGTCAGAACAATTTTGTTCACACATGGTCATCTTGACCATTGTTGGGGATTGTTGCCGATGTTGCATACAATGTCATTGGATGGACGCACTGAACCACTTACTATTATCGCCCCGACCAGCCAGAAGGCTGTTGCGTGGGCGCTGCAAAACCCTGGTGATTCACCACCCATAGAGAGTGGAGTAGATTCCACTGATCTAGCAATCCTATTCCAACAATGGCAATCTCTAGGTTCCAAAGACGATGATTTTGGTTTCAAAATAGATTGGGTGCTTCTACCAATTGACCAGCGTTCACCCTTCATTTCTCCAGTTCAGCCCCTTGACGGTGTTGAACTTACGGTCGTTCCTACTGAACATGGGATTCCATCATGTGGTTGGCAAATTACAACTAATGCATCAATGGGGAAATTTGACCGCGCTAAGGCAGATTCGCTGTCTCTTACTACTGAACAGGTTGCTACACTTGCAAGTGGGCAAGATATCACAACAGATTCAGGGACACTGGTGGCAAAAGATTTCCGTGGTGAAGTGAAACCTAGACGTTCTGTCCTCATCTCAGGAGACACAGTAGGAGGTGTGGAAGCATTTGGTGAACTCTCAACTCCCCCTGATTTACTGTTACACGAGGCAACTTTCCTAGAGTACAAAGCAGAAAAGGCAAAATTGTACAATCATTCAACTACGCACGATGCAGCGCGACATGCTAAAGATTCTGGCAGTCAAGTGTTAGCATTGACTCATTATAGTTCAAGTGTTGATGACATTTCTGTTGTCCAAGATGAAGCCCAAGAGTTGCATAAAAGGTCAATTGCCTGCAGTGATGGCGATGTTTTTACGATTTCGAGGGACGGTGAAATCACTGTCCACAGGCGTTGCGAAGAGTGGAAAAATTACTCTCTGTGAGGGTTTGATGTGGTTGCACCCGAAAGGTGAACTCTTGAAAGGGAGAACATCGGCACAACTTATGATGCGTTGGAGTGTAGCGGTCTCAGTTGCCCTTCTGATGCTACTAGGCAGCATTGTTCCGACAACAATTTCAAATGACCTTGATTTGCATAATATCAATCAGCAAGCAGGCGCTAAAGACCCACCTTGTCCAGCAACAAATGTCAGTAGTTTGCCACCAATGGTAAGCCTTGGGGACCAAACCTGTTTACAAGTCTCATTGGGAACTCTAGCGCCAGGCACTTTAGTTTCCATTGATGCATCGGTGGCAAATAATTCAGCAGATTTACTATTCTTTGCAGCAAATTCTGTCGGCACCTATCTCAACGGTCAATCCTACAGAACTCCAGCAATCTGGGAAGCCGATGCATCGGTGGAGTCACTTTCAGGCGATGCAGAATGGCATTGGGAAGTTCCAACAGAGCGTTCTGAAACAGCATGGTTTTTGATCCTTGATAATCTTGCACATGCAGGAGACCAAGGCAACGGAGGACAGGGTGGCGGTGAAACAAATATCACAATTTCAGTTACTTTCCCGATTATGTCATACTGGACTCTAATTGATTCACTTCAAGTTCTTGCTCCGGGGAGCCATGTCGCTCTCTTAGGTCCTACAGAACTAACTCTTGACACGGGTACACAGGTCTCAATAACAGCCCTTCCTCTCTCGGGTGTGGGTGATTTATTCATTCTAACTGAGTCTCAGAAAGATACCTACTTGTTAGGAGGTGGTGGTGCATTTTGGGTGCCAGGAACTCAAATGCTTTCAATTTCAACAGCCACTTCTCAACCATGGACAGTTCCATCTGATTTAGCAGGAGAACCTCTCTATTTGTTTTTGGATAATGAGGCCGGGCCAACAGGTGGAGGAGATGGTTCGTCACCCTTGAGGATTACAGTTAGTGTCACCTTGTTGCCAGTATTGAATCCGGTAATATCTAGCGGTGATGATTTGACCGATGTTGATGTGAAAGAACAGGTTAGTTTTGACGTTGAATCTACTCCCAATTTATCACAGCAGGCTGATTTGAGTCAAACTGAATGGGATTTTGATGGGGATGGAACCATTGATGCTACTGGCGAATCAGTTACAACATCTTTCTTAAGTCCGGGCAATCGTTCTGTTCAAGCAATAATTAACGGGCCTGATGGCAGAACTAGTAGCAATACAATTGCCGTATCGGTGAAGGATTCTACAAATCCTAACTCTTCGATTCTAGGTTCTGATACTTGGCAGAGGGATGTCGGTGCTAATTTCACATTAACATCTACATCGATTGATAATTGGCAAATTATTAGAGAAGAATGGCGGGTTGATGGAATTCTAGTTTCATCCTTCACAAATTCACTTCCTTCATCATTCACACACTCGATTAACACTACAGGTGAACATATAGTCGAGTTAACTGCAGTAGATGGTGCCAACAATATTGACGCCACTGTTGTCACAATTATTGTCAGAGATGGTACCAAACCAGTAGTAGGTGACATTGTTGCTGCTGACACAGTTATGGCTGGCACTTCAATGACATTCAGTGTGAATGCGACTGACCCTGAATCAGAGCAGTTAGCATATGCTTGGGATTTTGATAAAGAGGTTGATTCTAGCGGGGACAGTGTGACAGGAAACGATATTGACGCAACCGGTTCTACAGTTGCTTGGACTTTCAATACTGCAAAACCGACTTACATTACCGTGACAGTTACTAATGATGCTAACCTATCAAAAACCGTTCAGATTCTAGTCGATGTTGAGGTGAACCCAGCCGCTGTAAGCGGGTCATCATCTCCACTTGATAGTGTAGTCCCATTCATCATTTTAGTAGTGATAGTGGTACTTGGTGGCGGTGGCTGGTTTGCCTGGAAAAAGCGTAAAGAAGTGCTACACGAAGAAGCAGTTGCTCTTGCCCAAGCTGCCTCAGAAGAAGAGGCTCAAGAACCAGAACCCGAACGCGATGACCAACTCACAATGTACGCGCCATCGGGTTCACAATCGGGAGGTTATGGTGGTGGAGGCGATGCAAGTATCGCCGCACTAGCCGGAACTGGTTACTCACGTGGTGTAGTTTCCGAAGATGCTCTTGCTGCGTTTGGCGAGGATGATGATGAACCAGCAGCCGTCGATGAAAAAGACCCAATCCTAGATGACCTAGATTTCTTGCGAAGTAAAGACGCAAAACCTGAACCTAAAGTTGCAAAGCCTAAGGCCGAACCATCGACAGAAAAACCAGAAGGAAAAGTTGCCAAATCCTCATCTGGAATCGCTCTACCAGATTCTGCCGGAGTGGCTAGGTCCAAACCCTCGGTGCAAACAAAACCAGCGCCCACAGCAAAGCCTGTGGCTGAGCGGGAACCCGAAGTTGTTGGTAGTACAACTGTGAAGGCCTCTTGCCCATCTTGTGAACAGATGTTTGCTGTAGATATGCCAGACGATGTCGAACAGGCTTTGGTCGCATGTCCAAAGTGCGACCAACGAATCCGACTTGAAAAATAAGTTTGAAATCGTCCTCTATGAGGACGAGTAATATTGGCGAATTCAAAAAATACAAGAAATGACTCAATTTTGATTCAATGAACCAAATCGTTCAAGCAACATGAGTGAGTAAATTACACCATGGAGGAGGCAGGCGTCAGATTGTTAGTTGCCGGACCTCGCACAACAGACTCAAAAATGGGGATTTTGATAACACTCATCATTTTACTTCCTTTGATTGCCCCAATTAGTACTTCTTCAGCCGAATTACAAGTCAGTGCTGAGGATTTTGATATTCTTTCCCAACTTGATTTAGCACTTGAAACTAGATCAACCATGGTTGGTAATTCTGCCGTGACAACCTCCGCGAGTAATGCACTTGACCAAGTTCGCCTAGAAGAGAGAGTTAGTGATTCTCATGACCCCCTAGGAAGAATTGACGAGAGCATGTCAAATTTGGTGATGGTTAATTCGACTCCTCCTGAAGCAGTTCACCCAACGCCGTATGAGATGGTCCTCAATCCCGATGAGCACCCAGATGAATGGGCTAACAATATTTGGGGGACCTTATTGACAGCAGATAATTTTGTTATTTGGACTCATTTCAAAACTGATACCGGACAGGAGTATGACCATTATGAAGAGGTTGATTTTTCAGAAACCGGGCTTTTTGCTGGCGGATTAATCGGACTTCTTACCGGCTCAAACCCTTTGCTTCATGAAATATCCATTGATGATGATACCACGAATGACATCGAAGTTGGTTTCACTGTTGACACCTCTCAGAGTGATGGCTGGGGGACTGAAGGTAATCCCCCGACTACCTTGTGGGTGGAACCGACCATTGAATTTTCAGTAGTTGCTCTTGACCCTCAGGCAACTTTGTGGGACCACATTGAATTTCTCGAAGTATCTCTGATGAAACAATTCGCATATTCATTGAATCCACTTGGAGAAGGAGAGAGTTATGTTTGGGTTATTGATAGCAGATTTACTATGATGCCAGAAGATTTCAGTTTGGAAGTAGGTCTTGAGAGATTTTGGTTTGATATTAGTGGGGCGACACTATCCTTCCTTTCAGCATTGATTGGAATCGTTACCGGTCCTATTGATGAAACAGGAATCTCAATCGCATCGGTTGCCGCTCCCTATGCAATTCATGTTGACAATGTTGGGCAGACAGATTGTCCAGATGATTATGATGCCGCAACGATGCACTCTGCTGAATCAGACGTACATCGTTGTACCGTAGGTGTTGGATTTGGTTATGTTCACTTTGACGCACCGGCGAATGCAGGAGACAAAGAAATAAGTGAATTTGCTTACATTGACATTGGAATTCACCCGATTGAAACGAATGTGATTTTACCTTCTGTAATTGATTTGGTTTTGAGAAACGACGATGTTCTCACTACTTCGTTTGGAATGACGGGAGAAGGTGGTTTAGACACAGTCGAGTACTTCGCTGATGAGAGAGCAGACCTTCATTTGCACTTCCACGAGAATCGTTCAAATATGGTCTCAGGGCCAGGTGAACCTTATGGAAATATCACAGATTCTCTTGGTTGGTTGAGAGCGATGCCATCCGGACAATTGCCTTCTGATGAGGTTTCACGGATATTCCGAATGCTTGGAAGTGAATCCGCCCCAGAATTACCCGGTCAAATGCCAGAAAGGGTTTCAATGATACTCGCTATCAAGAATTTCAGCAAAGATACAACTCCAAATAATGCTGACTCCACATTACCAGTTGACCCAACTGACCCACCAAATACGTTGGTTGTCTTATTTGCAACTCAGTCAGTTGCTGAAATTGATTATTATTCTTGGTTCCAACGTGAGGGCGCAATTGATGACCACCGGCGTTTACGTATACATGCAACTGATTTACCAACAGGATTAGTTTTGCAAGGAAGTTTCCAACTAGGTAGTGGTGAGGCTGCGGAAGCGGCAATCGGCAATGCCCAATCTGACCCAATCTCAGCACTCTTAGACGCAACAATTCTCAATATTGTTGATGTATTTATTGACATAGGGAACATCGTGAACAGTATCCCCGAAGCAATAGTAAATATTGTCGGAGGGGATGGAGATGGCACCGGAACAGGTGGCCAAATCTATCTTGACTTTTACACCTCGATTGCAGCAGACCGTCAATTGATGAGCCTTGGAATGGCTCACATAGAATTGGGTTCTAGTGCACAGCCAACTACAGTTGGCCCGCATGTAATTATGGCATCAGACAAAGGGTTGGGTCTGGTAAATGGCAGGCGAGGAATGGTTGAACCGTTGGTACCAGTCGCTGTGAGTATCCAACTTGATGGACTAAAGTCGATACATATCGTTGATGATGAATTAGCAGAACAACAACTTGTTTCCTTGAGGTCAGAGGGTGGTGACCCATTACGATTTATCTATATGGAACACGAATCAAATTCTTTAGAGTCTGAAAGTTACCAGTCAGTCTATGCCTCAAATCAACCAGGCAGTCTTGACCTGTTAGTGAGTGAGGGCAACCTAACGTGGGAAAGTGATAGACGAATTGACGAGATTCTCTACTCCGGGCGCTCAGGACAGCAAAGGCAAGTAGTACTCATTGAGCAGTTCCCTCAAAATTTCACTATGGGGATGGGTTCTACTGTTGATTGGGTGGGCGATACCCCAATTGGTGGAGTAACAATTCAGATGGGTAATGCAACCGATTTGCGAACAATGGATGGCGACCACTTTCAATTCTGGCAAAACATCGATACCAACGAAGCATCTCTATCAGCACATATTAGCGGGATTTCAGAAATTTCCTATTCTCAACCAGTGTTGGAAGGAAGTTCTGGAAGAGATGGGATGCCAACAGCAAGTATTGTTACAGAGGGTGGAACTGATTTGGCAATTATGCTTAGAGATGAAACTGATTGGGATGACCCAACTCTAGGAATTAACGGTGAAATATTACTAAGTCCTTTGCCGGCAAATTTGGAAATTGCAATACCTCCATCTGATGACGACAATTCAATTCCGATGCCTTCTTTCTCGACTGAGAACGGACTTGGTGGAGTCGGGTTCTTCCTCGCTGGATTTTCAGATGTTGGGATTGGTGTCAATGATATTCTCAGTGGCTTTGCAACAAGCCTCACAGGCAATGGTTCAGGTAGCGAAGATTTCTCTGTAGGAATTAATCTTGAAACCGATGCACCATTTGATTTAATCATGGATATTCGCCAAGGAAGTATGCCATTAGAACAACCTGAATGGGTACATGGCATGGCGATGAGAGCAGGGCAGTATGAGAATAGCACAGCATTCCATTTGCTCTCTTGGTTACCAGACCTTCCTCCTCAAACCAATATATTCGTGGAATACACTAACATGAGTGTTCGGGACAAATATCATGTTGATATTGACCTTTCAGGATGGACCCCAATTCGCGAAGAATTCATCATTGACGTGCAAGGTTTTGAGGGTCAAGATTTCGCACTCACAATGTTTGGTTTTGAGATTGGACAACAAACCAGCCTTCAAGTGGAGATGGATTTGGAACGCATTAATGATTTAGCAATCCCAGAAATTCAGTTGACATCTCGTTATGAAATGTCTCATACACTAGACTTTGTTCATGCAATGTTGCTCGACAGACAAGGGGCTACACGCTCTGAGGTTTTACTCAACGATATTCCTCGCTCTGTTGACTTTAACGCTGCACTCGGTCAAAGAGTTCATCTTTCAATGACGGTGCCCGAAGAAGAACAAATCAACAAACGAAGTGTGGAATCAATTATGATGCAGCAACAAATTTACTCAGAAGGAAAATGGTGGCCACTTACTGTGTTTATCAATGAGGTTCCAGGCACAATGACTCTTGATGTAAGGCCTTCTTTCAATTTTGATATTACTCAAGATACAAGTTTCCAAGGCATGCCTACTCTTGATTATACATCCTCAGGCAAGGGTATGGATTTGTTTATGACAGCGGCTGGTAGAGCCATCAATAGTAGAGGAGATATGTTGATGCTAGCTGAAAATATGGCTAGCCATGTATCAATAGCGCCGACAGAAACTTTTGGCTTATCAGTATCATCATCTGAGGGTGGTATCGGCAGAATCTATGTCAAACAAAGAAATGTTCCTGCTTCACCCGGAATTACCGTTCAACAGGTCGAAGCAATCGGTGAAAACTTGCAGAGTGCTACGGTTGAAGCATATTGGATTGGAGATACCTATCCTATCGTGAAAGTAAGCGATGTCAGAGGTGGAAGGATAGCCGCTACCGCAAGAGTGCAAGCAGATTTAGGTGGGCAAACCTTTGATGCTAGAGCAGTTCTCATTGATGCTCAAACCACCAGTTTCATCCCTTCTGCCTCAACGATGAATGTTAACGGTCTAACTAGTGATTTATCCCTACTAAATGCAGTTCCCGGATTTGACAGTTCATCAACACATTGGCTCTTCCCAGAGCCACTTTCAACAGCCGCGGCTACTTTGCTGTTTACAATTTTCTGAGGTGCAAAATATGGCTAAAAATCAACCAGAAGGCGCCTTCAATTTAGTTGGCGATTCCAAGAATCCCAGTCTTGAAGAGGTTGAGATTGATGATGGTGAAGAATTTGTAGAGGTGGGTGGAAAAACCTTCTCAAAAGATGAGGTTGAATTGGCCCATGAAGCACTAGAAAAAGTGCGGGAAGTTGGGGAGAGGGTTAGCCGAGTAATCACTCCACTGAATGTGGTGCTAGCATCTATTTTTATGGCATTTTTAATTTTCACTTCATTCGCAGTTGTGTTCTGGGTTGTACCCCGTGATGCAGTCTCGGTTGATTCTGTTTACATGCAAAGCGGGCCAGGTCATGTGGTGATGGTTGAGTTGCACAATTATGGCACACAATCAATTACAGATGTGACTCTCATTGTTACATTTACTGATGATGATGGTGAAGTCTTGAACTCAACTAGATTTTACCGCTCGGAAATTGCAGCCCATACCTCAATTGCTGGTGATGACCTTGAGTTGGTGATTGGCGGAGCCACTGTATGGGCAAATTATCAAATTATAATTGAATTAGAGTATTCCTACTATGGTGGTGAGGATTTGACTGAATCTTGGAACCATCAAGTTGGTGATTGGAGTAGTGAACATTTCACTGATAAAACCGAGCGCCATTGGTTCTGAGGAAAGAACAAACCACTAAACCCTAACTGATATAGAGGCTCGGTTGTCCCCTCTAAAGGAGGGGACACCATGTCAAACCGCTATTCTGCATTATTTATGTTGATAATGTTGCTACTGATGCCAATGGGCTCACTTCTGCCTGATAAGGCAGAATCAGATGATTTCAGCGGCAATGAATTGCGTTCAATCGAATATATTTTGATTGAACCAGACCCAAACAGCATTCGTGGATTGAACAATTCTATTTTGTCGGAGGGAACCGAACAAATCCGTTCAACCGAAGCCTCAACAAGAATTGGAATCTATGATTCAGATGGATTGAGGTTGAATAAAATCATCCCGCCTTCGTTGGCAGTTTCTAGATTCGATATTGCTATGGTTTTAGTTGATGGAGAGGTTGGATTATGGGAGGCCCAAGAAGAAATTACATCAATCAAAGGCGTGGAAATCAGAGCCTATATTCCGCCCTCTGGTTTCTTTGTCCAAGGAGATGCAACATCTCTTCAAGCAGTAAAATCTCTACCCTCAGTCATAGCAATTCACCCGGTTCCCCTAGCAATGTTCGTTTCGGACGAATTGCTTGAGAATCAAATTAGTGAAAGTTCATTCATCAGGATTGAAGGATGGCGCTCAAACATCGATAGTTCACTTACTGATGGAGTCAATATCGCAGGATTGGCATGGAGTGTTAGCGAAGTTGCACAGTCAGAAATGATAGTTGATTCTACTCTTGATGTTGGTCGCTACGAAGGCTGGGTGAAAGTAGATGACATCCCTGTCATCGCGGCAAATCCAGCAATTTCATGGCTCAGAATCCCTCCAGTTTTTGAAATACATAATTCCGAAGCAAAGGGTCACATGAAGGTGTCATCTATCGTTTCGGCATTTGGCACTACTCTCAATGGTAGCGGGCAAATAATTGCTGTTGCAGATTCTGGTCTTGACCAAGACCATGGAGACATGAACGGTAGGATTAACGCCGTGGTGTCTGTAGTGAGTGGGGATTCGTCAACCGAAGATACACACTCTGGCCACGGTACTCATGTTTCGTGTACAGTTCTTGGTGATGGAAACAGGGGTGGGTATTCCGGAGTTGCTCCAGAGGCTAACTTGTATTTCCAAGCCATGGAAAGAGATAGTGATGGGCAATTCTACTCTCCAAGTATGAACTACTTACTCAATGCCGCATACAATAGTGGTGCAAATATACACACTAATTCTTGGGGTTCCCAAACGAATTTTGGAAAATATACAACTGATAGTGCAGATGTCGATGATAGAACTAATCATTACGACCAATATTGGTCCTATGATGGCATGGTGGCACTATTTTCAGCAGGTAATGATGGGAGCGGGGCTGGCACAATAACTCCGCCAGCGACAGCAAAAAATCAGATTGCAGTCGGTAACCACCACAATCGAGGTGGCGGGGCTCCTGATACTCTAGCAAGTAGTAGCAGCCGTGGCCCAACTGAAGATGGCCGCATTAAACCAGATGTATCTGCACCGGGTGCATGGGTGCGGTCATGCCGCTCTCAAGATGCAACTGACACCGGTGGGGCAAGTTGGTCAAGTCAATGGTATCTAGAATATTCTGGGACATCGATGGCTGCTCCAAATGCCGCGGGAGCATCAGCACTTATTCGCGAATATCTGATGGAAGTAGCACACCGGCCTGAACCTCAAGGCGCTTTGGTGAAGTCATTACTGATTCTTGGCGCCGAAGATATGGGCACCCGTAATATTCCGAACAATGACGAAGGTTGGGGCAGAGTAAACTTGCAACGCTCATTAGCAGCAATTGGTGATACTGGGGTTTGGGTAGATGACCGCAATTACTTACGTAGCGGTAACAATCGTGATTACTCATTCAATCTAACACATGGTTGGCAACAACTGAAAATTGTTCTTTCATGGTCTGATTACCGCGGTAGCACTTGGGCCACAGACCAATTACAAAATGACTTAGATTTGTTAGTAACTGCGCCCGATGGTACAACTACATATTTGGGTAATGTCTTTGAAAACGGGCGCTCAGTTTCAGGTGGAACAGCTGATGATGTCAACAATGTTGAGGTAGTTCTGATTGATCAAGCCCAGAAGGGAATTTGGACAGTGAGGGTGTCGGATGTACGCCATGGTGGGCAAAAATCTGAGCAGACATATGCGCTGGCTATTCGTGGTGCTGGCGTTGATGATTTGTCTCCTGATGCCGCATTTGTGCCACAGTCGTTTTCACTCTCAGACCCAATACCACAAGTGAATGAACAAGTTACTTTTACAGCACAAGTTTCCAATATGGGAAGCCGGGTAATGGATGACTTACAGGTCCGTGCAAGTGCTGGGGGTCAGGTACTAAACACCCAAACTATCAGCCTTGGTCCCGGTGAAGTAAAGGGATTGAATTGGCAATGGACTCCAGTTTCAAATGGTGACAATGACATCATCATTGAGGTAGACCCAACGGATGCTTTTGATGAGTTGGATGAGGCGAACAATATCCTACTTGTGACCGTAGGTGTTACTGAGCCAGGGGTTCGCGTAACTACTCAAAGCGTGATTGAAAGAGTCAGGGATTCGACTAGTAATACCGCGCAATGGAATCTCACAATCAAAAACACCGCATTAATACCGACAAATGCGACTATTTCCGTCGAGAAGCCAATTCGTCAAAGTGATGGCCAACAATTCAACGATTGGTTCCAATCATTTTCTCAGACAACATTTGCTCTCAACGGTTCACAAGCAGTGGATGTTGGGTTGACTATGGTGCATCCTTCTCCACCTGAACCGGGAATTTATCAATTTACGGTGACCGGAAGGGATGTTGACAACAATATAGATTATCCAATAACCTTGACTTTGGATGTTCCTGTTCTACCTGGATTCAGATTTGATAATCTGAATCAAATTTCTGTGTCCCCAGTTGAAAACACTTCATTTGATGTGACTATGTATAACGAAGGCAATGGCCCACAGGGTTGGGATTTGACTCTTGACGCGCCCTTTGGGTGGCATCTTGGTTTCGACTCTCTAGGCTCAATCGCTGGCTCACCTTCTGCATCTTCTGGATACATTGCTTCTTCTACTTCTCAGGTTTCAAGAGTAACTCTAGTGCCGCCAACTGACCACCTCGTTTCATCTGGAACCTTGCTTAGCGGTTCATTGACGGCAGTTTCCCAATTAGATAACAGCTTGTCATGGAATCTTGGGTTTGATTTCATAGTCACCGGATACCGAAATGCCAGTATACTCAATGAGTCAAGTTTCGGTAGTTTACGGCCCGATAGTCAATTGAATCTTAGATTCACAGTTATGAATGAAGGAAATATTGAACTTACGCTAAATCCAACAGTGGAATTACCCGGTGGTTGGGCGGTGTCCAATCAACTCCCAACCATGACTTTACAACCCTCTGAAACAAAATCTCTAGTTGTTGGTTTACAAGGAAATGGAGTCGCTGCAGCAGGACCAATCGAGTTGATATTGATTGATAGTTCTGGATTCCGAATCCAATGGGAGGGATATTTAGATGTTCAATCTGTACCCCAACCAAGCATCAGTTTTGATGAGATAATTTTGGCTGATGGTACAAGGTCTTCTAGCATATTTGGATTGGGAGACCACGCTGTGGGTATGCCTGGATTTAGATTGGTTTGGTTGGTGACAAATAGCGGGGCTCAACCTTGGACTCCAATGACCCAATTATTGCTTCCATCAAGCGCATGGACCGGGATGTGTGATCCAATTTCAGAAGTGGCACCAAATAGTGGTGAACGCGTTGAATGTCTAATTGTGATGCCACCTAGTACCGATGCTGGAAGTGAACCAGCAGTAACCATGCAAATTACAATTGATGATGTCCAAATATCAAACACTTTAACCTTGAAAACTGCTACTACAAAGAATGTACAATGGGAGAACTATGTTGAGCCAGAAACCATCGTGGAGGGTGTGAAAACCACTTTTTCAATTGATGTTGTTAATGATGGAAATGCACCCTTGTCGCACCGTATAGGTGTTACCGGCCCGAACGGTTGGGATGTGGAGATTCTCAACGGTAAAATGGTTGAGTTATCGGCTGGTGAGGCTCGCACATTGACGGTTGAAGTAATGGCAAATGAACCAGGTCTTGGTACCCTTGTGCTTTCCCTTCTTTCTGCTGATGATGTTTCAGGTTCATCTCATAGCATCGAATTTGATGTCACTGATGACCCTAATCGAGAAGTAAGTTCAAGTGGGGGAACAATGCAAATAATTGGGGCGATTATACTACTACTCTTGCTTTGTGTTGGTGGATTTGTTCTAGTTTCAATGCGGAAGCAAGAGTCAACATCAAATTTCAATTTAGGGAAAAATTCAGGGAATTTGCCTATTCCTCCACCCAATTCAGCAGGGCTTGGTTTACCTCCGCTACCAAATGGTGGTTCACAACTCCCTCACTTAGAAGGTCTCGAACAATTACCACCTCCTCCAAAGAATAACGCCAGTGGAACACAGTCGCAAGTTGCACCAGGCGGGGTTGCTAGTGGAGCCAAGAATCCCAAGGGGATGGGTAGTTTCCCACTTCCACCGCCACCTCAATCACATCCAGCACAGGCTCCTCCTGCTGATGCTTTTGTTAAGGTAGAAGATGAAGCCCAAGTGCAGTCTCAAGATGGAAATTCAGTACAATCTCAAGATACAGATTCAGAAGATGATTCTGTTACTAGCACTGAAGTTGGCGAGGAGGCTGAAGTTGCACAACTACCACAACCAGCCGAAGTAGAGGAAGTTGCAGAGGTGGCTGAAACTGCTGAGGTTGCAGAAACTGTCGACCCGGCTGA